>Ga0105239_10008581_pt1 | contig 11594 bp, 9 predicted proteins | sample KBSC44metaG_FD_92761 | JGI IMG/M metagenome (GOLD analysis project Ga0105239, IMG submission 92761) | Corn rhizosphere microbial communities from Kellogg Biological Station, Michigan, USA - KBS C4-4 metaG | ecosystem: Host-associated > Plants > Roots > Rhizosphere > Soil | place: Michigan, USA...
CGATCTGGTGCACCAGGGCCTCGTTGTAGTCGCGAGCGAATACCGTATCGGGCGCGTCGATCTTCGAGGTGGCCTGGCCTTGTTCGTTCAGGAGCTCGAGTTGCATCACTGGGCTCCCTTCGCAGCGTTCGCGGACTTCGCGCGGATCGCGTGGCGGATCACGACGTGGCCGTTCTTGGAGCCGGGCACCGCGCCGCGCACGAGCAGCAGCGAGCGACCCTCGTCCACGCGGACGACATCGAGGTTCTGCACGGTGACGGTCTCGTCGCCCAGGTGGCCCGACATGCGCTTGCCCGGGAACACGCGGCCCGGGTCCTGCGCCATGGAGATCGAGCCTGGCACGTTGTGCGAACGGCTGTTGCCGTGCGACGCGCGCTGCGAGCTGAAGTTGTGGCGCTTGATGGTGCCGGCGAAGCCCTTGCCGATGGACGTGCCCTGCACGTCCACGCGCTCGCCAGCCTGGAACAGCGTCACGGGAACGGCCGCACCCGGCTTGTATTCGGCGGCGACTTCGGGCGTGACGCGGAATTCTTTCAGCACGGTGCCCGCTTCCACGCCCGCCTTGGCGAGGTGGCCGGCTTCCGGCTTCGTGACGCGCGAGGCCCGGCGCTTGCCGAACGTGACCTGGACGGCGTCGTAGCCATCATTGGCGGCCGTCTTGATCTGGGTGACGCGGTTGTCGGACACGTCCAGCACGGTCACGGGCACGGCATCGCCGTCGTCCGTGAAGATGCGCATCATGCCCACCTTGCGGCCCAGCAATCCGAGGCGGTTGCTCAGACTCATGGTTCTTCTCCAGCGCGAGGGCGCCTCCAAAGGAGACCACCCGGCGTCGCGCCTTTGTTTCACATACCCGACAGCGATTGGCCGGGCTGAATTGCGGTGCGGAAGGCTTTCGCCTCACGCCCGTTCGACCGATATTCGGCCGAGCTTTTGAGTATAGCAGAACGGGGCGCCCTGAAGCGCCCCGGATCTCACTGGAGCTTGATCTCGACGTCGACGCCCGCCGGCAGGTCGAGCTTCATGAGCGCGTCGACCGTCTTGTCGGTGGGATCCACGATATCCATCAGGCGCTGGTGGGTGCGGATCTCGAATTGATCCCGGCTCGTCTTGTTGACGTGCGGCGAGCGCAGGATGTCGAAACGCTGCAGGCGGGTGGGCAGGGGCACGGGGCCCTTGACGATCGCGCCCGTGCGCTTGGCCGTGTCGACGATCTCCAGGGCCGACTGGTCGATCAGCTTGTAGTCGAACGCCTTCAGGCGGATGCGGATCTTCTGTTTTTGCATGGTGATGCCTTCGGTGATCCGCTTACTCGATGATCTTGGCGACGACGCCGGCGCCCACGGTGCGCCCGCCCTCGCGGATGGCGAAGCGCAGCCCCTCTTCCATGGCGATGGGCGCGATCAGCTTGACCGTGATCGACACGTTGTCGCCCGGCATCACCATCTCCTTGTCCTTGGGCAGCTCGATGGCCCCGGTCACGTCGGTGGTGCGGAAGTAAAACTGCGGCCGGTAGTTGTTGAAAAACGGCGTGTGGCGACCGCCCTCGTCCTTGCTCAGCACGTACACCTCGCCCGTGAAGTGCGTGTGCGGCTTGATCGAGCCGGGCTTGCACAGCACCTGCCCGCGCTCGACTTCCTCGCGCTTGGTGCCGCGCAGCAAGATGCCCACGTTGTCGCCCGCCTGCCCCTGGTCGAGCAGCTTGCGGAACATCTCCACGCCCGTGCACGTCGTCTTCTGCGTGGCGCGGATGCCCACGATCTCGATTTCTTCACCCACCTTGATCACCCCGCGCTCGATCCGGCCGGTGACCACCGTGCCGCGCCCCGAGATCGAGAACACGTCTTCGACCGGCATCAGGAACGTGCCGTCCACCGCGCGCTCGGGCGTGGGGATGTAGGTGTCCAGCGCCTCGGCCAGCTTCATGATCGCCTGCTCGCCCAGCTCGCCCTTGTCGCCTTCGAGCGCCATCTTCGCCGAGCCCTTCACGATCGGGGTGTCGTCGCCCGGAAACTCGTACTTGCTCAAAAGCTCGCGCACCTCCATCTCGACGAGCTCCAGCAGCTCCGCGTCGTCGACCATGTCGGCCTTGTTCAGGAACACGATGATGTAGGGCACGCCCACCTGGCGCGACAGCAAAATGTGCTCGCGCGTTTGCGGCATCGGCCCGTCGGCCGCCGACACCACCAGGATCGCGCCGTCCATCTGCGCCGCCCCCGTGATCATGTTCTTCACATAGTCCGCGTGCCCGGGGCAGTCCACGTGCGCGTAGTGCCGGTTGGCCGTCTCGTACTCCACGTGCGCGGTGTTGATCGTGATGCCGCGCGCCTTCTCCTCGGGCGCCGCGTCGATCTGGTCGTACGCCTTCGCCTCGCCGCCGAACTTCTGCGACAGCACCGTCGTGATGGCCGCCGTCAGCGTCGTCTTGCCGTGATCCACGTGACCGATCGTGCCCACGTTCACGTGCGGCTTGGTCCGTTCGAACTTACCCTTTGCCATCTTGCGCTCCTACTCACGCGATCGAAAAAGTCATGCTGATGGTGCCCATGGCGCGGATCGAACGCGCGACCTCTCCCTTACCAAGGGAGTGCTCTACCACTGAGCCACATGGGCATCGACACGGGCCTGAACACGATGCCTCATGGCCGTATGCAAACCGCTGCCGACACACACTCCGACTGTCACCTCGTATGCCGTCACCGGTAGCACAGCTGGAGCGGGAGACGGGAATCGAACCCGCGTCATTAGCTTGGAAGGCTAGGGTTCTACCATTGAACTACTCCCGCCCGGGAGCCCCGCTGGCCGCGACGCTTGCGACCAGCCGGAACACAAAAACCATCTCCATTCAGCAGTGAAACGAAGCACCAGAATCCATCGCGCCTTGGTGGAGGGGGCTGGATTCGAACCAGCGTACTCAAAGAGGGCAGATTTACAGTCTGCTGCCATTAACCACTCGGCCACCCCTCCGAGGCGAACCGCAGAGTATAGCAGGGCTGCGCGAACCTCTGCTAGACAGGCAGGTCAGCGCAGCGAGGGGTCGAAGGCTGCCGAGAAACCGAGCGCGGGCACGCTTTCGAGCCCGCTGCAGCGTGGAGAAGCGCCGCTCGGAGGCCGTTGGCACGGCTGATCGCGATCCAGCGACCAGAAGTGAACCCCCGCCAGACCTTTCTCCTTGGCATAGCGGGCAATCACTTTCGCATCGTTCTGAAGCAAATCATTGTGCGTCACGTCGTTGACGCCGAGCATCGGCGTCAACGCGATCTGCGCGAACGGAACACCCTGCAGCGCGTTCAGGTTTTCGGCCGCCTGGATCGCCGAACGGCCCATGTCGCAGACGCCGTTGGCGACGACGCAGTTCGATGCGTTCGGCGGGCCGTAGTCCATCACCATCAGGTTGATCGTGTAGCTTGCCAGCCCGCGCCCACGTATCGCGCGCAGCACGCCCTGCCCGAGCTCATTCAGGCTTGCACGCGAGCCGTCGCTTGCGGCCTGTGTCGCCAGCGTGAAGCTGAATCGCAGATGCGGACGCTTGCGCTGCGCCGCGACGGCGCGCTGCACCAGCGCGTCGATCATTTCGGGCGTCTGCTTGCCCTCGATATCGAAATCGATGCCCACCAGCCGCGGCGACGCGTAACGCGCGATGAACGCCTCCATGCCGGCGTCACTGCCGCAGGTGAACACCCCGGCTTCGCCGCCGGTCGACACGATGTAGCCGATCCCTGCCCGGTTGAACGCCGCGACGTTCGCCGCGGCGACCGCCGACGCGTCGAGCCCGCCGAGCGTCTCGGCACCGCACTCGCCGTTCGCAAAGCCCCAGGTGAGCGTCGCGCCGGGGCGCAGCACCTCGGTCACCGGCTGGCGCTTGCCGAGCACCTCGGTCGACAGCAGCTTGGTCTGCGGATCGAAGGCGATCGTCACGTCCTTGTAAGGGCCATGGACGAATGCAGCCGGGGGCTGCGGCGAGCTGGCGCATCCGGTCAGCACCAGCAGCACCACGGTCGCCACCAGCAACGCGAAATTCGAACGAGTCATCGGCAATGATCCATCAAGGGTCGCAACAAAAAGGGCGAAGCACCCTCGTGCTTCGCCCAACCCCGGTCGGGGTCCCTTCGCTCAAGGCTCAGAACTTGAATCGCGCGTTCAGGTAGTACTGGCGGCCGCTCTGGTAGATCGAACGGGGCTGGTCTTCGTTCAGCGCGTAGTACTTCAGCTTCGCATTGTTCAGGTTGTGCGCGTCGAACGTGAGGCTGAAGTTGTCGTTGACCTTGAAGCCCAGCGACGCCGCCACGTTGTCGACCGCCGCCTGGAAGAACGCGGTGCTGCGATCCAGGCCGCTGTAGAACGACGAGCGATAGTTGTAGGCCACCCGCGCATTGAATCGGTCGTTCTCGAAGTAGACGCCCAGGTTGTAGGTGTTCTTCGAGGCGCCGACCAGCGGCGAGCCGTTCGACTCCTTGGCATCGGCATAGGTGTAGTTCACGTCGAAGCCGAAGTTGCCGCCGAGCGGCTGCTGGTAGCCCAGTTCGAATCCCTTGACCGTGCCGCTCGTGTTGATCGGAACGGTCAGCACGTAGTCGGCCACGAAGCCCTGCGGGAACTGGGCGCTGTAGGTCATGAACTGCTTGGTCACCTGGCCGTAGCCGACGTAGCTCGACAGATCCATGTAGAAAGCACTCGCCGACAGCAAGGCCTTCGGCGCGAAGTACCACTCGATGGTCGCGTCGACGTTGGTCGAGCGGATCGGCTTCAGGTCGGGGTTGCCGCCCGTGCCCGAGCCGACCGCCCCCTGCGCCGCCGGTGGACTCAGCGAGACGGAGCCCGCCAGCGCCGAGTAGTCGGGTCGGGTCATCGTGCGCGAGATCGCAAAGCGTGCGATCAGGTCCTTCTTCAGATCGATCGACAGGTTCGCGCTCGGCAGCACGTCGGTGTACGTGTGCTCCACCGTCGTCGGAAGGAACGGACCGAAGTCCGACGTCGTGATGGCGCCAGGAGTCTGAGCGGTCGCCGCCACGTTGCTGGTGACCTTCTCCTTCGTCTGCACCAGCCGCACCCCGACGTTACCGCGCCAGCCCTGGCCCTCCAGGTTGCCCTGGACGTAGGTGGCCAGGTTGCGCTCCTTCAGCGCGAACTCCGATTGCCAGTCTTCTCGCGATCCGTCGGTCGCCCGATTGGTCAGGCGGTTGTACGCCGCCAGTTGCTCCGGCGTGTAGAACCAGACGTTGCGCGGGAAGTTGCCGCCCAACCCCGACGCGAAGTTGCCCGGATAGGTCTGGTAGCCGACCGGGAAGTTCGCCGGGTCCGCCGGCGAGGTCGTCCCGACCGGACACCAGTACTGCTGCGACCAGTCGAACGGCACGGTGGCGCCGGCCGAGTTCTTGCATCCGGGGCCCTGGCCGATCACACCGCCCGAGCTGCGCTTGTGGTCATTGAAGCGGGCGCCGAACTTCAGGCTGCTGAGCACGCCTGCATCGATCTGGTATTCGCCGTCGACCTGCGCCCAGTTCTCCTTGTCCTTCACGTCGACGTTCTGGTCGCCGAAGATCCAGCCGAGCGGCACGCCGGCCGGGCTCGCGTTGTTGGCCGAGCCGAGGTTCCAGTCCGCGGCGCCGACACCGTGCAGCGCGTACCCCCCGCCAGTGCCCGTGCCGATATTCCACTCGGCCACATCCTGAGTAGGCGTCTTGCCGTGACCTTCGGACGTGCCGATCTTGCTGCTGAGCATCAACTTGTCGTTGACGCGCCAGTTGGTGTCGAAATTGAAGAAGTTCGACGTGGCCTTGGCGTCCGGGCGCGAGATCTGGTCATACACGCCGTATTGCGTCGGGCCGCCGTTTGCGTCGAGTGCCGGAGAGAAGTTCGCCTGCACCAAGGTACCGTTGCGCACCACGTAACCGGGGTCGGGCGCCTGGCCCGCCCCCTGGTTGATGAAGTGTGTGTTCCACAGCAAGTAGTTGCGGTTGTAGTTGGCGGCCTTCATTTCGGACGTGAAGCCCGAGAAGTCCAGTGTCAGGTCGTTCGTCGGCTTGAGCTGGACGTCGATCAGCCCGCCAGTGCGCTCGCGCTTCTGCTCGAACAGCGCCGAACCGATCATCGTCGGGTACCAGACGCCCGACAGGTCCGGGTTCGACAGCGCAACCTTGCTGCCCGGCGCAATCTTCTCGTACCCCAGCAACTCCTGCCCATCCCGGCGCAGGTGCCGCGTTTCGGAGAACGCCTGCACCATCACGCCGAGCGTGCCGGCCTCGTTCTTCCAGTTCACCAGCCCGCTGAGCTGCGGGTCGGTCTTCTTCGGCTGGCTCGCGTAGACGGCACCCACCGACCCTTCGAAGGTCAACGCCTTCTTGAAGTCGAGCGGCTTGAAGGTCTCGATGTTCACGGTGCCGACGACGCCACCCTCCAGGTCGCTCGCCTGCGAGCTCTTGTGCACGGTCACGCGCTTGACGAGCTCCGACGGCAGCAAGGTGTAGCTGACGCTGCGGCCGACGGTGCCGGTCTGGTTCAGGATGAACCAGTCGCCGGACGCGACGTTGTGACCGTTGATCAGCGTCTGCGTCAGGCTTGGGCTGGTCCCGCGCATCGACACTCGATCGTTCTCGTCGAAGCCGCCTTCGTTCGCGCCGGCGGAGCTGATCGTCACGCCCGGCACGCGCTGCAGCGAGTCAGCCACGTTCTTGTCCGGCATCTTGCCGATGTCCTCGGCGCTGATGACCTCGACCCGGGTGTCGGCGTTGCGCTTGACGTTGAGCGACTGCTCGAGCGACGCGCGAATGCCGGTGACGGTGACCGACTCGAGCTGCTGCGCCGATTTCGCCGCCGCGGCGGGAGCAGCGGCAGGCGTCGGAGCGGGCACCGGAGCCGCTGCCGAAGCAGCCGGCGCAGGCGCGGCCGGCGCCTGCTGCGCATGGGCCGGTAGCATCGCGCCAATGCCGGCCAGGGCGATCGCGACCGCCGATGCGATGGGAGTCCGTTTGACGTTCATGGTTGCCTCTTGTGATCCGGGCCGGCGCTGCACCTGGCCCTGTGGGGTTGAGAAGGAGAGAAATCGGTTGTGGTGGACTGCTCAGCTGGTTGCGTACCAATACACTACCACTGCAGGCCACTATGCTACCAATGTGTGAAAAAAGCAATCGCGTTTTCTGCTAACGCAAACATATTTCTTCGATGGACTACAGTGAATAATCCGCGGCTGACTAGGAAGGACCGTAGCAAGGACCGTGCAAGGAGCAGCCTTCCGGTCGTCATCAATTGGTATTGTCCCGGAGCGACACTTGAGAACCACTCAAGCGAACGCCCCGACGGCGCATCCGCCAAGGCCCACTGAATGAGTTCCACCACCGATTTCGTCAAACCGCTCGACCCCAACGACACCCAGCCGCTGTACCAGCAGCTCCAGCGCGCGGTGCGCGACGCGATCGAGAACCACGTGCTCGCGCCGGACGACGCCCTGCCGTCGGAGCGCCAGCTGGCCGAGGATTTCGCGGTCTCGCGCATCACCGTGCGGCGCGCGATCGAAGGGCTCGTCGCCGAGGGGCTGCTGGTCAGCCGGCAAGGCTCCGGCAACTTCGTCTGCAGCCGCGTCGAGAAGAACTTCGCGAAGCTGACCTCGTTCTCCGAAGACATGCGCGCGCGCGGCAGCCGGCCGCACAGCGTCTGGCTGAAGAAGGCGCTCGGCAGCGTCACGCCAGAAGAGGCGCTGAAGCTCGCGCTCAGCCCGGGCACGCAGGTCTATCGCTTTCACCGCCTGCGGTTTGCCGACGACGCGCCGATGGCGATCGAATTCGCCACCGTCGTCGCCAGCTGCCTGCCATCGCTCGACGCGGTCGGCACGTCCTTGTACGGTGCGTTGAGCGAGCAGGGCAACCGCCCGGTGCGAGCCCTGCAGCGTTTGCGTGCGCTGGTGCTGTCGGCCGAGCAGGCCAGACTGCTGCAGGCCGAGCCGGGCGACGCCGGCCTGATGGTCGAGCGGCTCGGCTATCTGCGCGACGGCCGGGCGATCGAGCTGTCGCAGTCGATCTACCGCGGCGACACCTACGACGTCGTCGCCGAGCTCAGCGAACCCTGACTCAGCGCCCGGCCGTCAGATCTTGATCCGCACCCCACGCCGCGCGAGCAGCACCGTGCCGGCCCAGAACACCCCGACGAACGCGATCGCGTAGGCGAGCGATGCGGCCTTCGGGCCGAACAGCGGCACGACCCAGCCGAAGCCCGCTTGATACAGCGGTGCGCCCCAGCGCAGCCCTTCGAGCGCGCAGACGACGAGCCACGCGAGCGCATACGCGGCAATCGCGTTGATGCCGAAGCTGCGGCCGATCGGCGGCCAGCCGCGCCGGTCGACGAACTGGTGCGCCAGCAGGAGAGCGGCGATCGAGAACCCGCCGGTCCACAGCACGTACGACGGCGTCCACAGCTGCTTGTTGAATGGCTGCACGGTCGACACGAGCGCGCCGAGCGCGAGCGCGGCCAGCCCGGCGACCCACAGCCGGCGCATTTCCCCGCCCTGAAGCCACGCGCCGCAGCGCACACCGAGCAGGGTCGTCGCGAGCGCCGGCACCGTGCTGAGCAAGCCTTCGGGGTCGTGCGCGCGCCCGCTCGCCGCGTCGAACTCGTAGGCATGGCGGCCGAGCAGCAGCGTGTCGAGGCGGCTCGCGATATTCGCGTCTTTCGTCAATGGCGCACCGAACAGCAGCATCGCGTACCCGACCAGGATCGCCGCGAACACCAGCCACTGCGTACGCGGCGACGTGTGCAGCGCGAGCAGCGCGGCGCCCGCATAACAGACACCGATGCGCTGCAGCACACCCATCGGGCGAAACGCCGGTGTCCCGATCGCCAGGTGCGCAGCCAGATGCAGCAGCAACCCGAGCGCGACGATCCGCAGCGCCCGCAGCAGCACCGCGCGATCGGTCGTGCGGGGGCCACTGCCGGTGCCGAGCCCGAGCGTGATCGACACGCCGACGATGAAGAGAAACAGCGGAAAGATCAGGTCGGTCGGCGTGCAGCCGTTCCACGCCGCGTGCTCGAGCGGCGCGTAGACCTGGCTCCAGTCGCCCGGGTCGTTGACGAGCAGCATCGCCGCGACCGTCAGGCCACGCAGCGCGTCGACCGATGCGTAACGCGCGCTCATGCCGTGCTCAGAAGTCGCATGGGCTGGCCAGCGCCGGCGCAGCGGCCGGAACGCTGTCGAGCTGCGAGGTTCCGGCGCGGCGGAGATCCGCCACCGCGGCCTCCACCTGCGCCGGCGACAGCACCTGGTTGCGCGCGTGGAATACCCAATCGACGTCCTCCTCGTAACTGCGGCGCCCGTTCACGCCGGGCAGCAGCCCGCCCGGTGCGAACCACAGGTTGAAGTTCAGCGACATCGGCTGGACCGGGTAGTTGCGCCCGCCATGCTCGGCCTGCTGCGCGCCGTCGATGAAGAGCCGCGTCTTGCCGCCCGCGACCTGCATCATCAGCACGTGCCAGCCGTCCATCGAGCGGAACGCCTGGTGCACCTGGTTGTGCGCCGACCACGGTTCGATGCGCACGGTCTGCCAGCTCACGCCGTAGAGCCGCGTTGCCGGGTCGCCCCAGCCGCCGTTCGGCAAGTATTCCCAGTCGAGCTCGCTGTAGTCGGGGTCGAAATCGAAGTGCAGCGGCGCGACCGCGTAGAACGTTTGCACGACGACGTCGCCGTCCGGCCCGCGCACGGGGACATCGCTGAAACGTACCCGCGCCGCATAGGTTCCTTCCAAGTACTTGCGGGCGTGGCAGACCTGCGCCTGCGTCGTGTTCTCGGCGCTGCCGTCGGTGCTTGCGCTCAGGCGCAGCAGCCGGTTGCCGGGCAGCGCCGGGTCGTCGACCAGCGAGACGCTGCCCGGCCCCCAGGCCGCACCGTCGAGCCCCGGATGGCCGCGCCGCTCGCGCAGAGTCCAACCGCCGCGCTGCAGCTCGGCAAGGTCGCGCGCGCTGAAGTCGTCGAAGAACACGCCGCGATCGAGCGGCGTTGCGCTCGGCGCGCTGCTGGCGCAACCCGCGAGGAGTTGTGCCACGAGCAGCGCGGCCGCGAGCGAACCCAGGCGCGCCATGCGCTCAGGCTTCGGCCACATGGGCCGGTGCAGCGACCTGCGGCTCGGCATCGCCGCGCCCGATCGGGATGAAGCGCGACAGCACCAGAACCGGAATCGCCGACACCAGTACCCACAGGAAGAAGTGCTGGTAGCCGAGCGCGACCTGGATGTCACCGCTGATCATCTTGAAGAACACGAAGCCGAGCTGCATCACGCCGGTGCCCAGCGCGTAGTGCGCGGTCTGGTACTTGCCGAGCGCGACGACCTGCATGATGAAGAGGATCACGCCGACGAAGCCGAAGCCGTAGCCGAACATCTCGAGGCCGAGTGCGGTGGCGATCACGGCGAGGCTGGTCGGCAGCGTCGTGCTGAGGAAATAGAACACGAGGTTCGGCACGTTGACCGCGAGGATCAGGACGAACATCGCGCGCTTCAGCCCGAGCCACGACGTGAAATAGCCGCCGCAGACGCTGCCGACGAGAAACGCGATCGTGCCCGCCGTGCCGTAGACCCAGCCGACCTCGTCGGTCGACAGCCCGAGCCCGCCGGCGGCGCGCGCCTCGCGCAGGAACAGCGGGCCGATCGTCTGGATCTGCCCTTCGCCGGCGCGAAACAGGATGATGAAGAGGATCGCGAGCCAGATGCCCGGCTTCCTGAAGAACTCGACGATCACGTCCCACAGCGTCTGTGCGATGCCGGCCGCACCCGGGCTGCGCGCAACGTTGCGCGTGCCGGGCAACGACCACAGGTGATACAGCCCGAGCGCCCCCATCATCGCCGCGAGCATCGCGAAGATGATGGTCCACGCATGCGCGACCGCCATGCGCTTCTCGAAGTAGCCGGCCAGGATCACGAGCCCGCCGAGCGACATGAACTTCGCCGCATTGAAGAACGCCCCCTGCCAGCCGGCATAGGCTGCTTGTTCCTTGGCCGACAAGCTCGCGATGTACAGGCCGTCGGCCGCGATGTCGTGCGTCGCCGCCGAGAACGCCACCAGCGCGAGCACCGCGATGCTCGCCGCGAAGTAGACCGGCAACTGCATCGCGAGCGCCACGAGCCCGAGGCCGGCCGCGCTGACGAACTGGAACACGATGACGATCAGCTTCTTGCTGGGCGCCGCTTCGAGGAATGGGCTCCACAGAGGCTTGAACACCCAGGCCAGCCCGATCAGGCCGGTCCAGCGCGCGATCTGGTCGTTCGGCACGCCGAGGCTCTTGTACATCAGCCCGGCGATCAGCGCGACCGCGTAGAACGGCAGGCCTTCGGCGAGGTACAGGGTCGGCACCCAGAACATCGGCGAGCGTTTGCCCGCAGCTGTGATGTCGTTCGTGGCATTCATCGGCGAGAGCTCCGTGTCACGCGGCCAGCCGCACCGGCGAGTGACCCGGCAACGCGCCGCGGCCTTCGAGCCAGGCGCGCAGCGCTGCCAGCGCACCGTCGGCATAACCCCAGGTGACGACGGCGGGCGCGGCGATGTCGAGCACCTGGAACGGATTCCAGAGCGCGAGATGCAGATCGGGCCGCCACGCGCGGCTCGCGGCGTCGTAA
>Ga0105239_10008588_pt1 | contig 11586 bp, 14 predicted proteins | sample KBSC44metaG_FD_92761 | JGI IMG/M metagenome (GOLD analysis project Ga0105239, IMG submission 92761) | Corn rhizosphere microbial communities from Kellogg Biological Station, Michigan, USA - KBS C4-4 metaG | ecosystem: Host-associated > Plants > Roots > Rhizosphere > Soil | place: Michigan, USA...
ACCCAATACGGGGGGCGAGTCCCCTGGGTGCGTGCGCAGAGACTCAATTGTGCCTGGACCATGCAGCCGCCGAAAAGAGCGCATTCAGGAAGTGGTGCATACCCGTGCCAGTCCAAAATGCCACCTGAGAGGTGTTTTCTCTCGGGTGGGTGCACCACTGATCCTGCAAGCGAAATGTGGCCGAGATCCTGAGGTACGGAGGACTCTCACCCCCTCGGGTGAGACTCCTGGGGAGAGTCCTGCAGGGAAAGGCTGACTGTGGTTTTAAGGGGTCTGTGCATTTTGTAATGACGGTGTAAAAAACTTCACTCGCTCCACCGCTGGACCTGTACTGATTTCAAACCAGCCAATCGCGAGCGGCTTGCCCTTTTCGGCATGTCAGCCTTGCATCATTCCACCGCCCTAGATTATCTGTATCTTCCCCTCCAAACGGCGACCTGCTATCGAGTCGAGTTTGGTGGCTGTCCGATATTTTCGTTCCATTCCATACTCACTGGCACCATGTTTTTCTTTTCTCGACTACCGTCATATATTGGTATAACGGTTCTATTCCTTTCTCTGATATACTTGTACCAGAATGGCATTATTATTCAATCAACCTCGGATTCTAATGAGTACTGGACTACTCCCAAACAGAATTCTGACGACGAAGCCAGCCGACTGATTTCCCAATATCCTTTGAGACCATCTTCCAGCATTTCGACAACAGTCGCGGCCTCTGTTACTCCCCATCATACAAAGCCGTTGGCAACGTCAACTTCAGGATCACATCCTTCAATTGCAGTCCACACCCTCGCTGCCTGTCCCGAACTCAAACCAAACCTTATTCTCAGTGCCATCGATGGACCGAGTTGGCAGGACCAAATCTTTATCTTTATGCAATCGCTCGAAATTGCAGTCGGCGACGAAGCGCTTCAGCGTCAACGCAACAGCAGTTGCCCTGCGGCCCCGGTACAAGTGAAAATCATTGTACCAGAGACACTAGCACAAGATCTGCCGCCTGGTTTCAAAGCATTGAAGCAGCGATATCCGTCCTTGGATTTTGTCGGCGTTTTACCAGTGATCGAGGATGTTGCGGTCGTCCTACGCCGGTTCCAGGGTTGGTCAGACTATTTGAATGTGCATGCAAAAGACTTTGAAAGAGTTTTGGCTTGCGATTTAGATGTTGTCTTCCAGCGCAATCCATTTAGCATGGGCATGAAGTCTGATGTTGAGTTGCTTTACTTTGCGGAATGGGCAGGGCTCAAGATCGGACAATGTTCAGTCCACGTCGGATGGTTCAACCAGTGCGCGAGCCCCGAGACTGAATCGTTCGTCTCGCCTCAGCAGACTCTGGGATACATGCATAAGGATCGCATCTGCGCCGGGTCTGTCTATGGAACAGCCCGAGCCATGAAGGTGTATATGAACACAATGGCCTCACAGCTGAAAGTCTCACTCTACCGATGCAACGATCAAGCAATGCACATCCACATATTCTACTCGAATCTCCTCGATAAGGAGCTGCGACACAACGGAGTTGGAAAGACTGAACTTGTACCAAACGCCTATGCACTCTTCGGCAGTGTGGGGACAACACCCATGGTCACCTTCAACGAATGGGGTGAGATGCTGAATGAGAAGGGCGAAGTTCAAGTCGGCATCCATCAATATAAAACCCATTCACTGTTATCAGACATCGTCTGGAGAAAGTTCGGCTGGTATGCCGAAGTAGGACAAAAAGGTGCGATACCTGATGTTGCCCGCTTGGCTGAGGAAGGCGAAAAGGACGAGAAGTCAGAAACTGAGAAGCAGGACGGACTGCAAAGCGGCCTGAATACAACACATGTGGATTCAGATCATGATTTGAGGCATGTCGAAAAGGACAAGGAACATGCCGACGCCGATTCATACAAGCAATACCGCTTGCTGAATGTATCGGAGGAGACATGTGGGAAACACGCATCACTGTGTTCTTGCAAGTACGAAGATTGTCAACCGCATTATGACTATTACTAGCGATTTTACTTAATTTCGTAACTACATTAGAAATGAGAAAAAAAAATTGAAGCCTTGACAATGACTTGTTCTACTCCAATCGCAATACCTTTGGAATCCCCGTGGGCACAATTCCGCCTCAAGAGCTGTGAAAAATCTTCCTTTTGGACCAGCACCAAAAAAACAGATCGAGCTGTAGGGAAAGGGGAGACGGGCAGTTAGATAGGCCTAAACGGCGGCCTGGTGGCGCTACGGACGCCCAGGTTCACCTAAGTATTATGCCTGTCACTGAGCCCCCGATATCGATGGTCTCTAGAAGTTCAAATCTACGGGGACTTATTAAAAAGATAGGGCTTCTCTGATTGGATCTCCCTATCTGACGAAAGAAACCTTGCCTTCGATGCATAATCTGAAACGCGTCGCTATTTATGGGATGACAAAAATGAAATCTCCGATGGAAGGACAGCTAAGTACGGAGTCCCTCGTACTCGCTTCTCGAGAGTCGAGAGACAAAGGAGAGCAAAAAAAACATTTAGCGCCCAACTAAGAATCGAGCCGATAGAATAACGCTCGACTCTCCATTAGCCGTTGTCCATTCAACGAGTCGAGAGTCGGCGGGGACAATTTTCTCCATCGGCTTTTGGTAGTCTGACGACATCGCAATTTCAGGGGACCCCAAAATAGAAATATTTTTTAATTACAACAAATTACTGGCCCCGTCGCCGTTGCAACCTCTCACTTCCCATCGCGGCCCTGCTCCAGGTACAGAGCGTACGAATAGCTATAACCGAAGGGGTCAGACAGTGGAATTGAAGATTTCAGAGGATTCGTGCAAACCTACCCCATGATGCCTAATACTGCGAGAGCCACTCCGAACGCGCTTTCTGGTCCGACAACTTCCCGCTTCACGATCCAACCTAGTCCAATAACGAGAACAGTCTTGAGATGACCCACGACAGTGCTGCTCACGGGACCTGCGTGTGTGATGATGTGAAATTGCGAAACATTGATGAGCATCGCACAGAGACCGCTCTGGAGCTTGCTGTGAGTTCGGGTATCGCACAGAATTGTGGTTGGGGACTTACGATGCCAACCATCATCCACTGTTCACGGGTGATTTCAGCCCATACTGGATACCTATCCGTATAATAGCTAGACACCGCGAGGATCAACCCCCCCAGAGGCATTTGGTTTAACAAGAGTTGTGAGCTTGTCATTTTCAGCTTGCGATAATATGCCGACACCCAGACTGTGTACAATGCACTCACGGCAACGCCGGTGAACGCAAAGATCACACCAAGAGTGGAAGTGTGGCTCGAGCCAGAGTTCTGCTTGGAGACTGCCTCAAGGTATGACACTACAGCAACGCCCGTACAAGCTGGTACAAGTGCCATCACCGCGAGGAATGGGATTTTGGAGCCGTAAATGAATAGGTTCATCAGAGCGGTAAGTGGAGTGAGTAGGATTCGGACAATCTGATAGAACACCACCGATGAATGAGCCAGAGACAGATTCATAAGGACGACATTTGCCCCCATGGCAATGGTGAGAGGAAGGATCCCAAGAGCTCCTGTTTTGGCTGGTGCAAAGGCACCGATGATGGGCCTCGAAGCTACCGCCAAAGTGATCCATGTGATGGCAAAGTGGAAGGCCACAAAGCTGAGCTGACATTGCCGGAAAGCAGGATCAGAAAAGATTGTCTTGTTGACATAAACCTGTGCGTGGTGAGCATATCTTTTTCGGCACGTTTCTTAAGTCGAAGACGTCGTCAATCAACAAGATGGTGGGAGTTCAGGGTAGCTTACGATAGCAACTGTTGCTGATGCATTGATGGCGATCCATTTGACCGTTTTAGCATCTAAGGACCCACGCTCAACCGAGCCCCTCTCAATGAGGTTGCCGGCGAGCTCGACTTGCTCTCTGAATGAAACTTCGGGAGACTTCCCCATTTTGTGAGGGGACTCTGATTTTTCTTCGTCTAGAGTATTGGAGTCCAGTCAGCTAATCGTCGAGTCAACAAGGTCTGTGACTTTACTCTTAGTGCTTCTTTGACTTGATATGGTGACTGCTTGCCGGTAAGACAGGTAAGGATTTCACAAGGCAGTGGCACGCTTGCGTGTTTCTGTTATGTTGAGAAGACCTGGAGCATATGCGTGCTTTTGGATGTCAGCTGAAGCACTTCAGCAGAGCTGTCTTGGACAGAGAGGGGGGTAGAGCACAGAGCTTGCACAGACGGGTCCTCCTGTCTAGCTCTATTGATCACGGGCACACAGGACTGGATTCTCACGTTTACAGAGTGGTTGTAACAGTTCAGTCTTGACGGTAATTTCTGTTGATCGTTCTCCACCAGGGGTCGTCGACATCAAGTCTAGAACTGTGTCCAGCACATTCAGCTCTCCTTCGTCGGCGCCTCTGACCAGGATACAATGCGTCCAATCGGGGAAGATGAAAGCGAAGATTTGACTCATACCTTGACTCAAGCGTTATCAAGGTTCATGCATCGCATCGCAAAAATCGAATATCACGACATCGCCTGAAGTTCTCTATCAAAACCATGTCCAGAGTCTAAAAAAGAGGCTGCCGTGGCGCTGTAATTTTCAATACCAGTGGGTCTGAGAGTCCATCGCTGAGCAACCCTTGACCTGAGCTGGCGGCTTGTTGGGCGAAAGGACAAGACCTTCCTCTTCTGGAAATTGAACTCGAACTGATGTCTGAAAGCAATTGAGGTGGCACATCCCACGGTCCTGGTTGCTTAGCGGCGGCCATGATGAACACCTGTCTGGGCGGTGGCGGATTTGGCCCAGAGCGAGAATTTGCTGCCAGAGCCTCAAGGGCATTATCACCACGGACCTGAGCCTATGACGAAAGGCAACCATGAGTGCCACGTTTTTCAGACAAGAGTGTCAGCTACCGAGTCCTTGGGACAGTCTGACCTTCACTTGCCACGAGGGCCCAATACCATGGATCGCGGCAGAATCTTGGTGCGCTTGGGTGGAGGTCCAGCGTCCATGCTTCTTTTCTCGCCTTAGTGTCGACGATCGAGAGCACAGATGAATGCACCGAGCGGGGCAGGTCTCAGAGCTCGTGTACTCGGTGTCGATTTCTCTCTCAAAGCATCTTCTGTACCCACAAGACGGATGAACGTGAGATGTTTCTCTCCACCTCGCTGTTGGCCTGTGCAGGAGAATGAAGTCAGGGTCTCATGGATTCATGTGTGTACAGGCATGCAAGTCTAGAGCATCGAGCCGTGGAGGTCAATGCGGCTCAAACTATTGAAAACGCAAAGACCACCTTAGGGAGTAGAGCCCAGGCCAGTCTGACAGAAAAAGAAATTCTCTATCGTTCCTGTCATTCAAACCTTATCTATGTGCCCTGTCGATCTTTCTTCCGGCACTACGGGAATAGATAGACCCACAATATGGAGACAGACATTCGTGGAAACAAAATGGTAGTCGATCTTAGCCTTGCACCCTCTCTAGACCTCGTCCAAGTATCAATAGCATGTTCAAGATCGCGAACATGATGCAAAGCCCGCCAAAAGAAGGCAGAATGCACCCAGGATTGCCATGCCTGGATGAGAAACGTTATTGTCGCATCTTTTCAAGGCGAAGGATACTGGTCTTTGCAGCTGTCCTCGTCTTTACTCGCATGTTCTGGTCTGCTCTTGGCGATGAGCAGCTAACTCAAGGAGCTCAATCATCGCGCTTTCCGACGGAATTGAGAACATACCTAAAGCGGAGCCAAGTTCCTGAAGTTCAGTATACGGAGGCCAGTGATGAGGTGGCAGTATGGAGTTCCCCACCTAAAGGAAATGCATTTGATATAGAGGCGACGACTTCGAGGATAGTCACAGCTTTGAAGAAACCAGAAAGTGATAGGAGAGCATCTTACAATGCAAACATCCATCCAAAGGACTTCTCTATCATCGGTCAGCAATCAAAATCTGAACATCAGTCGGCAACAAAGCACCCAAACAAAGGTTCACCGCCCTTTCAGCGTCGCATTGAAATGGAGGCTGCGCTCGAACGAGTGATCACTAGCTTGCCAGGAGAGATGAACATGCGTGATCTTCTGAGGCCAGTTGAAGGGACTGGAAAGGAGAAGCTTCACGAAATGGGCCTCCGCACTCGATCTTATCAAGATTTCTTCCAAATCTGGGAGGACTTGCATCTTGTATCGAACCCGGATGGGGCCTCGTATATCAGGGATGATATTGTGCAATATCTGAGGCAACTGGACAAGGTGCCCGGTTTTCCAAGTCAAGCAGCGGGGATCTTTTCGTCAATGACAACAGGCCAGATCATCAGGGCTTATGAGACTTACAAATACTTCCTGGCGAAGTTCGGACAACTGCTATTCCCCTATACATCGCCTTTCTTTGCAGACCATATGTCTCTTCATCTCCAGTTCAAGACAGCCCAGCGAGGAATAGTGTTGACCGCAGGAGATGACCAAGCCCACTTTCTAATGACTACAATTTACTCATTCCGTAAGTCATCCACAGCTGGTAAGGGAAAGAGTGAAAAACGGCGACTGACCACAGAGACACAGGGAAACTTGGCTGTAAACTGCCTATTGAAGTGATGTACCTCGGCGACTCTGACCTTTCTGAGGATTATCGCGCTGAGTTAGAGTCCATTGACGGTGTCGTGACTCGGGATGTCTCACAAATGGTGAACGATGAAGGTTGGAAGTTGGCAGGATGGGCCATCAAGCCATTTGCGATCCTGTTCTCCAGCTTCCGCGAGGTCATCTTCATCGATGCCGATAGTGCCTTTTTCCAAGACCCAGAAGTCTTGTTCGACGATCCAGGTTACGTGAAGAACGGCGCACTGTTCTTCAAAGATAGGCTCATGATGCCGGACTCTAAGAAGCGATGGGTGCAGCAAGTCCTCCCCAAGCCTTTCTCCTCCCAGGTAAAGCAGAATCGGTTTTGGACTGGGGAAAGTTCACACATGCAGGAGTCAGGTGTTGTTGTTGTCGACAAATGGAAGCATTTCATCGCTATGTTGTTGGTCACTAGAATGAACGGCCCAGACAGAGATGGGGATGAGGACGAAGGAATAATCGGGGTGTATGATATGGTATATGGTAAGTAACGTCCTGGGATATCATAACGAGTTCCTACTCACTCATCTTAGGTGACAAGGAAACCTTCTGGTTAGGTTGGGAACTCAGTGGTGATTTCAAGTATTCGTTTCACCAAGGCGATGCGGGCACTATGGGGGTGGCTAACCAGCCAGCCGGCCCCGATGACGATATTTCCTCCGAAGAAGAGCACTCGGCCATAGCGATAAGAGAAGGAGAAGGAGAAGGGCAGGATCCCCTGATCACAACCCCAGCAAACTTCACAATCTGTGCACCACAACTGCTTCATCTCGACCTCACGGGAAAGCCTCTGTGGTTCAACGGCTGGGTCTTAGATAACAAGTTTGCGGACAAGTCGCACAAGCGATTTGCAGCCTTTGAAGACTACGTTGTGGAACCACATCACTGGGAGGGGGAGGAGGCATGGCAGCTGCAGCAAGACAACCAGTGCTGCTTGACAACCTATCCAGGGTTGAAGTTCGAATTCACCAAGGCTGAGAAAGAGATTCTCGGCATGATCATCGAGCGAGCCAAAGACGTGGAGGCTGCCGTCTTGTCGTAGTTTGGCGTAGGCATCACGAATTTCTGCTGGTGCTACGAGTAACAGCAATGGTCCTGGTTTAGCACAATGATTGAATTGGTTCAGACATCACACCAACGTGCAGCAGTTGCCAATGATTAAGTAGCCTAGACTCGTGTACAATGTAGCATATGCCTATCAGTATATCATGTTGTTCAGGCATGTTGAAGGCCCCCCGCAGACGAGTAGACCTTACGAGCGCCGATGGTAATGCTGTTGGCTCGTTGCCAGGCAACAGCATTCATTAGGAGCGTGTGCAGCGCTGCTCGGAGGCAATCGACATCGCTAGTAGTACAGTCCTATAGCAACTGACGAATGAAGAAGGCTTTGCAGCAGGAAGATGACGCGTGTTGAAGACCTCGTCGTCGCCGTCGTCGAGGTGGTTGTTTGTCGTTGAATCAAGGAAGCTGCGCCTTTGGTTGGGTTTGTTCCTGCATCAGTGCCACTCCACAGCCCGGGAACACGTAATGCCGATCCAAACTCTAAATCCACTGCACTTCAAATATCCACTGTCGACTCCAACCACGCACGTTCATCACGCTGTGACACACGCACTGACACAGATCTCAATCCCACTCTGAAGGCACCAAAGGCAGTCCGAGCTCGTTGTCAATGCCATCTTCCACTGACCTTCCATTTTGGCCAGTGTCAACCAGCATGACATCGCTTGCGCTCGATCCCTGGTGGGCCATGCACACCGATGAAAATAGCAAGTCGATGAGGAAGCCCTTCTGGCACTTCGATCACTTTCGAGATGCTCCCTTCCCACGTGCTTTGGCCACGGTGTCCGATCGTAGCCAAGTTCCTCGGGCACAACTCACCACAGCTGTGGTGAAAGTCATAGCTCAGCTGAAGGAAAAAGTGCAACATGGGAATTCGCACTGGATACCAGGTAGCTCCTCGGACCTGTCTCCGATGCATCCTATGAAAGCACGTTGTGCTTAGACTATACCCAGAGTGGGCGACGCCGAAATCCAGATCGTTACCGTCTCTACAGCTCTCAGAACTTTTCGATTTCGTCACAGCCCGATGATCGGTCAGTCATGGTCATGCCATTGGGAGATACACCCTCCTTGGGAAAGGATATTCCATCCAGATCACCCGCCAGTTGACCGGTGATTTCTAGAGAAATCAATTTCTGAGCAATTCTGCTCGATCCAGAGGTGCCGAAGTTTGGGTACTTTTCGGCTTCTCTTCCGATAATCTTCATGAGGGAATTCGATCTCGCGTATCTCCCTCCCGCTGCACCAGCCAGTGTTGCACAGACGGTTCCCAGCTCTCCGGTACATGTGCACAGATGAGATGTCAACCACGTTTTCTCTCTGGTCAATGCACTTATCTCGTCAGAGGGTCCAAGTGGCAACTTTGGCAGGGGTGCTTCTTAGTGCAAGGGCATTACCCAATCTTTTCGAGGAATATAGCGACTCTGTGGATTCTACGAAGTGGGTCTGCTTCCTGCAGAAGGATGAGAACTCAGCCCTACTTTTGGAATCTCCGTCAAGTTCTATCTGCTCCTGTCTACACCCAAAATTCGGTCATTTCAAAGTCCGGAATGCAAGTCGCAATTGACCAAGATGTCTCTAAGATCCCTGCAAATATCCTTGTCGTCGCTTGCTGTCGATGCTACCACTGATCCAAGGTCAACCTTCAGCCATGTCTCACAACCACACCAAGTAACCCGCTACTTCCTTGAACCTACATGTGCGATTTCTGTGTATCTTCTTTCTCATCAGACTTGTCGAAATCAGCTCCTTACATCTCAGAACACTGAGTACCGACTTCAAGATCTTAGTTCTCTACACGGGCCTGCATTTGGTCTCTGTCAGGTTGCACAAGCCTCATACACGTGGAACGTACCAGACTGGTGGCTCTCTCATCATCATAATGTCCTGAAAATTTTAGGTTCATCCATGCTCCAAGCTCCCGATATGGTAAATTTGCCAAGATTACCGCTGAAAAATACCACTATTGGGGACTAAAACACTCAAATCTGAGCTCGGATCACCTCGGCTTCACAGACCACCACCCCACCCCGCATGAAGGCCTCGATCAGCGGCAAAAATCCGCATTAGGTGAAGCCATGGTCCTCTTTTCTCCCGCTTCAATTACAGAGCTTTTACTAATTAATGAGTAGCAAGGCAACTTGCATAACGAAGATTAGGAGCCATACAATTTCAAGTTCACAAAAAGCCGCAAGCGTACCGGAACCATGTGTCCTATTCGAGTCACATTTGAGTAAGTCGGAACTACACTGTAATGAAAGGTATTGCGCTGCTTCAGCATGAATGATTCCATTCATCTGAGAGCGAGTCGGGAAACTTTGAAAGCTCAGGTTTGCCGCCACCTCGTGGCTGTCTAGAATGCCAAAATGTCCGTGCGTTTCGCTCTGTCACTCTTGCCGAGGATGTGGGACAAGATCCAAATTCGCGGCTCCTATCAATTATTCCCAATCGCGGTTAGTTAATTGCGGTATATCGCGCTCTGACTTTCTCCCTTGTCTAAAACCTTATTGCAGAATGATATTTGACGTCGGATGATCCAACAGCTTGGTGTAGTTACCACGTGGTATACATCAAAATTTTGGATATGCCACACCTCTACACCACAGAAATATCTTTCCATGTGTGGCAATTTCACACTCCCTGTGCAGCAAGGAGACTCGATTTAGCTTGTCAGTGTGCAAATTATCAACACAACGGTCACTCTCAAGCTCTCTTTGAGCGAGGATTTGTACCATTACTATGGATTTGGATATCGGATGCGAACAACGGCACACGGTTCACGGACCACAGGAAGCTCATGGACGGGTGCCCTGGCCCCCGTTGCATGCACTCAGGTTCAATATTATCAATCCAAACCTTGTCGACGAGCCATGATGGTGCCTTCTCTTGGGCTTCTCTTCGACATCGTTTTCTTGTTGTCAATGCGCTTCCCGTTCTGTGGGCCTTCTTAGACTTTGGTTAAATCGCCAAACCACTGGAGTCAGTAACCTACACGCATAAGATCTTCCAAGTCTAGGTCTAACCGCCGCGGGACTAATCAGGCCATGGTGGACCCTCATCTTTGCCATCACCTTCGCAGAAACACTCATGCCGCTATGCTTCGACCGGCTCGTTTACTCCAATATGCATTTCAAAAACACGTCTACTTCTACTGTTGATACGACCTGGTCTAAGCCTATTGGAGGGTTGTCCTGTGGCGCCATCTTCAGCTCGCCTTTGACCCACCCGGTTGGAAGAACCCACGATAATGACTGAGGACTTCTCTGGGTCTCGAATTCAGAGCTGTGACCAAGAGACCCTCTCAAGCATCGAAGTTCAGTTGAACTCATCCTGGGATGCAGGGCACTGGCCAGGTTAGGAGCATTGTTGGATCTATGCCCCTCTCTTGCTCAGGATTGATAACGTCCTCACAAGCCCAAGAGCAACTTACTGTCCTCCACATCAAGCACTCACATTGAGAGCTGCCCTTCGTTACAAGGCTACTGTTGCAAGCATGTTGTACCTTCTTTTCATTTTGTTTGCCCTCTTCGGGCTCAGTCCTCTCGTTCGCCCTGTGGATGCGGCACCGGGGGCTTTGGGATATGGCGTCCCACATGGTACTACCCCGATCTTCAATCAATATTCGAAATCGAAGGCTTTCGAACACTCTTCACAGACCACTTCTTATGGTCTTCGGGAAAAGAAGGGAAAGGTAAGGAGACAGGCAACAAGTACCGCTAACGCAGCAGCCACCCAAGCTGCACAACAAACCCAAGCGGCGCAGCAAACTCAGGCTGCTGCCAGCACTGGCAATCAGCAGACTCAAGCTGCCAGCACTGGCAATCAGCAGACTCAAGCTGCCAGCACTGGCAATCAGCAGACTCAAGCTGCCAGCACTGGCAATCAGCAGACTCAAGCTGCAAGCACTGGCAAGCAGAGTACTGGTGCTCCCAGCACGGG
>Ga0105239_10008589_pt1 | contig 11584 bp, 9 predicted proteins | sample KBSC44metaG_FD_92761 | JGI IMG/M metagenome (GOLD analysis project Ga0105239, IMG submission 92761) | Corn rhizosphere microbial communities from Kellogg Biological Station, Michigan, USA - KBS C4-4 metaG | ecosystem: Host-associated > Plants > Roots > Rhizosphere > Soil | place: Michigan, USA...
CCAGCCGTCAAATTGCGGGCCATCCTCCCAGTACTGATCCTGCGCCGGGACCCGGGGAGATGTAATAGACACCGCCGCCTTGCGGACGCCTTGGTTTTCGGCAGCGTAAAAACCAAAGCACGCGCCCGCCGCAAGGTTAAAGCCATTATAGTAGGCCGATTTACCGGCAAGGAAGCCACCCGCGCATATACCAAGATAATTCAGGCCATGTTTTACCGCATTGCGTACCCTGGCTGTTGTAGCCGGTGTCAGGCTTTTACCCATCTCAATGAAATTTCCACCCGGTATAATCACCAAACGGTATTTTCGCATCTGCAGCTCGCTCATGTCGTTTAATTCTGAAGAATTGGCGGTAGTGTAGTAGAGATGATTTTTATCAAGAATTGCTTCTATTGCGATAACATCATTGGGCGAAGTCCCTGTGCCGTTGAATAAAAGAATTTGAGCCACGCCGCCGATGGGTGTGTTACTTTTGTGGTTATGGTTTGTACAGGTGCTAAAAACAGATACTGTCAGCGTGCAAAACAAAGCAACAAAAGTCCGGCGCAAGATACCGTTTGCAGCAGGCAGATGTAAACAAACTGTTCGGGCAAACCTAACTTTCATTAATACACGCATTGATCACTGCAAGCTACAAAATAATAAAAGTACAGCCCACAAGAAAATGTTAAGCGCTGGAATGGTGAGATATTGACTACACTACCAACTTTATATTAATCAGCAGCTTTATACACCTTTACCGGCCCGAGCAACCCCGACTCCAGTAACGGAGTGCTTCCCCGCAGCATATCAAAACGGAAAGCATCATGCGTTTTGGTAAGCCTTTTTTCTTTTGGCAGATTCAGATCGCCAATAACGCGGTTGGCCCATAAATTAATCACATCAACTTCAAGCAAATTGCTGGTTGGTTTCACAGCCCCGGTAATTTCAACCCGCCACGGGGCGCACCATAGGATGCCCAGTTTCTTTCCGTTTAACCGTACTACTGCCACATTTCTAACTGCGCCGAGGTCAAGAAACAACTTTTTATTCTTTACTACCGGCACATTTCCGCCGGCATCTTTACCCAGATCAAACTTTTTCCTGTAAGTAGCAGTCCCCGAATAATACTTTATTCCGTCTTCAGGCCGTTTAGTCCAGCTGATGAGTTCAGGGAACGCCGCTTTCACGGGGCCGCCCCAACTCGGGTCAAATGCGGTATTCCAGGGTCCGTTGAGCTCCTGTACTTCGGCCAGTTTTTGAAAATTAGTACCTGCCGAAATTTTAGCATTCAAGGCTATTGGCTTACGAAATACAATGAAATATGAACTGAAAGCATCCAGCTCAAGCGGTAGTGTAGTAGTGGTGTTAGTTTGGTTATAGGCCTTTGCCATTAAAGTTTTACCCGATACCGCATCCCAGATTTCGGGCTGTTTCCCGGCAACCCGAAAAGTAAAGTCGCACGCTTGGCGTTGATTGGTGCGGTTGATAACGAAATAGATTTCCGCATCACCGCTGCTGCGGTGAATATAATCAAACGGCCCAGGGTTTTCAGTTTGCCCCGGGAAAGTAAAGTCGGGGGCAACACCGTTAGCAAGGAGAACTTCCTTTGGCCTTTTTCCCCAAATAATGCGCCCTTTTCCCAGTCGGCGTTCCGTACGTGTTTTACCATCCAGGTCGCCCCATATTTCGGCAGCTATCTTCCGCACCTGTTCATCGCATTGAGGGTAATTTTTCAATTCAGCAGAAACATCCGGCGGCGAACCGATAACTGTTGCACCGGCGGTTATCATTTCCCGCAATTTCTTAATAACCGGCAGCGACATTGCATTGGATGGGATAGGGGACACCGACAGGCCCTGGTAGGAACCCACCTGCTTAGCAATCTCCGGCGATGGGGAAGTGCAATTCTGCAATACCAACAGCCGGTAACTCATGCCGTCGGGTAAAACAATACGGCCATCTTTAACCGACATCCTGTTCAACAATACATCCGGATTGCTATAATCACAGTCGTAGCCGGGGCCCAGTGTGGGGATATCGTATTTCGGCGGTGCAAGCAGTGGCGGCCTTTCGCCCAGGTAAAAGCAAACATCGCCCACAAATTTCCCCTGCTGCAATAGGTACTGGCAACGGGAAAGATAGGTGAAGAATGCCGGTGACTGCTCCCACCAGGTGATATTCGGGGTAAAATGCTGCCCCGCGCAAAACTCATAACCCGGTTTGCCATCCGAAGGCGGCTGGCAGGTAGCCTGGTGAAGCATCAGGCGGTTGATACCTTCACAAAATGCCTGGTTAGCATAGGGTTTTAAATCCGACGGGCCAAGCGACCAGTGCGTGCGGTCCTGCTCCTGCTGGGTGAAAGCCTCTGCTTCTGCCTGCTGTTTGCCGTATACATGCGCCGCCGACGAGGTTTGCTTCAGATTGAGCCGTTGCATCGGGTCTTTATTATAGCCATCCGGCGATTTATAGTGCCCGTTTACCCAAAATTCGCCTGCGAGTATGTCGCTATGCCCAAAGTTTTTCAATACATCCTGCGGAGGAATATCGTTTGGCCCCCCGGCTTCATTGCCAACCTTCATACCATGCTGGTGACACAATTCTTCAAAACGCCCGTAAAAATTTTCGGCAATACAATCCTGTATAGTACGGTCGAAATCATCGCGAAACCTTGACGACACATCCGAATTAATGATTTTATAGCCGGCTAAAACAGGCATATAAGGTTCCAATTGATAACCGCGAAGCCTGGCAAATTGATTGGCGAAATCCTGGGTCCAGGTAAGCTTTCCGCATTCCCAGCTGTCAGACCATAGATAGTCGAGCTTGCCACCTGCCTTTTCAGCTTCATCTATCACGAGCTTGCCTAAATGGGCGAAATAATCGTCCAGAGCCCTCCGGCTTAAGTAATCTATTTCGTATCCTTCTCCGCCTTCAAAAGTGTCCCCTTCGGGATAGGCATGCCATTTGCTCCACGGGTGCCCCGTTAATGTGTAGCCGGTCCGGAGGATAACCCATTTGCCGTTTGGAACATCCCACTCAAGCCGACCGCTGGCGTCCAGTTTATCCGTTAAATTAATTATGCTTTTTGGGTCGATTTGTTTGTTACTGTCGGGCAGGGGAAACGCTTGTACCATTATATCATGGTAATAACCCTCTACTTTTTCGGGCTGCGGAAGCGCCCCGGAAAATTTTGCCGGCCCGGTGGTTTTCAACTCTGCCGATACAACCTTTTTCATGGCATTATCCTGCGTTACCGATGGCCCCATCATGGTCCATCCTCCCGCCAGGTTAAATCCTATCTCCATATGGAGCCTTTTAGCCTCCCTTATCGCATAGCGAAAAAGTTCGCGCCACTCATCGCCGAGGAACTTTACACCGGGTAGGGGCGCCTTGCCCGCATAGCCTCCTGTACAAATAAGGTTAACGCCACTGATCCCTTTTGCTTTAAACTGTTCCAAATCGCGCGTAATGCCTTCTTTTGTAACCCGGTTGAAGAGCCACCACCAGTAAACCCGTGGTTTTGCGGAACCGGGCGGCGAGCGAAATGAATTTAATAAGGTATCGGTGCCCCGGGTAGGTTTGCTAATGTGATTTTTTCTTTGTTGTACCCGGCTTACGCCGTTAATATTCAAAACAAATATAGCTAACAGGGTTATAAAAAGGCTGAGTTTCCGGAGGTGTATTTTGTCCATAAAGTTCAAATTTATGGGCAATGTAACCCAAACCGTCCTGCACTGTCTTTTATCGTTGGCTGAAACAGTAGTAGCTATCAAAGATGGATGCGTAGCTGTGACGAGGAATTTAGATTGAGGCACAGGCCATTATTATACAGATGGTTGGTTATCGCTATTGTCGAATTGTCTACCCGTTCAATCAGCACTGTTATAAATAAAAACTAACAACCCGACCTGTTTATTAATGCCCGATAGTTTTGTAAACTGTTCCTGGCGGATAATTCGTCACGGTCCTCATTTTAAATGGCGGCTTAGCATCACAGATAGCCAGTTCACCTACATAACCATCTTTCTTCAGGCCATCACTTATAACCGGGCGGTACTCGTTTTTGGCAACACAAAATAATATGGCAAGGCTATGCTTGCCTGGGTTATCTTTAATGGCGTATTTATATGACTGCAATGCATTCATTGCCGCCTCGTCAAAACCATTGCCGGCGCTTTTTGCCACATTTATACCACTTATCGCCCCTGCATCGTCGAGGTTAAAGTTTAACACTACAACGCCTCCTTTGTATGCTTTTTTTGCTTCCTGCGGATACTCAATATTGTCGAGCATGTAGTTGTAAAATTGATTCGCGTAAGGTGCATCCAGGTACGATGCAACATCGAAAATATAACCTAAGCGACTATGAACATCTTTAGGGTTAAAAAACTGCACGATAGATGAAGCACCCGACGGAAAAGTATAGCCATATTTTTCCTTCAGCATTTTCAAATCGGCCGGTGTACATTTATTTTGAAAATAATAGTTCCCGTCGCCGTTCTTATCGTAAATAACAACTTTCGCAAACGATGTGTTGTTATTGCCACTGGGGAAGCCAACACCACTTTCGTCGTATTCATACCCTTTACTGGTGCGGGGGGTAGGATATTTGTAATTGGTTATAATCAATTCTCCTCCAAATTCGGGGTCCTTGCCAAGTGAATCAGTTTTGAAAATGGAATAGTCATCAGTGAAAAAATACACGCCTATTTTTAAATTCTTACCCGGGTCATCGTTAACTACATCTTTGTAGGCATTAAAGCCGTTCAGCGCCAGGGCATCAAGCTTGCTACCACCGCTTTTCACTACCCTGGCATTGGTTATACGGCGGTCGTTATCCAGGGTGAAGCCAACTTCTACCAGTCCGCCTTTCTCGCCTTTGGCCGAAGTGTACTGAATGTTTTTATGTAAAAAATGATCCATCAGGTAATAGCCATCAACATTTACGACAGGCAAAATGGGTCGCCCGTCTTTGGTGACAAACTTTGTGCTGTCCTGTACTACCTCCACTTTAATATTATGGTTTTTGAGTAATAACAAGCTATCGGCTTTTGTAATTGTCGCGGCGGTATAAGCTGCTTTTTTGTTTGGCTGACCAATAGAAAGCTTATCGGTTATGGTGGTTATGCCGTTTTCGGTGACTTTTAACAGTTTGCGCCTGGCGGTAAATTTTGCATTCAGCATGGCATATTTACCGGGCGATTTTATGTTGGCAGGGGCAAGGTCCAACCAGGCATAGGTTTTACTGAACACCAGGGTGGAGGCACATACTAATGCAAGGCAGATTGGAAGAGCAACCAGGTACTTCAGCCTTGCCAGCTTACCCGAACGTTGCTGGTTTAGCATAATGATCCGCTTTTTCAGCAGGTTATAATTGAAAAATGAATGTGTAATAGATGAGCCCCCAACGCCGTAAGCGTTGTTTAATAGAAACGAGGCGTAGCTTAGGGCATCACTTTCCTGGGCCGCAGTTTGTTCGTCGGCAATGTATTCGTGTACGCTTCTTAAGCTGTTTTGCAGCAGGTATACAAACGGATTAAACCAGTTAATGATCTTCAACAGCTCAAGCAAGATAATATCGGCCGAGTGTTTTTGCCGGATGTGCACGAGTTCGTGCCTGATGATGGTGTTGGCCCCGTGTGTGTCGGTGCCAATGAAAAGATAATTGAAGAACGAAAAGGCCACATCTGTACCGTCTAAGTAGATAACCCGGTAACTACCTTCATTAACCGCTTGCTCGTTACGCGTCATTTTAAATAATGCGTACAGCTTGACAAAAAGTATGCAAAGTAAAACAGCTGCACCAATAAGGTAGGCATATAACAAACCATCCTGCCAGGTAAAATGACGCTCAATTACCGGAGGAGCGGTAGGCGTGACAGTGGCTGGGGCACGATATTGTTCAGTAACATTTACAACCGGGGCCATAACAGGCGTAACAGGGCCGAACGTGTTTAGGGGTTCAACTGGCTTTAACGGCCTTATGGCATATACCGATTCGGCTGCTTTAACTGATTTTAACGCACTTACCTGCACCAGCGGCAGTACAAATGCGACTACGCAGCTGAACATCAGGTAGGCACGGCTTAGCTGGTAATGGGTATTGCGGTTTAAAAATAAGCAGTAGGCCAGGTAAAATACGCCGAGGTATAGGTTAGCTTCTGCAAGGTAATACAGGCCGTTCATTTCTTTTTGCGTTTAAGGTCTTCAATCAGTTGGGTTAGTTCGTCCAGTTGTTGTATGTCCAGCTTTTTTTCGTTGGCTATAAATGAAACCAAACTTTTGTACGAGTTGCTGAAATAGCCGCTCATCATTTTGTCGAAAGTGAATTTCTTATATTCCGCCTCGCTGATTAACGGAAAATACACGTGCGAATTGCCATGGGGTTTATGATCTACAAACTTTTTATTCTCCAGCACGCGTACTACGGTAGAGACAGTGTTGTAGGCCGGCTTAGGTTCGGGCATAAGTTCAATAATGTCTTTCACCATGGCTTCTTTTAATTGCCATAATAGCTGCATTATTGTTTCTTCGGCTTTGGTAAGTTCTTTGACAGGCATAGTAAACTAATTTCGTAGTTTACCAAATGTAAAAACTAATTTCATAGTTACAAACTATTTTTAAAAACTAATCAGATTGCTAAAAAAATAGTGGGGTGGTCACAGCGGTTTACAGGTGCTGATTTGCAAACCAGCAACAGGCCTGGTCAAATGAGGATTAGAAGGGAAAATAACATCATTCTCTTTCAAAAAAATTAAAAAATTAAATTAAAAGTATCAGGCTGCAGTGCTTTTAATTGTCAAACCTAATCCATACCTTTCCCCATTAATTCAACTTTGCCAAGTTTGGATCGTATAGCTTAACCTGTATCCTTCATCCCTGTCACTTAAAACAAATCAATTGCTACAAAAAAAGAAAAAAAACATCCTCGAGCTCTGGATGAAGAACCAATTGGCTGACGAAGGCTTGCGCGAAGACCTGATCAGTAACGACGAGCTGAGGAGCCAGTCGGAAGAGTTAATTACTGCGCTTGTGGGCAACCTTTCCGGCGAAAATTTCACCAACCTCGACTCTGACGAATGGAGCCCGGTTATTGAAATTTTAGGCGGTATCGCTATCACCCGTGCACGGCAGGGCTTCAACCCTCGCGAGACCGGCAATTTCGTATTTTCTCTAAAAGAAGCCATCCTGGATGTGTTACAACAGGAAATTGCGGATGATCCCAAAACGCTTTTCGCCGAAAGTCAGAAGATCAATCGGCTGATGGACCGCCTGAGTGTGGTGACTTTCGAAACCTTTATCAAGGGCCGTGAAGAAGTGATCCTGCGTCAAACCGACGAAATTACAGAAATTTCAACACCGGTTATCCGTGTTTGGGACGGTATACTTGCGCTGCCGATAATCGGTACGCTGGATAGTGCCCGCACCCAGATAGTAATGGAGAGCCTGCTGCAGGAAATTGTGGAAACAGGTTCGAGCATTGCCATCCTGGATATTTCGGGTGTGCCTGCGGTCGATTCGCTTGTGGCGCAGCATTTGATAAAAACGGTTAGTGCAACCCGCTTAATGGGCGCCGAATGTATTATCAGTGGCATACGTCCCGAGATTGCACAAACTGTCGTCCATTTGGGTATCGATCTTTCAAACATCATTACAAAGGCCACCCTGGCCAGTGCGCTGGCTTATTCGTTTAAAGTAATGCGCCTGGAGGTTAGAAGAATTAGTACCGTTACAAAATTTTAATACACTACACTCATGGATAAAATTCCTATTCTCAGGATGGGAGCCTATTTGCTTGTTACCATACAGGTTGACTTATATGATCGCTTAGCGCTCAACCTGGAGGCCGACCTGGTACAAATGGTGAACAAAACAAATGCAAAAGGGGTTTTGATTGATATTTCGGCCGTGTCTATTGTGGATTCATTTATGGGCCGGATTATTGGCAATATCGCCGGTATGTGCAAAATACTGGATGCCGAAACCGTTGTGGTTGGTATGCAGCCTGCCGTAGCGATAACTTTGATTGAGTTAGGCCTGCCGCTAAAAGGTGTTCACACCGCTTTGGATATGGAAAAAGGCATGAACTTGCTTAAATCCATTATTGATATTACTGAAGACGATGTAGTGCAAGACGAAACCGCGGATGACTTTATCACTGAGTAAGGATACCGTACAGGTAGTTAAGGAGCAGGACGTGGTTTTTTTGAAGAACCGGGTAAAGGAAGTTGCATTGAAAATAAAAATGGGCCTCGTGAACCAAACACGCCTGTTAACAGCTACCAGCGAGTTGGTGCGTAACATGATGCGGTATGCCGATGGTGGCGTTTGCATCATTGAGGTGGTATCAAGCGGCCGCATCAACGGCGTGAGGCTCACCTTTTCAGATAAGGGTCCGGGCATCCCCGACATCGCTGCTGCTATGCGCGATGGTTTTTCGACAGGCAAAAGCTTAGGGCTGGGTCTCCCCGGTACCAAAAGGCTGGTAAACGAATTTGATATTAAAAGTAAAGTGGGGGAGGGTACAGTGGTCACAATATTAAAATGGGCTAATGGTTGATGCTACGCACATAAGTTTTACGGCCGATGACCGTAGCTATTTTTCATTGATAAAAAAAGAAATTCACCGCATTGCAACCGATACGGGGATGAACCCTGCCCGGATAAGTGAACTCGACCTGATAGTGGCGGAGATGACATCGAACCTGTTTAAGTACAGCGACGATGGCGAGCTTTTAATGGGAGTTTTTCCTAACGGCGGTTCTCCTTATATCGAGCTGATAAGTATCGACAACGGCCCGGGGATGATAAACCCCGCCAGGATGATGCAGGACGGCGTTTCAACAACTAATACGCTCGGGCATGGTCTCGGCAGTATGAAACGTCTTTCAGACACCTTTGAGCTTTATTCGCAAATAGGATGGGGCACCATAGCTTTAAGCAGGGTTTACAGCGTCCCCGAAAAAGCGAAAGTTAAAAATGACCTGGTAATGCGGCCTATTATTATACAAAAACCCGGCGAAAAAGTAAGCGGCGACGGTTTTACATATAAAAAAACGGACAGGTATTTAAAAATGATGCTTGCCGATGGTTTGGGCCACGGGCCGGAGGCCAATAAAGCCGTAAATGAAGCGGCGGTGGCGTTTAAAATATTCCCGGATTATAGCCCGACCGAAACTATACGTTTTTTACACAACGCCATGAAAAAAACCAGGGGCGCGGTAATAAATATATTAGGGTACGACTTTACCACCAAAACCTGGACATCGGCGGGGGTGGGCAATATTGCATTGAGAATGCTTGGACCGGTTAATTTTAAAAACCACATGTCGTACAATGGTATAGTGGGCCATAACATACCCGGTACCATGAACGACCAGGAATATTCGGCAGAAGAGTTTAACCAGGCAATGCTTTGTTCTGACGGTATAAAAACGCGTATCGATATGGCTAGATACCCACTGATGTACAAATATGATTTAACAGTGCTGGCAGCGGCGATCTACAAAGACCACGCACGCCGTAATGATGATATGTCGGTTGTTATTGCAAAAGTAAAATGATAAAGGTAGTTACGATATCATTGGAAAATGAGATGGACCTGGTGCTGGCCCACAAAAGAACGATGAAGGTTGCAGAAGTGCTTGGGCTTACCACTGCCACCCAAACTACCTTTGCAACAGCAGTATCAGAAATAGCGCGTACTGTTATTGAGCATACAGATCACGGGCAGCTCCACATCGGGCTGGAGCAAAGCAAAACACGGTACAGCCTTGCAGCTAGTGTTGCCTACGATAAGGGCATCCATTTTAACAATGGCGACGCCGGTTTTTATTACGCCCAAAAGTTAGTACCCGAGTTTAATTTGTCAGAAACCGATGCAGCCAATATCATAGATATGAAGATTGGCTTGCCGCGTTCCCTGAATTTGGACCCGGCTAAAGTTGCTTCATTAAAACGGTACTTTGAAGAGGAGGCCCCGCTAAATGCTTATGAAGAGATCAAGCAGCGGAATGTCACCCTGAATAAAATTGCAGACAAGCAGGAAGAAGAGATAAGGCAATCAAAACTAATTGATGAGAAAAAGACGGAATTTATTTCAATCGCCAGCCATGAAATAAAAACGCCGATGACTATTCTGAAGGCCTATACCCAAATGGCTAAAGGGACATCCGAACCAATATCAGATCATTTGCGGGAACTGCTAGGCAAAATTGACCTGCAGTCGAATAAATTGATGACCCTGGTGCAGCAACTGCTGGATATTTCGAAAATTGAAAATGGCAACCTGCAATATAACATGGAAACGCTGGCTTTTAACGATTTCCTGCTCGATCAACTGGCCGTTATGCAGCGCATACTGCCAAACCACCGGCTTATCCCGCAGCTTTGCGAAGATGTGATGATAACAGCCGACGTATTGCGACTGGAGCAAGTATTCTCCAACCTGCTGGGCAATGCCGCCAAGTACTCCGAAAAAAATACCGACATACGCGTTTTTACCACACTTGACGCCGGGGGCTACATTACCATTACTATTGCCGACCAGGGCAGGGGTATATCGGCCCGTAACATGCAATCTATTTTTGATAAATTTTACCGGGCTAATGACGTTTTAAAATCGCACAATGGCCTGGGTATGGGACTGTATGTAACCTCCAAAATAGTTACCGACCACAACGGGAAAATATGGGTCGAGAGCGAGGAGGGGAAAGGTTCGGCATTTTATTTTACGTTACCGCTGGCATAGGCTATTTTTTGCTTTAGTTAATTGCGCCCGCCGGTTCAATTACTTTGCTTGCAGGATTATGATTTGCACACACTTATATTGTAATGCAGTAATTTCGATTGCTAAACCCGCCCCGGCAGGCGCCTGCCTATTCTTGCGGCAAAAGTTGCGGGTTCCAGGCTATTTCCCATAAATGACCGTCCGGGTCCTGGAAATAGCCGGAATAGCCGCCCCAAAAAGCTTTCTGCGCAGGCTTGGTAATTTTTGCGCCGGCGTTTTTGGCAAGTGCCATAATGCGGTCGACTTCGGCTTTATTGGAAACGGTATACCCAATTGAAAACTCGGTAGCCGATAACGGCCCTGTTTCAATTTTTGCATCCCAGGCTAAATCGGCACGAGGGTAAAGCGCCAGCTTCATACCATGTTTTAAATCGAAGAAAGCTACCTTTCCGTGCTCAAACTCTTGTCCGATTATGCCCTGCGAGGGAAGGCCCAGCCCATCGCGGTAAAAGTGAACCGACCGTTCCAGGTTGTCGACCCCGAGCGTAAGAATTGTGAATCTTGGTTCCATATGTTCAACTGAATTATTTTGCCGGTTAATATTTTGCACGGCGGCGCCTGTGCAAATGGCTATAGTGATAAAAAGCAGCAGTTTCATTTTGTAAATCATTTCACCACAAAGCTATCGGTGCAAACATTTTACATTTTGGAAAAATCCGACATTATTTTATTTGGGAAGGAATAAGGCCGGTATGTTTTTTTACCTCGTTGGCCAGGTGGGCATGGTCGTAAAAGCCGTTGTTCCAGGCAATGTGGAACAGGTTTTCCTGGTCCTGGTTTTCTCTTATTTTCTCCAGCACGGCAGTGCAGCGA
>Ga0105239_10008590_pt1 | contig 11583 bp, 10 predicted proteins | sample KBSC44metaG_FD_92761 | JGI IMG/M metagenome (GOLD analysis project Ga0105239, IMG submission 92761) | Corn rhizosphere microbial communities from Kellogg Biological Station, Michigan, USA - KBS C4-4 metaG | ecosystem: Host-associated > Plants > Roots > Rhizosphere > Soil | place: Michigan, USA...
CGGTTGCCGATCGCGGGAGCCACTCGATCGCGATCAGCTTGCCGCAGCGTGATCAGGTCGAGGGGCTTGTCCGACGAACTGGCCTGCTCGGCGAGGGTTTGGGGGTCGATCGTGGGGTCGAAGGGGCGCAGCGCGTCGGCGACGGCAATCGCGGTCGCCATCAGGCCGCCGCCGCCGAGCTTCGCGGCCTTGGCGTCCAACGCGTAGTGGTACAGGTAGCCGGGAACCAGGACGTCGGTGCCGCCGCGCTCGTTGACCGAGGCTCGCGGCGGTGCGTCTGCGCGCAGCGCGAAGGTCTGGTGCTCGCCCAGGTTCGGGTGCAAACCCGTTGCGCTCCACCGGACTTCCCAGCGCCCCTCGTCGCGCAGCATGTTGAGCTGCCCGTCGTAGGTCCAGGTGCGGTTCTTCGGAAGGTGCCAGGTGTACCGGTAGTTCACGCTGCCGGTGTCCTGCGCGTACTTCGAGCTGAGGATCACGGCGTCGAGGCCGGTGGCCTGCAGCCCGGACCAGGCTTCGGTGAGCGCCGCCCTTGTTTCGGTGGGCTTGTCGCTGAGGTCGGCGGCGGCGCTGGTATTGCCTGCCGCGAGCGCGGCGAAGAAGGCCGCGGCGACCGGCTCGGGGCCGTCCGGCTTCGGGGTGCAGGCGGTCAGCGCTCCCGCCGCGCCGACGAGGATGGTCACCGTCAACAGACCGGCGACCCGTGATACAGATGAGGTTCGCGTTGCCATTGGGGCAAATGTTATGAGTGTGACTGCCCGTTCGGCGTGAGGCGCACCGAGATCGAACCGTGATTAGTTCGTGAGAATCAGTCGAGCAGAACCGTGGCGAACGTGCCGACCTGGCGGAATCCGATGCGGGCGTAGGTGGCCCGCGCGACCGTGTTGAAGCCGTTGACGTACAGGCTCGCGGTGCGGCCGCTGCGCACGACGGCGGCGGCGAGCGTTGCGGTGCCCGCGGCACCGAGCCCCCGGCCACGCCAGTCGGGATGCACCCACACGCCCTGGATCTGGCCGACCGCGGGCGACTGCGAGCCGACCTCGGCCTTGAACACGACCTCGCCCCTCTCGAAGCGCGCCCATGCCCTGCCGGCGGCGATCAGCGCGGCGACGCGGCGCCGGTAACCGCGGCCACCGTCGCCGAGGCGCGGATCGACACCGACCTCCCCGATGAACATGTCGACGGCCGCCACCAGGTAGGCGTCGAGCTCCTCGATCCGGACGGGACGGACCGCGGGATCGATCGCGCACTGCGCAGGGCCGTCGAGCGCCATCAACGGCTGGTGCTCGCGCACGTCGCGCGCGGGGCCCCAGGCGTGCTCGAGGCGACGCCACATCGGCATCACCAACTCGGCGCGGCCGACCAGCGACGAACAACGGCGCGTGGTGCTCATCGCCTTGTCGGCGAAGGCGTTCAGATCAGAGGTCTCGCCGCGCAGCGGAATGAGATTCGGGCCTGCGTAGCAGAGTGACTCACCGGGGCGGCGCCGCGTCCAGAGCTCTCCCCCGATGGCGGTCGGCTCGACGCCGTGGTCGGCCACCCTCGATGCCACCATGCAGGTGCCGACGGGATCGTCGTCGAGCACCCTGCGCACCATGACGGCGTCGCGGACGACCGTCACCCGACGCTCGTCGGCGAGGCGGAACAGCGGTGGGGCCGACATGGTGCTTCTTTCCAACTACAAAACCCTGGGCCAGGTGACCCCGCTCACAGGGTCAAGCCTCAGCTTACGGTCACAACGGGAGAACCGCTCGCATCATCTGGAGAGCGCTCTTCGGCAATCCGCATCGCCTCTTCGATCAGCGTCTCCACGATCTGCGACTCCGGCACGGTCTTGATGACCTCACCGCGAACGAAGATCTGCCCCTTGCCGTTTCCCGACGCGACGCCGAGGTCGGCCTCACGAGCCTCACCAGGCCCGTTGACGACGCAACCCATCACGGCGACGCGCAACGGGAAGTCCAGGCCGTCCAGTCCAGCGGATACCGCGTTGGCCAGGGTGTAGACGTCGACCTGGGCGCGCCCGCACGACGGGCAGGACACGATCTCGAGCCCACGCGGGCGCAGATTCAGCGACTCCAGGATCTGGTTGCCGACCTTGATCTCCTCGACCGGCGGCGCCGAAAGGGACACCCGGATGGTGTCGCCGATTCCCTTGGACAGCAGCGCGCCGAATGCAACGGCCGACTTGATGGTGCCCTGGAATGCAGGGCCCGCCTCGGTGACCCCGAGGTGCAGCGGGTAGTCGCATTGCGCGGCAAGCTGTTCGTAGGCAGCGACCATGACGACGGGGTCGTTGTGCTTGACGCTGATCTTGATGTCGCCGAAGCCGTGCTCCTCGAACAGCGATGCCTCCCACAGCGCCGACTCGACGAGTGCTTCCGGGGTGGCCTTGCCGTACTTCTTCATCATCCGCGTGTCCAGCGAGCCCGCGTTGACGCCGATGCGGATCGGGATGCCTGCATCACCCGCGGCCTTGGCGACTTCCTTGACGCGGCCGTCGAATTCCTTGATGTTGCCGGGGTTGACGCGGACCGCGGCACAGCCGGCGTCGATGGCGGCGAAGATGTACTTGGGCTGGAAGTGGATGTCGGCGATGACCGGGATGTTCGCCTTCCTGGCGATCTCGGGTAGCGCGTCGGCGTCCTCCTGCCGGGGACACGCGACACGGACGATGTCGCATCCCGATGCGGTCAGCTCGGCGATCTGCTGGAGCGTGGCGTTGACGTCGTGGGTCTTGGTAGTGCACATCGACTGCACGGCGATCGGGTGGTCGCTGCCGACGCCGACGTCGCCGACCATCAGCTGGCGGGTCTTGCGCCGCGGCGCCAGGGTCGGCGCGGGCGGTGCTGGCATTCCGAGCCCGATGGCGGTGGTCATGGCATCTCCTACTGGAACAGTCTGATGGGGTTGACCAGATCAGCGGTCACGGTGAGCAGCATGTAGCCGACCACCACGACCAGCACGACGTAGGTGGGGACCATCAGCTTGAGGTAGTTCACCGGCCCCTTCGCATCGACGCGACGGGCCGCACGAATCATATTGCGGATCTTCTCGTACACAGCGATCGCGATGTGGCCGCCGTCGAACGGCAGCAGCGGCACCAGGTTGATCGCGCCGAGCACGAAGTTGAGCTGGGCCAGGAAGAACCAGAACGCCACCCACAGCCCGTGGTCGACCGTGTCACCACCGATGATGCTGGCGCCGACCACGCTGATGGGCGTCTCCGGGTCGCGTTCACCGCCGCCGATCGAATGGATCAGCGCGCCGACCTTGGTGGGGATCTTCACCAATGACTTGCCGATCTCGACGGCCAGATCACCGGTGAAGGCGAACGTCGCGGGCACGGCCGACAGCGGGTTGTACTGGGTGGGCCCGAACTCGGCTGGCGCGACGCCGATGGCGCCGATGGTGGTCGGGCTGGTGTCGTCCTTCTTCAGCCAACGCTCGGTGCGCTCGACGTTGACCATGGTGGTGAACTCGCGGACTTGACCTTCTTCGTTGCGCTGCACGACGAACGGCGTCGGACCACCGGCCTTGCGCACGGCGGCCACCAGCTCGTCGAAGGTCTTCACGTCGGTGCCGCCGACCTTGATCACGGTGTCACTCGGCTTGATGCCTGCGTTTGCCGCAGGGCCGGGGCCGGTGCACTTGCCAGGCTTGCCGTTGCCGACATCGGCTGCGACACAAGCAGTTTCGCCGACGATGGCCGTGGTGGGGGGATGGATGTTCGGCAGCCCCCAGGTGACGGCGATGCCGTAGAGCAGGACGAGGCCGATGATGAAGTTCATCGCGGGTCCGGCGAACAGCACCGCGACGCGCTTCCACACCTTCTGCCGGTACATGGCGTACTGGCGGTCCTCGGGTGCTATTTCGTCGACCGACGTCATGCCCGCGATATCGCAGAAGCCGCCGAGCGGGAGTGCCTTGACCCCGTACTCGGTGTAGCCGAGCTTGTTGGGCCGCTTGGTCGACCACACAGTGGGACCGAAGCCGACGAAGTAGCGGCGCACCTTCATACCGGTGGCTCGCGCTACCCACATGTGCCCGCACTCGTGCAGTGCCACGGAAAGCAGAATGGCCAGCGCGAAGAGCACGATGCCGATCACGAACATCATCTGGTGGGTACAACCTCCTGTGCGGACCTCTTCAGCGCGGCTTCCGCCTTGGACCGGGCCCAGTCCTGCGCGTCGAGTACGTCTTCCACGGTAGCTGGTTCGGCGGCCCACTGGTCTGCGGCGTGCAGGACGTCGCTCACTGTTCGGACGATGGCCGGGAACCGGATGCGGCCTGCCAGGAACGCCGCGGCGGCCTCTTCGTTGGCGGCGTTGTAGACCGCGGTGAGGCAGCCTCCCCCGCGTCCGGCGTGCCTGGCCAGCGCGACGGCCGGGAACACGGCATCGTCGAGCGGCTCGAATTCCCAGGTCGAGGCGGTCGTGAAGTCACATGCGGTGGCCGCGCCCGCCACCCTGGCGGGCCAGCCCAGCGCCAGCGCGATGGGCAGCTTCATGTCCGGCGGGCTGGCCTGGGCAATGGTGGAGCCGTCGGTGAAGGTGACCATTGAGTGCACGATCGACTGGGGGTGCACCACGACGTCGATGCGGTCGTAGTCGATGCCGAACAGCAGGTGGGTCTCGATCAGCTCGAGGCCCTTGTTCACCAGCGACGCCGAGTTCAGCGTGTTCATCGGCCCCATGGACCAGGTGGGGTGGGCGCCCGCCTGCTGCGGGGTGACGTGCTCGAGGTCGGCAGCCGCCCAACCGCGGAACGGGCCGCCCGATGCGGTCAGCACGATCCTGGCGACTTCGTCGGGCGTACCGCTGCGCAGGCACTGCGCCATCGCCGAGTGCTCGGAGTCGACGGGCACGATCTGCCCTGGCGCGGCGGCCTTGAGCACCAGTGGACCACCCGCGACCAGCGACTCCTTGTTGGCCAGTGCCAGCCGGGCTCCGGACTGCAGTGCGGCAAGCGTGGGGCGCAGGCCGAGCGCGCCGACCAGGGCGTTGAGCACGACGTCCGCCGCGGTGTTCTCGACGAGCTGGGTGACGGCGTCGGGTCCCGCGTACGTCACGTTCTCGATCCGGGCGGCAGCCTCGGGATCGGCGACGGCGACGTTGGTGACGCCCGTCTCCGTGCGTTGGCGATCCAGCAGGTCGGCGTTGCCCCCACCTGCCGCAAGCCCCACGACCTCGAAGCGGTCCGGGTTGGCGGCGATGACGTCGAGCGCCTGGGTGCCGATCGAACCGGTGCTACCCAGCACCAGGACTCGCAAGCGCTCAACAACTCCCGGGTCGCTGCGCTGGAGCCGCGCTTGCGCGGACTGCCCTCCGCCTGAACTCACCGACCCATTGTGCCGCGCGAGTGCCCTCCTCAACGAGTCCCTGTCGGTATGCGCGCAAATGTGACGCAAACATGACGTGCCGCCGGCGACGCCATCCGTGATTCTCGTCACCGCGAATGCCCAGTGTCACGGGCGACGGCACGCGTCGTCCCAAACACACATGGGAGTGACGACACATGATTTCCATTCACCAAGGGGTCCTTGCGGTGGCAGGTCTGAGCGCGGTCGCGCTCATCGGCACATCGGCCTGTTCCAGCGAAGCCAAACCGGATGCCTCCAGCAGTAGTGCCGCCAGTTCGGCGAGCGTGGCGATGGCCAGTCCTGCGGCGTCGCCCACCGCGATGGCCGATCCGGCTGCCGACCTCGTCGGCACTGGCTGTGCCGCGTACGCCGAGCAGGTCCCCAGCGGGCCGGGTTCGGTCTCGGGTATGTCGATGGATCCGGTCGCCACCGCGGCGTCGCACAACCCGATGCTCAAGACGCTGACCCAGGCGGTCTCGGGCAAGCTCAACCCGGGCGTGAACCTGGTCGACACCCTCAATGGCGGCGAGTTCACCGTGATCGCTCCGACGGATGACGCGTTCGCCAAGATCGACGCCGCGACCCTGGAGAAACTCAAGACCGACGCCCCGTTGCTGAACGGCATCCTGACCTACCACGTCATCCCCGGCCGGCTGAGCCCCGCGCAGGTCGTAGGTACGCACGCGACGGTCGAGGGTCGCGAGGTCACCGTGACCGGTGCTGGTGAGGCATTGAAGTTCGACGAATCCGGGCTGGTGTGCGGCGGCGTCAAGACCGCCAACGCGACGGTGTATCTGGTCGACACCGTGCTGATGCCACCGGCCATGTAGATCCTTCACACCGAACGGCGGCCTGGCGCTCCTGCCGGGCTGCCGTTCGGCACGAGGGATGAATCACTTGATGAATGACATTGTGGTGACGTCGCTTTGAGCGAGGACCTCATCCGCGCCGGGGCCTGCTACGAATGGAAATCATGATCACACTCATCGCCGTCGGCTTCATCGGCGGGTTGATCACGGGCATCTCCCCGTGCATCCTTCCGGTGCTGCCGGTGATCTTCTTCTCCGGTGCCCAGAGCGTCCGGGAGGCGGCAGGCGGTGGCGGCGTCGCCACCGAGGTGCGGCCGACGCGGTCGCAGACGATGCGGCCGTATCTCGTGATCACGGGTCTGGTGCTGAGCTTCAGCGTCGTCACGCTGCTCGGTTCGGCGCTGTTGTCGCTTCTGCACCTGCCCCAGGACGCCGTCCGCTGGGTGGCGCTGGTCGCGCTGGTTGCAACCGGTCTCGGACTGATCTTCCCGCGCTTCGAGGCGCTGCTCGAGAAGCCGTTCACCAAGCTTCCGCAGAAGCAATTCGGCAGCGGCCGCAGTGGTTTCGGCCTCGGCCTCGCACTGGGCGTGCTCTACGTGCCATGTGCGGGACCGGTGTTGGCGGCGATCGTCGTCGCGGGAGCGACCGGCACCATCGGGTTGAACACGGTGGCGCTGACGCTGTCCTTCGCCGTCGGCGCCGCACTGCCACTGTTGTTCTTCGCGCTCGCGGGCCGCCGGGTCGCGGAGCGGGTCGCCGCCTTCCGCAGCCGCCAACGCCAGATCCGCATCGCCGCAGGCGTCGTGACGATCCTCCTTGCGGTGGCGCTCGTCTTCAACCTGCCGGCCGCGCTGCAACGGGCCATCCCCGACTACACCAGCACGCTGCAGGAGAAGGCAGGCGGTGAGGAGCAGATCCAGAATCTGAACCTTGGCGGTCTGATCAACGAGCAGAACGCCGAGCTGGCGAACTGCCCAGAGGGCGCAAGCGATCTGGTGGACTGCGGCACCGCGCCCGACATCACGGGCATCACCAAGTGGCTCAACACGCCCGGTGGTGCCCCGGTCGATCTGAAGTCGTTGCGCGGCAAGGTCGTTCTCGTCGACTTCTGGGCCTATTCGTGCATCAACTGCCAACGCGCCATCCCCCACGTCACCGCGTGGTACGACGCGTACAAGGACAAGGGTTTCGAGGTCATCGGGGTGCACTCCCCCGAGTACGGATTCGAGAAGATCGACACCAACGTCGCCAGCGGCGCCGCCGACCTGAACATCCACTATCCGATCGCCATGGACAACAACCTGTCCACGTGGACCAACTACCACAACCGCTACTGGCCTGCCGAATACCTCATCGACGCCAACGGCAACATCCGGCACGTGAAGTTCGGTGAGGGCGACTACGACGTGACGGAAGACCTGATCCGCCAACTGCTTTCCGAGGCGAAGAAGGGCGTCGACCTACCGCCCGCCACCGGTAGGGCCGATACCACGCCGACCTCCCAGCTCACCCCGGAGACGTATCTCAGCGTGGGCAACGAGTCGAACTACGGCGGTGGCGGCGTGTACGACCAGGGGGAGGCCGGCTTCGATCTGCCCGACCGGCTGGCCGACGACTCGTTCGCATTGAAGGGCCGCTGGGCACTGGACTACCAGGGCGCCACTGCGGCAGAGGACGGCGCCACCATCGCACTGAACTACCACGCGCGCAACGTCTTTCTGTTGGTCGGCGGAACCGGCAACGTGACCGTCACCCGCGACGGCAAGACCACCGTCATCCCGGTCAGCGGTTCGCCGAACACGCACCAAATCGTCGCCGACGCCGACACCGGGGCCGGTCACCTCGAGGTCAGCCTCGGCAAGGGGCTTCAGGCGTTCTCGTTCACCTACGGCTGACGGGCCGACGGATCGGCGGTGGCCTCGATCTTCATCACCTTCTCGTCGCGGATGGTCAGCACCATGACGGCGAACAACCGGCCCTTGTCGAACGCGAGAAGCACCGGCTCGCCCGCAGGTCCGCCAACGACCGTGGCACCAGGGCCCAGATAGCGCATCAGGTTCGTCGCGACGGCCTGCGGCCCGTGGTTGACCTGCTGCGGCGGCGGGGGATCGCCGAGCACCGTGCCGACGCCCCACACCGTGGGATCGAGAACCGATATCAGCGCCTCGACGTCGCCGTTGGCGCATGCGGTGATGAAGGTGCTGGTGACGCGCCGGTGATCGGTCCGCACGACGTCGGCGGTTTGGGGTGCGGCGTCGGCGAACTTGCCGCGGGCGCGGCGGGCCAGCTGTCGGCACGTGCCCGCCGGCCTGCCGACCGTCTCGGCGATCTCGTCGAAGGGAACGGCGAACACGTCGTGCAGCACGAACGCCACCCGCTCCCCCGGCGTGAGCCGCTGCAGCACCTCGAGCAGGGCGGCGTTCACCTCGTCGTCGAGGGTGACGCGGTCGGCGGGGTCGTGTTCGTCGGGAACGTCGTGTTCGGGCCGTAGCACCGTCTCGAGCCGGACCCTGGCCGACCGGAGCTGATCCAGGCACAGCCGTCCGGCGACGACGGTCAACCAGCCGCGGACGTCATCGATCGTGGCCGGGTCCGCGCGGGACAGCCGAAGGAACGCCTCCTGCGCGACGTCCTCGGCTTCGCCGACGTCGCCGAGCATCTGGTAGGCGAGATTCACCAGGTAGGGACGGTGATCTCGCCACGCCTTGGAGATGTCACGGTCGGTGCTGGAGACATCGCTCATGCATGTAGGACGAATCAGCGGCACGAAAAGTTACAGCCCGCGGTTCGTAACTTTTCGACCCGCCCACCCGTCCTTGATTGCAGATGTCCATCACCACGTTCGAAGGAGCGACCATGTCCAAGGCATCAGGAGTAGTAGTCGTCACCGGAGCGACCGGAAACGTCGGCCGGCCGCTGGTCACCGAACTCGCAGAAGCCGGTGTCGAGGTCAGGGCCATCACCCGCCAGTCCGACCCGGGCTTTCCACCCGGCGTCACCACGTACGACTCCGCGATCGCCGCCTTGCCAGGCGCCGACGCGGTCTTCCTCAACTCGCGCGCGCTCGGAGAGGAGTTGGCCGCAACGGTGTCCGCAGCGCGGACCGAGGGCGTGACCCGGCTGGTCGCGCTGTCGGCCATCAACGCCGACGACGACTTCTCCCGCCAGCCGTCCCGGTTCAGGGGCGACCGCAACAAGGAGGTCGATCAGCTCGCCTCCGAATCGGGCCTGGAGTGGGTCAGCCTGCGCCCCAGCGTGTTCGCCACCAACTTCGCAGGCATGTGGGCGCCGCAGATCCGGGCTGGCGACGTGGTCGGTGGCCCGTACGCGTCGGCGTCGACCGCAGTGATCGCCGACCCCGACATCGCCGCCGTCGCCGCGCAGGCCCTGCTGACCGACGACCTGGTTGGCAAGCGGGTGCCGCTGACCGGACCGCAGGCGCTGACCAACGTCCAGCTGGTCGAGACCATCGGCACCGTGTTGGGCCGTCCGCTGCGGTATCAGGAAGTGCCAACGGAACTGGTGAGACAGCGCTTCATCGCCATCGGTTTCGGGGCCGATTTCGCCGATGCGTACATGGGGCTGCTGGCCGCGACGGTCGATAGGCCTGCGTTGGTGACCCATGACGTGGAGAAGATCCTCGACCGGCCAGCCACCTCGTTCGCCCAGTGGGTGGCCGACAACCGCGGCAGATTCACCGATTAGATAGGGAGACAAGACATGTCCAGTCCACGCCCACCGCGCTGGTTGAAACCGATGAACAAGCTGATGGTCGCCATGCAGCGACTTGGCGTCAAGACAGGCCCTGCGATGGTGCTGACGGTGCCTGGCCGCAAGTCCGGCCAGCCGCGAAGCACGCCGATGACGCCGTTCGACCACGACGGCGGCCTTTACACCGTCGCGGGATTCCCCGGTGCCGACTGGGCCGCCAACGCCCGCGCCGCGGGAGCGGGCACGCTCACCACGGGCCGCCGCTCACGCCAGGTCAAGATCGTCACACTGTCTGCCGACGAATCCCGGCCCGTACTACGGGCATTCGCGGTCAAGGTACCGGTCGGCGTCGGGTTCGCCAAGCGCAGCGGGCTCGTCGTGGACGGCACGCCCGACGAGTTCGAGGAGCTGGCGGGACGCCTTGCGGTGTTCCGGTTCGATCCGGTGTAGCCGTCAGATCGTCGAGACGGTGCCGCCGTCGACGACGATGTCCGCGCCGACCACCGACGACGCGGCGTCGGACACCAGGAAGCCGATCACCTCGGCGATCTCCTCGGGTCGGGCCGGGCGCCCCAAGGGGATTCCACCGAGCGAGTCCATCAGTGTCGCCAGTGCGGTGGCCTCGTCGGTGCCTCCTGCGGCGGCGATCCGCTCGACGAGGGCATCGGCGGCGCTGGTCTGGATGAAGCCGGGCGAGACGGTGTTGACTCGAATCCCCTTCGGCGCCAACTCGTTGGCCAGACCCTTGCTGTACGCGCGCAGCGCCGCCTTGGCCGCGGCGTAACCGAGGGTGCCGTCGTACAGCGGCATGCGGCTCTGGATGGATCCGACGTGCACGATCACGCCGGAGCCGGCCGCGATCATGGCAGGCACCAGGGCTCGGTCGAGCCGGGCCGCGCCGAGCAGGTTGAGTTGCAGTTCGTCGAGCCAGTGCTGGTCCGTCAGCGTCACGAATCCGCCTGCTGGCGAGGATGATCCACCGGCGACGTGAACCAGGATCTGCGCGCCGCCGAGCCGCGAGACGTGGTCGGCGACGGTGTCGGCGCCCTCGCCGGTGGTGATGTCGGCCGCGACGAAGTCACTGGGGCGAGCGAAGCGACGGGAAGAATGGTCGACATCGTCGGGTTGATGACGTGCGACCACGGTCACCGACGCCCCTGCCGAGCGCAGCCAGGCCACTACGGCGGCGCCTGCACCCTTGCTGCCGCCGGTGACCACGGCGCGGCGACCCTCGAGCGAGTTCACTCCGGTCCCCCGCGGTCGGACCGGAAGATGGGCCAGCACAGGTCGGTCACCCACTGCGACGAATCGTCGGTGTCCCAGACGAATCGGTGGTAGTACTCGCGCAAGGGGCCGTCGACGCTGATCTCGTGTCGGGTCGCGTACTCGCCGAGCGCGCCGTAGGCGATGTCGACGTCGTCGTGCGGACCGTGGTGGCGCACCACGACGAGTTCCGCTGCCGGGACGGTGAATTCGCTTACCCGCGCCGTAGGCCGGACGTCACCCTCGACGGGGATGAACGTCGTGACCGGACCGCGGTCGTTTGCGAACACGTCGAACCCGAACATCCCGCATGGTGGTCCGGTCACGTTCAGGCCCTGTTCCCGCACCGCGTCTCGTAGTTCGGCGATCGCGCCCGTCCACCAGTCGATCAGGTCGTCGCGCTCGACGTCCGCGTGCACAGCGATCGAGGCCACGGCGGGC
>Ga0105239_10008591_pt1 | contig 11583 bp, 17 predicted proteins | sample KBSC44metaG_FD_92761 | JGI IMG/M metagenome (GOLD analysis project Ga0105239, IMG submission 92761) | Corn rhizosphere microbial communities from Kellogg Biological Station, Michigan, USA - KBS C4-4 metaG | ecosystem: Host-associated > Plants > Roots > Rhizosphere > Soil | place: Michigan, USA...
AGTTTTAAGAATATCTCTTTCCTCGTCTGAATTTTCTGGAAATAATAAATGAAGGTGCGGATGAAACGGAGCGATTAACTCTTGATGTGTTCTTAAATTATGTGTTTTCTTTTCTTTAGCAAGCAAAGCTAACTCAAGTGTGCGAAATGTTAATTCAATAAATTGGTGAAGCATATAAACTGTTAAGCCATCATTTTTTCTCTCGCTGAAAAAATTGGCTCCATCAATAAAGCCTTTCGTCTTTCTAACTCCTTCCTCAAAATTTGACTTAGCTGCCGTTTTCCATTTTACGAAATCTTCAGAAGAAAATGTAGGCTTATTGACACATCCTGATCGATTATAGATAAGATTAACATCGTTACAAAAAAAATGGAATAGTAAGTTGCCATTTTTTAGTTGATTTAAAAATTCCTCAAAATGAACGAAATTGTAAGAAAACTTATCACTATCACCGGTAGCCATTTTTACAAATGGCTCCAGCTCCGTAAATTTTTTATCACAAGCAGGATTTATTATTATAACAAGATAATAACTGTCATTACTTATGTCTTGAATGCAGTAAATTTTTTCGACCGATATATTTTCGGCGATATCATTTCCAATTGTTTTTAAGTCTATCGTTCCCATAATGGTTCAAAAGACGTCTACAACGAGTTTCTATCCTATTCTGAAAATGATTACTTTAGAAAAAAAAACGACTATTTTATTCTGACTCCACTGGTAAGTGCTTTTAGCTTACAATGCTATTTTTTTTACCTTTGTTAAAAAAGACTTATAGAAATGAATTCATCAGCCGAGAAGCCCAATCAAATTCACCAAGGCAGAAACGTGAAACGTTTCCGCGAAATGCTCGGTATAAAGCAAGAGGCGTTGGCTTTTGAATTGGGCGAAGAATGGAGTCAGAAAAGAGTATCATTATTGGAACAGAAAGAAGTAATTGAAGATGATATTCTTCAACAAGTCGCAAAAATCCTCAAAGTACCTGTAGAAGCAATCAAAAATTTTGACGAACAAGCAGCCGTCACCTACTTTAATACATTTAATGATAATAGTGTTAATCAAGGCGCAGTAGGATCGCAAAATTACCATTGCTCATTCAATCCGATTGAAAAATGGTTGGAAGTTATCGAGGAAAATAAAAAGCTTTACGAAAGACTATTAGCAAGTGAAAGAGAAAAGATAGATATGTTAAAAAGTAAACTTTAAAACATGGAAACATTATTTGTACAACCGAAATCCTACAGCGATAGAATGCAGGAATTTGTTACTGATCCAGAAATTAAAAAAATGGAAGACAAGTATGAACCTTACCTCGAAATACACGAAATGGAAGATGTTCTTGAGGGATGTGATATTATTCAGTCGTCGCCAGGCGAGGCTGTTACAGGAAAATTAATTTGGAAATCTAACTATGATCTTCCATTAGATTTGAAAAGGGATATCATTGCTCTTTACAATAAACATTTTGAAAACGAATAATCTTCGTTTCTGCAACTAATTCAAGATAATTCAACATAGCTTGAATACCTATTATCTTAAGGCCCGCCCAGGGCATTTAAAAGTCGCACTCTTTAGCGAATCGTCATAATAACGTAATATCCTTAACTCTATTAATTAATAAGCAACATTATCAGTCTAATGTTGCGTAATGGTATTTAATCACGTATTATTTTTTACGTTGAGTTAATATATATTACGCCTATTAATTTACCCATAATCGTTATCATAATATGAAGAGAGCAGATTATTCAGACAAGACAATCGTTATTGAAATTTTATCACAATCATTTTACGACAATCAAAGCGTAAATTATATAATAAACCATCAGAGAAATAAAAATGAAATAGCCGCCTTGATGGAATACTCCTTCGAGCAATGTTACTTATTTGGAGATGTTTTTCTATCGGATGATCAAAAAGCCTGCGCTTTAATTTTATATCCTCAAAAGAAGCACTTCAGTATAAAAGGGGTTTGGTTAGATATTAAATTAATTTTTAAAGCTATTGGAATATTAAAGGTTTTAAAAGCTTTAAATAGGGAAAGTGCCATAAAAAAACTTCACCCCAAAATAGACATGGCATATCTTTGGTTTATAGGAGTTTTACCTGGCTGGCAGCACAAAGGAATCGGAAGTAAGTTGCTTTCTGACTTGATTGAAGTAAAATCAACCGAGAATTTGCCAATGTTTTTGGAAACGTCAACCATCAATAATATTCCATGGTACAAAAAATTTGGATTCGAAGTTTACGCTGAATTAGAATTAGGATATAAACTCTATTTTCTAAAAGTAGACTAATATATAAATGTATGTTAGTCTTTGGCACTCAAATTCATATAGTCACGTTCATCTTCATACTGTTGGAAGCCGGAATGTTCTTATTTCAGCTTTTTTACTATTTATTTCGACCTCAGGACAAGAATAGATTGCTTTATCTAATTTTGCTAATACTTTTACTTTTTTATAATATTACTGGCGGACTTTTCCCCGATCCTAAAATCAAAATACCTATTTCAGTTCAGGAAATGGTGGCATACGGAAGTGGATTTCTTATGGCTTCGTATTTTCCGTTTTATTTTTATAAAGCTTTCGATTTACAAACTTTACGATGGCATGCACTTTTTGGCGTACCCCTATTTTTAATAGGTCCTTATATGATATTTTTTGTATTGGTTTATGCCATCAACGGAAATTTAAATTTTGATATTAAATACGGAATGATTGCACCGTTAATTTATGCAATCGTCTTACTTTACGTAATGTATCAGGCAATCAGGAGAAAGCATATCTCTGACCGAACCAATCACAAGTATTTTGAAGAGATTTCGATGTATTGCGCTATAACTCCATGGATTTCTTTAGCATTATTTGGCATAGTTGAAACCAATCAATTAGTCGAGGTACTATGTACAAACACAGGGATAATATGCATAACCATACTTTTTATTTTTCGGTCTATAAAGAATGCCAGGGCAGAGTACGAGCGACTTGTTTCAATTGAAAGTTTTAAGCCCAAAAACGAATTGTTTGAGGAATTGTGCAGGTTTTACAAACTGACTAACCGTGAAATCGAAATTGTGCTGCTAATCCGGCAAGGCTGTACATATCGTCAAATTTCTGAAAAACTGTTTATTGCAAGTAAAACTGTCGAAAACCATATTCAAAATATTTACGAAAAAACGAGTGTAAAAAACAAGGTTTCGCTATTGCATAAGTTATTTAACTAAAAATCACAAGGTAGTGGTTTTTACCTATTGTCTAAAAATGAGGGAAATTACCTATTGAATTGATTTTTAGGGTCACGGATATTTGAAGGTTCAGATGTGTGACAATAAAAATTAGTGGAATGGAATATGCGAAACAAGAGTTTTAATGTCTATCCATATGCATGGCTGGACGAAGTAATTGAAATAACATTAAATCCGGAAAAAACAAAAGTGGCCGATCTGCAATCTCAGCAGCTTGAAATAATTGAAAGTAAATTTGACCAGGAACTGCAGGAGGTACTAAAGGATTTAAAAACGAATACCTTTTACCTTTTTTCTTTCAAAAAGATAAAAGCCGTGGTAACACAATATTATGACTCATTGATGCTACTGGAACACCAGGCCGTGCAAAACCTGTCAGCCTACCCGGATGATCACCCATTGGCTGCAACCGGCGAAAATATAGTTCTATACATTAGGGACATGGGTTTGGCCTTTAAAAAGCGCTATGGCAAATATATAGTGGAAACAACTAACGCTCCCAATAATACACCTCCACGGCCTGGATTGATTTCTAAAATATTATGCAAACTCAGCGCAGACCAGATCGGAATTATACTTAAAGCTGCCGACGATACCAAAGTGGTTATAGCCAGTTCGCTAAGTTTGGTTTTCCGAACCATAGTTCCATATCTGGCCACTGACAAAATAAAAAATATTTCCTGGGACAGTATGCGCAAAAGCACTTATCGTATCGAGCAAACCGATAAGGATGCCGCAATAGCGACCCTTGAAAAACTCATCATACAAATTAGAAATTACTGACGGTCTCCTATTTTCATTTTAAAGCCTCCCATCGCTGGGAGGTTTTTTTTTGTCTGTTCAATATATCTTAAAAATTCAATTGGTATAATTTACTGATAATCAACTGGGTGCAAGGGCGCAATTCGGGGCGCAACAAAATTTTGCGCTTTTTGAGCGCTCAAAATACCGAGTTATTTGCTCCCATAATCACCAAAGGGATAATGATAAAACAGGCTGAATTGACACGTATTTTTCTCGAATCTGTTACTGGTGGCACCGCTAAAGCGCTATCAGAAACAGGCTCTCAAAATGCGATGGTCAGTAAGGCGGAAGCCTACCGGCTGTATGGCCGCTCACAGGTTGACCGCTGGATTTCCGAAGGCTTATTCAAACCTTTAAAAGGCCAAATCTATATCTCAAAATCGGGGATTGACCGCGAAAAACTGGAAGCAATTGCAGCGGCCAGTAATCGCGGAACCTATCTGCCAGTTTCGGACAGATAAACTTTCGCCCGCTTCGGCGGGCAGGTTAACGAACGTTTTTTGACATCATGGGATGAAGCATTACCCGGCATTGTGCCGGGAATCAGGAAGCAGCTACAGCAACCCGTGCTATGCAAAAGCACAGGCGGGACTGGACAACAGCGAACCCTGGGCAGCCCGTTTGGGCATGGTCTGTACAGGCCAACGCACGTAATCCCGGATTTTTTATCAACCGGTAAAAGTGAATTATTTGGGTTCGTTACCCATTGCCGGTTCCCATTTAGATAATAATACGATGAATACAACGAACAAGCAAAACCGTGATTGTCGGAAAAGAAAGCCGACTAAACTGCCTTATTATCATGTTCAACAAACGCTTCCATTGGGCGAAACACCAGCTGTTCGCGCAAGTCTGCGAACTGAGGGACTATGGGAATTGGTAACCGCTGACCTTCGGGAGGTTTACTATTATAAAGTAGACCAAAATAAAAAGCGTAAGGACTTTTGCGCCGTTGGCTGGCCAAACGAAAATGGTGGATGGGAAATCAGACATCCCAATTTCACAGGTTGTCTTGGCCCCAAAGGAATGACCTTTATTTCCGGTGAAGCTGGCCACCTCGTTATTTTCGAGGACTTTACCGCTTACCTCTACTGGCGATATTTTAATAAGCAGTATTACCCCAACATCCTGATCCTGAATTATCCTGAATTTTTAAGCGCAGCCAAAATAAGAGCGCTCAAGTTCAACTCAGTAACGGTATGCTTCAACCAGGAACAAATAACGCTCATTAAATCTTCTGGCGATGGATTTGACCCTATCAACGCAGCAGCTTAAACTTATAATCCGGGAAGCTGCCGAAATGGGCGCGATCCAGGCGCTAACCAAAGTAGGTAAATTGAAACCCTACCTCAAAAAGTCGGAAGCATTCAGAAAATACGGGCGGGCCAATATCGAAAATTGGGCTGAAAAAGGAATACTAACTATACGTAAAGACGGGGATCATTCCGCCGTTTGGCGCATTGATCGGCTGGAAGTAGCTGCGATAGCCAAATCCATCGAACTTTTACGCTATCTGTAAGATTTGATCCATTTACAAATTGCAAAACAAATGAATACATTAATTAACTACAATGCGCAGGAAATCAGGGAACAGGTTTCCCCGGTTGACTTTTTAGCCCGGTTGGGCTATCACCCGGCCTACAAATCCGGCAAAGAACTTTTTTATTTGAGTATGCTGCGTGAAGAACGCACACCCTCTTTTTGTGTTGATGACAAACTCGGTGTTTGGTACGATTGGGGTGGCGCTAATCCATCGGGCATTAAAGGCGGCAACGTGATTGACCTTGCGCTGGCCTATTGGTACCCACTCGGTTTCAGAGACGTATTGGAGAGAATAAATGAAACCTGTAATATAGAACCAGGAGCAGCACCCTCTACAAGCCGCGAAAACTTTAGGCCAAGAAAAGCAACCAAAATACCTAATTATAAAATTTCAGAAGTAAGGGATCTTGGTAATAATCCAGCCATTACAAACTACCTGCAATCCAGGGCCATATGGCCGGTTGCTCATCAGCACTTAAAGGAGGTTTATTATTACATCGAGGATGAGAAAAAACTCCGCAAATACTTTTTTTCGGCAGGCTGGAAAAATGAAAATGGTGGTTGGGAAGTCAACAATCCTTACTTTAAAGGATGCCTCGGCCCGAAGGGATTAACCATAATTCCCGGTGACTCTGCTCGGCTGGCCTTGTTTGAAGGAATGATCGATTACCTCAGCTGGAAGTTTGAACAACGGGATGACGGTGAAACAGTCATTTTATTAAATGGGGTAACATTTATCGAAGCGGCCATCAAACGGGCTTCAGATTTTAATGATAGAACCATATTTTTTGATAATGATGATGCCGGTGAAGATGCAAGCCGGACTTTTCTAAATGCCTATCCGCTGACCCATAACAGCGCCCCAAATTATGCCGGTTTCAAGGATTATAATCAAAGGCTGGTATCCGAACTGGATAACCTCTACCGCCTACCTTCTGCTGATACCAGTAACCTGGTAAAGACCGGCCTGCGCAGGTAATTCCTTTAGCTATATATACGGATATACCAATATACAGCTAACTGGATAGACAGTAAGTTATATAAACGCTTAGCTGTTTATACAGCTATAGGAATATCTCTTTAGTTATATATCCACTTAGTTATTTATTCAACTATCCGAATATTTATATAAATAACTATTCAGCTAATCAGCTATCGGTATAAATAGCTAAACAGCTATGTGCTTATTTATATCGTCCGATAGACCTCTATTGGCATAGCTACCTATACCGCTATCTGCATAGTTACCTATTCATATTTAAACAGTAACACTTATGGAAATCACCATCACCTGGACAAAAATCATTGTCGTTACACTCACTTATTTTTCCGGCCGATACCTTTATTATTCTTTCCTTAAATGGTATTCAGGCAGTTATGCGCCCTTTGACCCAACAGAATTTTATGAAACGTCCTCTTATTCGGAAGGCTGGAGGATGGGACACCTGCACGGCAGTCACAAATTGCGGATCAAATGCGAAAAATACCGCAGGCAAATTGCGGAACTGAAGGAAAAGCATAGGATTTCAGATATCAAGGTCAAATCCTTAGAAGACAAACTACTTGATTGATATCCTTAACACTTTTCTTTTTGCTGGCCAGCTTTCCTTAACCATTTAGTTTTTTAGTATGCAAAGGTATAGCGTTTTGCCTTTTTGACCCCTCAAGGGTATATAAACCGCGATCGCATCACGGCCCTTGACAGGTCAGGCAAACGCTTTTCATACCTGCATAAAAAAACTAAATGTATGTTATGGAAAATCTGATTTTAAGCCCTCAATCGCAAAACGTAATTACGGATTACATCAACAAAAGCTGCCTTGTGCCTTATGAAAAACATCTTTTAAACGAGATGCTCGAAGCGGTAGAACAAAATGACCAAGCTAAACTGGACTGGTTTAATAGCTTTGGCAAGGATTTGAGGCACATGACTATGAATCTTTATGCCTATCGTAAAGGACTGGAATTTGGCTTTACGGAAATAGGTTTTGATAAAAACGGATGGTTTATTCAACCAAAATTCCTGGAACGGGAGGATATTATATTAGGGAATCCCGACAGGTTCAGCGAACACAGTATTCTTTATTTAGGCCGGGGGCAAAATCCTATTTGGACTTACACCCTGGATTATAATTACGGGTTGGCTGGAGGCGGGTCGCATATCTCCGTTTACGATAAACAATTTAACAGCCGTCAGGAGGCCTTAACAGCCGGGTTAAATGACCTAAAGTCGAAGATGACCGCCGTTATCGGCCATACCGACACCACCAATTTCAAGCAAAGCGTTATCCTGCTAACCCTGAATGCGATTAAACATGCACGAATAAATTCGGTACAACTGGCCCTGTTTTAACAGGGCTTTCTTTTTACAGCGCCTGAATATAGCCGCATATACGTATAGCCGTTTATACAGCCCCCCGTTTGTTTTACAAGCGGCAAGTTGTGTTTTTGTGTCACAAAAACTTACTTGCCCATTGCCGCAAAGCGGCATGGGATGGGAAAACCTGCGCAACTTGGTTTTCCTTTTAAAAAAATAAGCCGATGGATCAACCCCGCAAGCCTTTTAAAAAACCGGGGCGACCCGAATTACAACAGGGAAAAAAGGAACGCTTCATCCGGGCGAGGCTGACCGAGGATGAATACAACACGCTTGTTGCTTTGGAAAAGGAACTCGGTATGAACCATACCGACCTGATCCGGCACCGCCTGTTAGGCAGCCAGCATAAACAACTGGTTAACGCCCGCGAAGTTTTAAATCGGCTGGATGTAATGGGCTCAGAATTAGGCCGGGCGGGAAATAATATTAACCAGCTGGCCAGGCATGCAAATATCCTCAACAAGCGGGGGCGGCTTGATGAGATGGTGGTAAAGGAGTTTAACCTGCTTTTCCGGGAATATGCCCGAATCCGTAACGATACCGAAAAATCGCTCCGGCAAATTATACGTCTAATCCGGGGCTGATATGATCGTTAAGTTTTTAAGGGCCGCATCTTCTTTTAAGGGTGTCGGCTACAGTTTTGCTAAAATGCTGCTGGATAAAGGTGAATTGATGGAGGTAAAAAACTTCGGCGCATTAGCAGGACTTTCTAATCCACGCGCAGAGGATTATGTCAATTACCTGGAGGCTGTAACCGATAAGAATAAACGTATCGTTTACCCACAGCTGCATGTTACCATTTCAACGAAAGGCAGGGATCACAGCAAATCGGAGTTAACTGGTATTGCCGAAAAGTGGTTAGAGGGAATGGGTTATGGCAGCCATCCTTATTTGATTATTTTTCATAAGGACACTCAAAATAACCACGTACACCTGGTATCCACGCGCATCGGCAGGGATGGCAAAAAGGTTAAGGATAGTTATGAAAGAATTAAGGGCTATCAGGTATTAAATGAAGTTATGGGCCTGGACGAAAACTTGCAGGTACAAAAAGATAAGAACTATGCTTTAACCTACAACTTCAGTTCAAGGGCGCAGTTCATGATGTTGCTGGAACTAAAAGGATATACCCTAAATCTAAAAGATGGTATTTTTCAAATCTTCAAGTTCGGTAAAAAACTGGATAGCCTGCCCGTTGAAAAAGTTGATGAACGTATTGCGGATCACCAGCAAAATAAAAAGCGGATAGAGCAATTGCGAGCCATCATTGAAAAATACCGGCCTGATTTTAACCCTGAACTTTTTCCTGAAACAAGTAAACTGGCAGGAGGCGGCGAAGGAAAAACGACCGGCTATAATTCCGAACTGGCCGGAATGCTGCAAAGAGATTTTGGCCTTCAAATCTTCTTCCATGCCAAAGACGGTAAGCAACCCTATGGATATACGGTAATTGACCATGCAAAAAAAGCCGTTTACAAAGGCGGTGACCTGATGCCATTAGCCGAGTTTATCAAACCGGCACCGGAACAAGCCAATCATACCACCATCAATATACCTGTGGAGATATCCGAATTTCCTGAATCCGAAGATTTTGAATTCCCCCAAATTAATGGAGACGAATCGGAGAATTGGTATGCTGATGACATAGAAAATTACCACACCGAATTTACAGGATTTCAAGCCCCAGGCATATACGTCCCGCCATTGCGGATTGATATATCCGATGATATCGACGACGAGCAGATCAATGGCCGGAACCGCAAAAGAAAACGCAAGGCAAGAACCAATACACGATAACCCTTAAAACTTACTTTATGATCATTCTTATAGGCAACCAAAAAGGTGGCGCAGGGAAAAGTACGCTCACGCTGTTGCTGGCGAACTACCTCACCACCGTCCATCAACACCCGGTTACCATACTGGACATGGATTACCAGCAATCTATCGCAGCCAAAGCAGAAAAAGCAAAAATACTGGAGAATGAACCACTTTATGACGTGGTGCCCACCGACCTGAAACAATTCCCGGATCTGCTACAGGTTATCAGCAAAAAGAAAAAGGATATCGCCATTTTGGACATGCCAGGCAAGATGGATGACGACGGCCTGATCCCTGCCATCGCAGCAGCCGACTTTATCATATGTCCTTTTGCCTATGACGAGTTTACGGTGGACTCAACCATCCTTTTTGCTATGGTGGTGCGCCGGATCAATAACCGTGCTCCAATGATATTCATTCCTAACCGTATCAAACAAACGGTGAAATATGAAACCCAGGCAGAGGTGGAAAAGGTGATACGTCAATTTGGCCCCATCATTCCAAGCCTTCCTGACCGGATCGACTTTCAGCGCATCAGCACCTTTCAGACTCCGTTGATCCTGTATCCGGTCGTTTTGCCGACACTCAAATGTATCTATGAACAATACCTGTTTAAAAAGGAGGCCATATGACTAAAATACGATCATTAGCCGACGAACTGAGGGAAAAAATGCGCCAGCAACCCGGTATCGAAGAACCCGAAACGGAGAAACAAAGTCAACCCAATGCTAACAATCAGGATAAACCTGTCAAAAAGAAAGCCGGTAAACCGCCCCCCGAAAAACCATCAGTAGAGCTGGAAACTTTATTTGCCGAACTGACCGCCTACGAATTAACAGGAAATGAAAAACTATTGATCCGGTTGGATGGCCGCACAGTCTTTATGCTCAAGCAACTTAAAGTGACCAAAAGTATCGACATGAACAAGTTGATCGCCTACAGCCTCGACAGCTTTTTTAAAGAGCGTCCCGAATTAATTAATTACATCAAAGCATCTCTGCAAACCATTGAATTATGAACTGGAACCATTTTATACTATTGCTCATTGGCATTTACCTGGGCTATTACGCCGTCAACATTTTAGCCGACCTGTACCTGAAACAGAAAACCCCCGGCGGAGAAGCTGATCAGGATATCCTTTTTTTCTCCGAGGATTCCCAGCCCGAAATTATTGTCTACGATGACGAGCCAGAGCAGGTGGTAAACGCGGCAACGGCACCTCAGCAGGAATCTCCTGCCCAGGAAACTGCGCCCGCCTATCCATCACCTGTATTAGAATCAACAGGTGCGGTCAGCTTAAAAGAGCTGATCAAAGTTGCACAGGCAGGTCTGCTGCAATACACCAAGGCAATACCCTATTGACATGAAAAATCAATCATTGATTTTAAAGACAGCATCCGCTGTCTTTTTTTTTGCCCTCACATTTAAGGCGTATGCCCAAGACCCGCCCGGCATCGATGATTTTAACCAGGCTACGCAGCAACTCCACAGTGTGTATTTCAGCTTGTCAGATCTCGTGCTGGTCATCGGCGCGCTTACCGGCATCATCGGCGGTTTGCGGGTCTACACCAACTGGCAGCTTAGAGGCCATCGGCACCATCACCCGATTGATGCCCAGGTTATCGGCTGGTTCGGTTCCTGCCTGTTTCTAATACTCGCAGGCATCTTCATCAAAGCCCTTTACGGGATTTAACAATCCATCATTTTTTTATTCACCCTTTTATTTTTTAAGTTTTATGACAGTAAAAAACAAGAAACTGTTAGTAGTAGCTGTGTCCGTAACTTTCGCAGCACA
>Ga0105239_10008592_pt1 | contig 11582 bp, 13 predicted proteins | sample KBSC44metaG_FD_92761 | JGI IMG/M metagenome (GOLD analysis project Ga0105239, IMG submission 92761) | Corn rhizosphere microbial communities from Kellogg Biological Station, Michigan, USA - KBS C4-4 metaG | ecosystem: Host-associated > Plants > Roots > Rhizosphere > Soil | place: Michigan, USA...
CACCGAGGATACGAACCAGCTCGAGCCCCTCGCGGCGCGGTGGAGTGCTTTCGGCTGGGAAACCGTCGAGATCGATGGGCACGACCATGCCGCACTCTATGACGCGCTCACGGCGCCACGGAACGGTAAGCCGAAGTGTGTGATCGCCAAGACCGTGAAGGGCAAGGGAGTTTCGTTCATCGAAGACCGGGTCGAGTGGCATCACAAAGTGCCCTCTGTCGAACAGATCCAACTCGCCCTGAAGGAACTCGCATAATGGCCGCCCCAAGCGCCGCAAACCCGTCGCTTTTCGATTGCCGCCAGGCCTTTGCCGAGACGCTGATTGCGCTTGCCAGAGAAGACGATCGCATCGTCGCTGTCTGCAACGACAGCGTCGGCTCGAGCAATCTCGGTGAGTTTCAGAAGCTCTTTCCGGATCGGCTCATCAACGTCGGCATTGCCGAGCAGAACATGGTGGGTGTGGGCGCGGGCCTAGCGAATGGCGGTTTCATTCCTTTCGTCTGCGGTGCAGGCCCGTTCCTCACTGGGCGAGCTCTCGAACAGATAAAGGTCGACGTCGCCTACAACGGCTATCCGGTCGTACTCTGCGGCATGAGCCCTGGAATGGCCTACGGCGAGCTCGGGCCGACCCATCACTCGATAGAGGATCTCAGCTGGCTCCGTGCGATCGATGGTCTCGCGGTCGTGGTGCCGGCAGATCCGGCGCAAACACGAGCGGCCGTCCGCTGGGCTGTCGCAGCCGGGACCCCTGCCTACCTGCGAGTGGGCCGGACGAAAGTGCCCTCCGTTACGTCCGACGAGACGAATGCCTTTGCCTTCGGTAAGGCCGACGAGCTTCGCGAAGGCAAGGACCTCACCATCGTCGCGACCGGTGCGATGGTGTCTCGAGCCCTTGCCGCCGGTGCGGCTCTCGCCGAACAAGGCCTGCAGGCTCGCGTGCTCAATATCTCGTCGGTCAAACCGCTCGATGATGCCGCGATCATAGCTGCGGCGCGCGAGACCGGCGCGATCGTCACCGTCGAGGAAGCGATGATCGAAGGTGGCTTAGCCGCCGCCGTCGCCGAGGTCGTGGTGCGCAATGCTCCCGTGCCTATGCGTATGCTGGGTGTCAAAGGCTTCGCGCCCACAGGTTCGGCCGAATTTCTGTTCGACCATTTTGGACTGAATAGCGAAGGCATCGTCGCCGCGGCGCGCGAACTCAAGGGCCGATAAGGATGTCCGACGGGCTTGTTCTGGCCATCGATCAAGGTACCAGTTCGACAAAGTGCCTCGTTGTCGACGATCGAGGCGCCGTGGTCGGTCATGCCCAGGCCCCGCTTTCCGTCTCAACGCCGCAGCCTGGTTGGGTCCAGCAGGACGCGAACGAGATCTGGGACAGCGTTCGGGGCGCCGTCGCAGACGCTCTCACTACATCGACCAAGGATCGCATCATCTCGGTCGGGTTCAGCACCCAGCGCGAGTCGTGCGTCATCTGGGACCGCCGCAGCGGCGAAGCTCTTACGCCCGTGTTGTCTTGGCAGGACCGACGCACCGAGGCGATTTGCGCCAGGCTCCGAGCGAACGGCGCCGCGGCCACTGTACGTCGCAAGAGCGGACTCCCCCTTGATCCCATGTTCTCGGCGGCGAAGGCCCGTTGGCTCCTGGACAACCTCACTTCCGGTCAAGCGCGCGCAAAAGCGGGCGATATCTGCATCGGAACCATCGACTCTTTCCTTATCTCGCGCTTTGGCGGGGAGGCTGTAGTTGAGGCCGGCAACGCGTCCCGAACGCAACTCTTCGATGTCGTGACGGCGCGATGGGATGAGGAATTGCTGTCCATTTTCGACGTGCCTCTCGCCGCACTTCCGCGCGTAACGTCGTCGAAAGGCCCATTTCCGTCCGTCAAAGGTCTCGCTCCGCTGCGGGACGGAACGCCGGTCGGTGCCGTTCTTGCGGACTCTCACGCGGCCTTGTTCGCACATGGTGCTTTCGCACCAGGTCCGGTGAAAGCAACTCACGGCACGGGCGCATCGGTCATGGGATTGGTCGACAGTACGACGGTCCGTGACGGGAATGCAGGTGCACCCGGCGTGTGTCTCACGCTGGCGTGGGAGCTCGACTCTCCGGTCCTCGCGTTTGAGGGCAATATCCGCAGCGCCGGCTCGACGCTGGTGTGGGCGGCGGAGCTGCTCGGCATCTCCACGAAAGGTCTGGCGGAGCTTGCAGCAACGGTCAGCGCTCCGAGCGGCGTGCACATCGTTCCGGCCTTCGGCGGACTCGGCGCGCCATGGTGGGACGCGAATGCAATCGCCACGATTACCGGCCTCAGCTTCGGACCGAGCCGTGCACCACTGGCGCGCGCGGCGATCGATTCCATCGCGCACCAAATCGCCGACACGACCGATGCGGTGCGCGCAGGGGGCGCAACGATCGTCTGCCTCCTGGTCGACGGAGGCCCGACGCGCAACCCGCAGCTCATGCAGTTCGAGGCTGACATGGTCGGCGTACCCGTCGACCGGCCGGCGGTGGCCGAGCTTTCAGCGATGGGCGCCGCCCATCTCGCCGGTCTTTCGAGTGGTCTCTTCACTTGGGACGGTCTGCGGCGGTTAGACCGTGGGTCGGAGCGCTTCATGCCGCGCATGGAAACGGAGGCGCGCGCCAAGGAGCGCGCGGCCTGGTCGAGGGCAGTCGCGGGATCGCGGGGACTGCCGGCAAAGGAAGGCGTCAGCAGCCCCGTCAGCACATTGCGAGGGATTTAAAAATGGCCATCGAGGGAACGGCAATGGAGGGGAAAAGCATCGGTGGCAGCGGAGTCTTGCGCTTCATAAGGGGTGCGACGGGACCCTTGATCGGCCTCGTCTTGCTCTGCGCGTTCCTATCCATTGCGACCGACACTTTTTTATCGGTGCGCAACATCCTGAACGTGATGGACCAGATAACTGTTCTCGGCGTGATGGCGGTCGGTATGACTTTCGTCATTCTGATCGGAGGCATCGATCTCTCGGTTGGCTCCGTGCTGGCGCTGTCCGGAATGGTGATGGGTTATCTTGGCAATATCCTGGGCTGGCCTTTTGGTCTTGCGATTATCGCCGCACTGGTGGCCTCCTCGGCCTGCGGCTTCGTCTCCGGTCTGATGATCACGCGCCTGGCCATGCCGGCATTCATCGCAACGCTCGCGATGATGTCGATTGCCCGCGGTATTGCGAGCATCATCACGAACGGACAACAGATCATCGGTTTCCCCGACTGGTTCTCGAACCTCGCCATCATCCGCAATTTTGGATTTTTGACGGTCACCGTAGGCGCGATGATCGTCATCACCGTCATCGCGTGGGTGATCCTTCAATACCGTCCGGCCGGCCGCTCTCTTTATGCGATTGGCGGTAGCGCGGAGGTTGCCCGGCTTGCCGGCATCAATGTGCGCAGGACGACCCTGTGGGTCTACACGATCTGCGCGGCGTTGGCGGGGCTCGCGGGCGTCATTCTGTCGGCGCGTTTGGATTCGGCTCAGCCGAGTTCGGGCATCGGTTACGAGTTGGACACAATCGCTGCGGTCGTCATCGGCGGCGCCAGCCTCTCCGGCGGCGTGGGCAGCATCGGACGCACTGTGATTGGCGTCCTCATCATTGGATTTCTTCGCAACGGCCTCAACCTGCTTCAGGTGTCGCCGTTCGTGCAGCAGATCGTCATCGGCGTCGTGATCGCGGTCGCCGTGGCGGCTGACACGCTGCGGCACCGCGGCGAGTGAACGGCTAAGGGACCGCGTGATGCCACGCGCCCCCTTTGTAATCGCTCCGCGAGGAGTGAACTAAGGTTCCAAGAGGGGACCGTAACGAAGACGCCGGCGAAACTTACTTCGTCGCAAAAGAGAGGAAAGAGGAGGAACACTATGGATCTACGCAAAGCGTTTCTGGTTAGCGCCATTTCGGCGCTTGCGGTATTGCCGGCCGTCACCGTACAGGCAAAGGACGCCAAGAAGATCGGGCTGGCGGTCGCAAATCTGCAGGCCGACTTCTTCAATCAGATCAAGCAGTCGGTCGAAGCTTACGGGGTTGAGAAGGGCCTCAAAGTGGTGACGGTCGATGCCAAGGGCGACGCAGCAACCCAGGTCAATCAGATTCAAGACCTGCTCGCGCAGAGCATCGATGCTCTGATCTACATCCCGGCAGGCGCTACTGCCGCGTCCGTGCCGGCGAAAGCCGCCAAGGCGGCGGGCGTTCCGGTCGTCAATATCGACCGCAACGCGGATGGGGCCCCCGGCGACACGTTTATCGCAACCGACAGCGTGAGCTCGGCGCGGGCCGTCTGCGATCACATCGCCAAGCAAGCGGGCGGCAAAGGCGAGATGCTGATCATTCACGGTCAGAAGGGAACGACGCCCGAGGTGGATCGCACTAAAGGCTGCTCGGAGGCGCTGAAGAAGTATCCCGACGTGAAGGTCGTCGGCGAGCTCTGGAGCGAGCAGTGGCACCAGGATGAGGGCTTCAAGCTGGCGCAGGACTTGCTGCAGCAACATCCTAAGGCGAGCATCATCTTCGGTCAGGCTGACGCTCTTGCGCTGGGCGCCGCGCAGGCGGTGAAGGTCGCTCATCCCGAACAGAAGGTCTGGATCGCTGGCTTCGACGGTGACACGGAAGCTCTGAAGGCGCTCAAGGACGGCGCGTTCGACGTCACTGCCACCCAACAGACGCAAAAGATGGGTCGTCTGGGCGTGGATGCGGCCATCGCGCTCGTGAAGGGCGAGAAGCTGCCGCCCGTGCAGTTGCAGGACGCAACTTTGACGACGAAGGACAACGTCGCGCAGTTCGTCGCGAAGCACCCGTAAGGCGCAAACTCATGACCCGGGCGGCGCCGATGGGTGCCGCCCGACCTCTAGGGCATGGCGATGACAACCGCTTCAAACCAAGCCGAACCGCTGGAAGGTGGCCTGACGCTGAATCGCGTCGGCAAGCAGTATGGGCCGATCACGGTTCTTACGGGGATCGATCTGACGCTGCGTCCGGGAGAGGTACTCGCGCTTTTGGGCGAGAACGGCGCTGGAAAGTCGACGATCGCCTCGATCATTTCCGGACTCGTCGCTGCGTCGACCGGTTCGATGACTTGGCGCGGAGCCCCGTATGCCCCGGCGGCTCCTGCCGATGCCCTATCCGCGGGGATCGGACTTATTCACCAGGAGATGCGTCTCCTTCCCGACCTTTCGATCGCAGAGAACGTTTTTGTCGGCAGGCTGCCAATGCGCGGCGGCCGTATCGATCGCGCGTCGATGAACGCGCGTGCTGCCGAGCAGTTGAAGCGTCTCGGCCTGAACGTGCCTCCAACGACGCTGGTGCGCCAACTTCGCGTCGCGGCGCAGCAGCAGGTCGAGATCGCGAAGGCGCTGACGCTGAACGCGAAGCTGCTGATCTTTGACGAGCCTACCGCCGCGCTCGGCCTAGACGAGACAGACCGACTGTTTGAGCAAATTCACCGTCTCAAAAGCGAGGGTGTCAGCTTCATTTACATCAGTCATCGGCTGGACGAGATTCCGAGGATCGCCGATCGCGTCGCCGTCATTCGCGATGGCCGCATGGTCGCGACGCACGATACCGCTCAGGTGCCGACGAAGACGCTCGTCGAACAGATGGTCGGTCGACCTCTGGACCGAATGTTTCCGACCATCGATCCTCCCTCTCTCGATACCGCGCCGCTTCTCGAGGTCGACGGCTTAACGAGTGCGAAGGGGGACTTCGCCGATGTAAGCTTCTCTGTCCGGCCCGGAGAGGTGTTCGGCATTGCGGGTATCATCGGCGCCGGCCGGACGGAGTTGGTGCGGGCGATCGCCGGAGCCGATCCGATTTTATCGGGCACGGTCAAGATAAACGGAGAACTGATCCGTCTCGACGGGCCCAGCGACGCGCTCTCGCGGGGCGTCGTCCTTGTGCCGGAAGATCGAAAGGGACAGGCGCTTATTCTGCCCCAGACGATTGCTGACAATCTGGCGCTCGGCAACTACGACCGCGTCGCTCCATCCGGTTGGATCTTGCGAGGACGGACGGAGGACTTTGCCCGACAGGCGATCAAGCGCTTTCTGATCAAAGGAACCGCTGGGCAGCGCGTTGGGCAGCTCTCTGGTGGCAATCAGCAGAAGATCGTCATCGCCAAGAGCATCCTGCGTGACCCGAAGGTTGTCATCTTGGACGAACCGACCCGCGGGATCGACGTGGGTGCGCGCGCAGCGATCTACCAGATCGTCGCCGATCTCGCCTCAAAGGGTATGGCGGTGATCGTGGTGAGCTCTGATCTCGACGAAGTTCTGGGATTGGCACACCGGGTTATGGTGCTCAGCAGGGGTCGGAATCGAGGCGTGCTGGACCGTGACACCGCGGGGCGTGTTTCGGTCATGGAGCTTGCGACCACTTGAGTAATAGAGGAGGAGTTTGATGAGCAGGTTCAGCCTGAAGGACGAAATCGCCCTGGTCACGGGCGCAGGCAGCGGCATCGGTCAGGGTATCGCGATAGGATTGGCCGAAGCGGGAGCTGATGTCGCGCTGTTCGATCTTCCGGATAGCAAGGGTCTTGAAGATACTGCTCGAAAGATCGCCGAGTTGGGCAAGAAGTCCTTGCGACTGACCGGCAATGTAACGAATGCCGACGACCTGTCGAAGGCGGTGGCCGACGTCGAAGGCAAGCTCGGTCCGCTCTCCGTGGCAGTCAATTGCGCGGGCATCGCGAACGCGCGGGCGGCCGAGGAAATGCCGCTCGACCAGTGGCAAAAGATGATCGACATCAATTTGACCGGCATCTTTCTCTCCTGTCAGGCGGAGGCGAGAGTCATGCTGACGCGCAAACGCGGCGCCATCGTCAACATCGCCTCTATGTCGGGCTCGATCGTGAATCGCGGATTGCGGCAGGCTCACTACAATACGTCGAAGGCAGGCGTGATCCATCTGTCCAAGAGCCTGGCGATGGAATGGGTCGAGCGTGGCATCAGGGTTAACGTGATCAGCCCTGGCTACACGCTGACGCCAATGAATCTGCGTCCGGAAGTCGCGGAGCAGCGCAAGATATTTGAGCGTGAAACGCCCATGGGCCGAATGGCGACGGTCGACGAAATGGTTGGGCCGGCCATTTTCCTGCTGAGCCCAGCGTCGTCTTTCGTGACCGGCGTCGACCTCCTCGTGGATGGCGGCTTCGAGTGCTGGTAACAAGTCTATAGAGTGACCGGGCATAACTCGGCGCACAGAACTTTTAGGAAGGAGATCGAACAAAGCGCAAGATCATCGGCGCGGCGGTCGTGGCCACCTATTCGCATCTGCGCATCGCCGGCAGGGGTGTTCGCTTCGATTTTCGCTCGTGCTCCAGCGTTTAGGCCGAGCGCTTCGTAGAGGTCCGCTTCCTTGGTCGCCACCAAGGGGGCGCCGGTCCTTTCGGACGCCGTCGTCGGCGAAGTCGGTATCGGTGGTTGTGTCTCCCCGAGCTGAACCAATTTGCCGTTTTCTCCTGCCGTTCGAACGCGTGCGTTTACTTGACTTCCTCCGACGACGCTTCCTTAGGTCGGCTCCCATTGGTGATGGATTGGAGCGAGAAATCAGGTTTATCAATCGCTTAGAAGAGTGCGTGTGCACGACGTGTGCGCTGGTAGATCAAGAAAAATCTATTGAAGTCTAGCTTGCGCGGTCGTCATTGGTTGATGTCCAGGGCGCGAACGTTCGCTGATTGTGAAGCGGCGGAGCAGGGCGGGGATCACTTCTTATAGAGTGCTTTGGTGAGCCGCCGATCAAAGAAAATCTCACCAGCGATCAACAGGTGCACGACGTGAATATTCTTGGGTCCATCTGCGGGACATGTATGGCGCTCAGACATTGTCTTACGAAAATGCAGGTTGAAGCGGCTTGCGTCCACGACAACGACTAGATTGCTCCCGCAGATACCATCGTTGGCATCATCTGCGGCGCGGTGCGAGTGCGCGATGCGCTGGCGGACGATGAAGTTTCGTGGTTGGTTGTTCAGCTAGAATAGCTAATACATCAAATGAAAGCTCCCCAAATGCTATCGTCTTCGCGCGTCACAGATTCGCGGCTCCCGGAGCGTTTTCGTGATCGCCTCCGTTTGCCGATCATCGCAGCTCCGATGTTGCACGTATCCGGGCCGGACCTGGTCGTTGCCGCGTGCCGGGCTGGCGTCATTGGCGCCTTCCCAACGATGAATCCCAGGGTTCTCCGCGCTGACGGGGGACTTGATGGATGGTTGTTCGACATTAGGCGCCGACTTGCCGAAAATCCCGGAGCATCCGGACCGGTGTGTCCCAATCTCATCATGAGAGCCGATGATCTCGATGATCGCGTGGATACGATTCTTCGGCATGGCGTTGAGATGGTGATCACTAGCGTCGGTTCTCCAAAGCCCATCATGGCAAGGCTCAAAGAAGCCGGCGTCTTCGTGTTCGCCGACGTCGCAACGGTCGAACATGCCCGCAAGGCGCTCGACGTTGGAGTAGACGGACTAGTACTGCTCACCGCCGGTGCTGGTGGACAGACCGGATGGCTCAACCCGTTTGCTTACACGCGTGCCATCCGAGAGATATTCGATGGTCCCATCGTGCTTGCAGGCGGTATAAGCGATGGGGTTGCCCTGCGTGCCGCCGAAATCTTAGGGTGCGACCTCGCGTATATGGGAACAAGGTTTATTGCTGCGCGCGAAAGCTTGGCGACCGCCGAGTACCGAGAGATGCTGGTCAGGTCATCGATCGACGACATAGTGCTGACGAGGGCCTTCAATGGCCTCCTGGGAAGTTACCTTCGCCCATCGATTGTAGCGGCTGGACTGGACCCCGATAGGCTTGATGAGGCAGTGTCAGCGGACGACGCGAAGCAGCGGTATGGCTCGCGCTCAAACGGACCGCGCAGATGGACCGGCATTTTGAGCGCTGGTCATTCCGTGTCAGGCGTACGGGCGGTCCAGACCGTTGCGGAAATCGTCGATCAAACCAAAAAAGAATATGAAGAGGGGTAGGATCAAAGAGGGTCATACGAGACGGGAGCGGATGGATCGCAGCTTCTTCCGCTCCAGCTCGCGAGAGACGGACGATCGATTGCTGCCTGCGGTATGCTTTGTCCCACTTAACGCGACTCCAAGTGCGTGATTGACGTGGGGGGAGCGACAGGGAGCTAGTGCAGCTGGCCGATCGAGCGTTGGTGCGCGTTTGCCAGGGAAGAGCCCCTGCCAGCCCGGCGCCCCTTCCGCAGGTATGGCCCTTGAAATTGAAAGGAAATTCCTTACAGTAAGGAAAATCCTTGACTGGAGGCGTGCATGATTACGAGTAAACTCACAACCAAAGCTCAAACCACGATCCCTCAGGCAGTCCGATCCGCTCTGCATCTCAAGGAAGGCGATGAGATCGCTTATACGATCACTGGTGATAAGGTCGTGATGACAAAAGCTGAGCTTGCTCTGGTCGATGACCCCTTCGTCACCTTCAGCGAATGGGACAGCGAGGCAGATCGGAAAGCCTATGCCAGCCTTTAAGCAGGGTGACGTCGTTAGGGTTCCTTTCCCGTACACGGATCGATCAACTCGTCAGCATCGCCCGGCACTCGTTGTATCCACAGGAGGCATCGGGGAAAATGGAAACCTTCTTTGGGTGGTGATGATCACGAGTGCTGAAAACAGAGCGTGGCCGGGGGATCTTGCAATAAGTCGCTACGAAGAGGCCGGTCTGCCTGCTCCCTCTATCATTCGACCTTGTAAGATCGCGACGATCGAGGCCCGCCACGCGGAACGGCTCGGTCGCATCAAGCCTCGTTTGATGATCGAAGTTGTATCAGAGATGCGCAGCATTCTGGGTAGCTGATCCGCCGAGAGTAGCCGGCCTCGTGCCGACCACGTTGCCGAGCAGCCGGCGGAGCGTGTCGACTCCTCGCGCGGCGGCGAACTGCTTGACGTCGGAGACGAATTTCGCATGCCGTTCGAAGAATCCGATGGCTCGCTCGGGATGCTTGTTCCACTTCTCGCAGAAGTTCTCGCCCGCGGTGGTCTGATCCAGAGATACCACTCGGTCCGCGCGACGACCATTTGCCGCTCGATCGTGTTCGGCAGGCAACCGGAATGAGTATCTGCTCCACGGCCAAGTCGTTCAATACCGTCGCCCAGCCAGGCGCGGCCTTGAGCGTCGACAAAGGAATCGAACTCGCAGAAGTTGGCGACGTTGGCGAGTACCGCCCCCTAAGTTCGGCAATGCGCCAGGAACGGCCGGTTTTCGCCGATATATCCCGTCAGCAAGTACTCCACCGGCCTCTGCAATCAAGGTTCACGCAAGTCCGTGGAGGGCCAGGCTTGATTAGTTGCGACATGTGACGTATATTTAACGACACGTGACGCGAGGGCTACTATGACTGCCACAGCCGAGAAGCCGGCTCCAAAGGGGCCGGGCAATGATCTGCAGAAGGTGGCCGATTTGCTCGGCGGGCCACGCATCCTGTCGCGCCGGATCACAAGCGCCCTCGACGCCCACGAACTGCTGCTGGACGGACTGCCAGGCTCTGCGTTGACCCACTTCGTCCGTCACCTCCTTATCATTCAAACGGACTCGTTGGAAAAAGCCTTCGGAATGAGCCTTCGCACCTTTCAGCGACGCAAGGACGCTCCGGACAAGCCGCTCAGCCAGGAGCAAAGTGGGCGGACCTGGAAGTTTGCCGAAATCCTGGCCAAGGCCACGGACGTGTTTGGTTCGCAGGAAGAGGCAGAGCAGTGGCTCGAGCGTCCGGCCATCGGTCTTGACCAGCGCCGCCCGATCGACCTGCTTGCCACTCCGGCGGGCATCGAGCTCGTTGAACAGTACCTCACACGGCTCGCATATGGCGTCTATGCATGACGCCTTCTGTAGAGCCATTGGGAGGCGGCAAGCTCATCGCTTGGCGCCTCGATCAGGCGCGCTTTGCGTCGACCTGGGATAGTGGCGAAGGCGCATTCCAGGTCGGCGGCCGGTGGAACAGCAAAGGCGTTCGCGTCGTTTATTGCGCGCTTGATCCAGCGACCGCGATCCTCGAAGTGGCGGTTCACAAAGGCTTCAAAGCGCTCGACACTCTGCCGCACGTACTGACCGCGCTTCATATCGCCGACGTGTCCGACGTTCAAATCGTTCGCGCTGCCGACGTTCCGAACGCCAATTGGCTGCGACCGGGAATCCCAGGCGCGGGCCAGCAGGCGTTCGGGGATGCGCTCTTGGCCAAGCACAAATTCGTCGTGATCCCAAGTGTGGTGTCCAATCACAGCTGGAATCTGATCTTCGACCCGACCATGGCGAAAGGCGCGTACCAGCAGCACCTTCAGGAAGCGTTCGCGCTCGATACGCGCCTTCATCCTTCGACATCACCCTCTAATTCGGCCCCGTAGCAGCGACCGGCCGCGTGTGAAATATCGAAGAGGGGCAGCTGAAGATCTTTTGGTCCATCCTGGATGCCGGCCTTTGCGGAGTATGTCACCGTAGCAGAAGAGCACGGCGTCGAATACTATCCGCTCTACCAATGGACGAAGGCGACGATCGAGAATCCGACGAAAAAGGAAAAGTATTTGAAATCCTTTACACTCTACGTGGACGATCGGGAGGTCTATACCAAAGAGATTGC
>Ga0105239_10008595_pt1 | contig 11580 bp, 10 predicted proteins | sample KBSC44metaG_FD_92761 | JGI IMG/M metagenome (GOLD analysis project Ga0105239, IMG submission 92761) | Corn rhizosphere microbial communities from Kellogg Biological Station, Michigan, USA - KBS C4-4 metaG | ecosystem: Host-associated > Plants > Roots > Rhizosphere > Soil | place: Michigan, USA...
ACGCTCCACCATGGAAACATGGGCAGCGGAGGCTGGCGGGTTATCCCTAAACGCTAGTGAGCCGTGGAATTCTGCTAGGCGCGATTGTCGTTGGCGTGCTTGCATTCCTAACTATGCTCGCCGTGACAACGATCTGGATGACCGTTCCGGAAAGAATCGTTTACCAGCAATCGTCCCCGCTGCAGACGCCTGCATTCAGCATTGAAGTGAAGCAGCACGGCACGTCGTTCTTCGTCAAGCCGTCGCAAAAGAAAACCCTGGACCGCATCACTAGCGGCACGCCCTGGGTATGGTTCGGCTCCTTCGCCGTCGCAGTCGCTGCGATCCTGGTGGGAGCCGCAGCGCGCTTGCGACTCCCCTTTACAGATAGAACGACGTGAATCCTACTTCATCGGTCCGCCCACGGTTGGCGATCCGGTTCCGCTGCAACCAGTCGCTCCGTAGCGGATGAATTTCTGGATGCGCTTGCCGGTGTCGACTTCGGCGGTGTAGATGTTGCCTTTGCTATCGACGCTCACCTGATGCAGCCAGTGGAAATCGCCCGGCATCTGGCCGCTGCGGCCGAGCCGTCCCAACTCCTGCAGATTGCTTCGGTTCAGGATGTAGATGGTCATGTTCGAGTTATCCCCGACATACAGGCAACTCTGCGCCTTGTCGCTCGAGAAGTTGATGGAGACGGAGGTTCCGGGAATGTTGGTGTTGGTGTGTTCGCTGATAAATTGTTCGGCAACGAAACCACACTTGCCGGGCTGGCCGGTCGGATTGCTGCAGGGCTTGCCCAGTTCGGGACTGTGCGCATCGAACACCTGAATGCGATCGTTTCCGCGGTCGCAGACGTAAATCTTGCCGTCATCGGCAAACTTCACGCAATGTACGGGGTTGCGGAAGAAGGCGGGTTTCCGGTTCCCTTTGACATAGTCCTCAATCCAGGTCCCGGAGGCCTTGGCAGCCGCGTCGTCCACCGGATTGTTTCCGTACGCGCCGAAAGAACCGATATATTTGCCGGTGTCGGCGTCAACGATGAGGACGTGGCGATTGCCGTAACCGTCGGAGACATACAAGCGGTTGGTCTTGGGGTCGACCACCATGTCCGTCGCCTGGTAAAGTACCGGCGTGCCGTTGATACCACCGTGCGTGTCGTTGCTGTTCGGCGCCGTCGGGGTGCCACCGATCCGCATCTTGAAATTGCCGTCCATATCGAACTTCAGTACGAAGCCGTCGCCGCCTGCTGTGTTCGTCGACCACGGTATGCCAGCTTTATTCGGCCTCCCGGCATTTCCCGTGATCCAGACGTTGTCCTTCTGGTCGACGTAGATACCGTGTTCGCTGCCCGGCCAGATGCAGCCTGCCTCCGCCTTGCATTTGCCGCCGATGAAGCCGGGATCCGCAGGACCGCCCCAGGCACGCAGCAGTTTACCGTCGGCATCGAACTCCAGAACGGAAGGAGCGGCTTTGCAGCAATCCGCGATGGGGCCGTGGGGCCGCGGGTAGCCAATCCCGTCGATGGGCTGACCCTTCTCATTGTGGGCGCCGGGCACGGGCCCTTCGAGGCCGGCCTCTTCATTGGTCAGGGTGCGCGGCCGATTATAGACCCAGACATGGTCATGCTGGTCGACGTAGAGCCCACCCAACTGGCCCAATATCCAGTTGTGCGGCAGCGATTGCGGCCATGCCGGATCGACAACAAAACCGGGTGTCTTGCCGGTACTGGAGGCGTTATACACGCCCGATTGTTTGAACAGCCGGTCGAGAGAGCCGCTGTTCTTCAGGATATTGGTATCCGGATCGGCGGCCATGGCCAGGCTGCTTAAAGCCAGTATCATCGCCGGCAGGGTAGCCATCATTTTATGGTGCTTCATAATTCTCCTTTGGACCACACGCTGCCCAAAAGGACGATGCGGTGGGGCTGGTCTGCGACCGCAGATCAGCATAAAGTATACATCACTTCGGCGATACTTCGGTGGCGGTGGCAGTTTCGCCAATACAAAGAGTTTGACATCGAGATGCACTTTATCGGACGATCCTGGCAGGTTGCCGGCAATTGATAGACACAGAGGAGAGAAGTGTATGCGATATACCAGGTTGGCTATTCTCACGTTCAGCATCGGCGTTGCCTTCAGCGCATACGCCTCAGGGCAATCTAAGACGCGCGCGAATGTTCCCGCAGGCAAAGAGTTATTTCACCAGCATTGCTCGGCATGTCACGGCAATGATGGGAAGGGCTTGGGCTCAATGTACGACCCCAACTCGGCCGATAAATCGCGGCGCGTGCGGCCCGCTGATTTGACGGTAATGAGTCAGCAGAACGCGGGGAAGTTTCCAGCGGACCGCGTAAGAGAGGCAATCTACAACAAGAAGCCGGTCCCGGGGCATGGAACTTCGGACATGCCTGCCTGGGGCGATGTGTTCTACAACCAGAAATCGGATCAGAAGCGTCTCGAAGCACGTGTGCGCGATCTGACCGCCTACATTGAATCGTTACAGGTAAAGGGAAAGTAGAGTGACCGGCCGCATAAGCTGGGGAGCGCCTCACCGGACATCGACTTGAGCGAATCCGCGCAGCTCACTCGCGTTCAGTGTGCCACTAGCCCCAATACGTGCGGGGCAGCCAGATCGCGCCGAACAGCGATCCGCTACTTTCCGTTGAACAGCTCGGTGAGTTCGGTTACTTCTGCGCGGATCGCGCCTTTGAGGGTCGGCTCGCGGTCGGGTGCCCACTCTGGCGAATGCGGCGCGGGACCCGGAATGCCGGTCTTCTGAATTTCGGCGAACTTCTCTGCATTGACCGCGCCGACGTGCAGGAGCGCGGAGGGGACCTTGCCGGTGATCCAGTACTGGCCGAAATCCTCCGACGTCATCTTCGCCGGCATCGCGACCACAGCTCTGTCGCCCAGTCCGGCGGTGAGCGCCGTGGCCAGACGCGCGACCAGCGCAGGGTCATTGTAGACCACGGATTCAGCGGGCTCGTCGCCGCGGCTGATTACCTCCGGCTCACGGGGCGCTCCCGCAGCCATGGCTTCGCCCTTGGCAATGCGGCGAATAGCGGCGAGAGTCTTGCGCCGGACCTCGGGGGTGTAAGTCCGCACCGACAGTTGCAGCCGCACTTCATCCGGAATGACGTTGCCCGTAGTGCCGCCGTGAATCGAGCCCACCGTGATCACCACCGGATCGGCGGGATTGTTTTCGCGCGATACGATGGTCTGCAGCGCCAGCACAATGCGCGAAGCCAGAACGATGGGATCCACCGTGTTCATTGGCATGGCGGCATGACCGCCTCGCCCATGAACGATGATGGTCACGGCATCCGACATGGAGCGGAAGGGGCCTGGATGATAGCCGATGGTCCCTGCGGGCATAGTGTCGTCATCGTGCAGGGACAGCGCAAAATCGGGGCGCGGAAAGCGGGTGAACAGGCCGTCCTTTAGCATCGCGGCAGCGCCGCCGGAGCCGCTCTCTTCGGCCGGCTGTCCCACCAGCAGCAGCGTGCCGTGCCAGCGATCCTTGTGTTCCGCCATCCAGCGCGCGGTGCCGGCCCACGCCGACATGTGGATATCGTGGCCACAGGCATGCATTACGGGTGTCGTTTGACCGCTGGCGGTTTTGCCGATGACTTTGCTCGCAAAGGGAAGTCCGGTTTTCTCTTCCACTGGCAGCGCGTCGAGTTCAGTCCGCAGCATAACCGTGGGGCCAGGTCCATTTTTCATCACTGCCACGATGCCGGTTTTGCCGACGCCGGTGGTGACCTCATAGCCCAGCGCCCTGGTGAACGCCGCGAGTTTGCCCGCAGTCCGCACCTCCTGGAACGCCAGCTCCGGGTTGCGGTGAAGATCGATGTAAAAAGTTTCGATGTCGGGGTAGAGGCCGTCGATTTCGGCCATGGTGGGAGTCACGGCGGCGGTCTGGCCCGCCCCGCTTCCGGCGAAGGCAAGTAGCGCTGCGATTACGGCGGCGGGGTATTTCATAGTATTGCCATTTTATCGTGCTGCCGCCGGGCGGTAGATCAGCCGAATCGCGATGACGCTCCCCGTCTACTGATATTTCGCCAGTTCGCTTTCTCGTGCGATCAGGCCGAGACCCGGTAATTCTGGCACCTTCATGAAGCCCCGTTCGAACTCCAGCTTATTCTCAAACAGCGGCTCCAGATCCGCCCGCTCACCCGGGAACTCCTGCCGCCGGGCAGCATTCGAGCAGGAAGCCGCGAAATGGATCACCGCCGCGGTGGCGACCGTGGGCGTGGTGTTATGCACCACAACGTGCTTGTTGTAAGCCAGTGCCAGCGTGGCGATCTTCTTCGCCTGCGTGAGGCCGCCGCACTTGGTTACGTCCGGCTGCACGATGGAGATCCCGCTTTGCGTGATCAGGTCTTTGAACTGCCAGAGCGTGTACTCATGCTCTCCGGCGCTGATCGGCACGTCGAGCGCGGTGGCGACCTCTTTCATCGCGGCGTAATCATACTGTGGCGTCGGTTCTTCGAACCACGCTATGTTGTATTTTTCGTAGAATTTTCGGCCGATGGCAATGGCCCGCTTCGGGGAATAACCGTTGTTCGCATCGAACGCCACCTCGACTTTGTCGCCCACCGCCTTGCGGATCGCCGATATAAAACTCTCCGCGGGATCGTCGGGAGCATCCAGCACCTGGCTGCCGAAATCCATACGAATCTTTACCGCGGTGAAGCCGCGCTCAACAGCTTGCGTCATCAGCTTCGACACACTTTCCGGAGTGTCGGTCTTAGCGCCTCCGCGCCCGTAGCTGAAATAGACCGGCTGCCGATCGCGATATTTTCCGCCCAATAATTTGTATACCGGGACGCCCAGGATCTTGCCCTTTAGATCCCACAGCGCGATATCGACTCCGGCGATGGCCTCTGAAATGGCGCCCGTGGGGCCCAGCTTGAAGTTCGGGTAGAGCATTTCGTCGTAGAGCGGATCGACTTGGAACGGGTCTTTGCCGATCAGGCGCGGCTTCAACAGAATCTGGACATTCGAAGCGAGCACCGTCATGTTCATTGGCGAGCACTCACCCAGGCCGAACATCCCGTTGGAGGCTTTTACCATCACGAAGAGCGTCCGCCCCTTCACGATCAGCGGGCGCACTTCGGTGATTCGTATGTCGTTTGGCGCCTCGGCTTGGAGCGGCAGTCTGTCCGTGACCGCTGTTACCGCAGCCGCGCCCGCCCAGCGAAGCAGGGAACGTCGCGTGGTAGTCATGATGTTCTGGGTTGGAGTATACAACAGGCGGACAGCCCCTCAATGCCGGGCTGCAAGGGAGAAGCGAAACTACCCAGGTCCGAACGGCCTCACGCCACCCGAGCGGTTCCCTGCTCGATGAGCTTTTGGTGGCTGGGCTCGGGCATGAACGATTGCGACTCCATTTCATCGAACCCCGCAACGGTAATGGTGTAGCGGCCGTTATCGCCGCGCTGAACGTAGCCTTTCCCTTTCAAGTACCATAGAGCGGCCTGCAAATGCTCCCGAGGGCAGCCGAGAATCTCCTCAAAGTCTACAGTTGTCATGGACGCGCGTTCGATGTCGTGCGCGGCCTTGGCATAGAGCAGGCCAAGAATGCCTCTTCGCTTGGCTCTTTCAGCTTGCGGTCCCAGCGCCGCCTCGGCTTGGTCGAAGATTTTCCAATGCAGTTGTCTGGTGGCATGATAGCGAGCGTCATACTTGGCGCGCTGCTCCGGGTCGCTCAAAATCCTCGCCGCGGCCGTCACCCGGATGAACATTTCCGAATTCCCGGTGTCGGGAGTATCAGGATGATAGCGTTGCGCCAGAATCCGATGAACCCGATGGATAGTATCGGCGGTGGCCTTAGGACTCAGCTGCATGATTTCATAGCAATCCAGCAATTCAGGGTCCTCGGTGAACTGGGTGGTATCGCCGGGGGGCGCCTCGGCCTCCCGCCGTTCATTTCTGGGGCGCGCCGTTTGGCTGTTCGCCAGTTCCAGCCCGACCTGATAGACGCCTCCTTTTTGCTCGATGCACCACTTCACGTCCGCCTGCAGCTGGACGTCGGCCCGGCCCTCGCCGAAAGTCCCACGTATGACGACGATCGAGCCAACCTGCAGGGGCGTCATGAGCGAAAGACCGACGCCTTCTTCCGTTACATCGCGAAGGTAGGCGGTGGCCCAACGCGGATTCCCCATGTCGTCCTTCAAGCGGACCCTTACGACGCTGGGATCGGTGCGTTTCCGATTGTTCTGCCTGCGCTGTACGCCTGTGCTCAATGTAATCTCCTAGCGGTAACCGTAGCGCAGCGGAACCAAGCCAAAGCGTTCGATAAAGCGCCGCGGCTTTTCCGACTCGACCTGCCGGTCCAGGAGCATCCCTGCAAATTTTTGGACGCTGGTCGCGAGCGTCGGCGCCGGCCGGCCCGCGCGGATGGCCTCGGTTACGTCGTCGTAGTCGCAGGGGAACGACATCAATACCGGCAATCCGACAGTCTTCTCAATTTCGGGCAAGGAAAGTTCGATACGATTGGACACTCGGTTTACTAGTAGCGAAACCTTATCGAATAGATCCAGCTTCCGCAACAGCAATATCTTCAAATGCGCCAGCCGCAGCGCTGGCAGTTCCGGGGTTGTCACCAGCATGATCTTATTGGCTTCCCGCAACACCGCGAGCGTAGTTTCATCGAAAGTGTCCGGTAGATCGGCGCTGACCACATTGTAGTTGCGCCGGGCAAACTCAATCAGTTGGGCAATCTGGACTCGCGGGATCCCTTCTCCCACTCGGGGAGCGCCCGAGAGAAGCAGGTCGGTGTTACCCACCGTCTTGATCAGGCTTCGCCACGCATCATCGTCGAGTTGTCTGCCATGAGCCGTTGCATCGGCCAAGTTCCGATCATGGGAAGTATTGAACATGAACTCAGTCACGCCCGAAGCCATGTCGAAATCGGCCAGCAATACGCTGGGATTGTCCATCTGGCTGAAGGCCCAAGTGGTATTGGCGGCGAGGGTGGAGGCCCCCACTCCGGCTTTCGCTGGCATAAACGCAAAAAAACGGTCGGTGGAATCGAGGACCACCGGGCGAACTTCTAGATCGCGCTCGAGTTGATCCAAAACCTGACCCACCTCGGTGCTTTCAAATGGTGACGACAAAAGCTGGGTCATGTGCAACTGCAGCACCCGGCGAAGGACCGTAACGTCTTGCGAAGGGTGAAGGGCAACGCGCTGGATGGCCGGGAATTCAGCCTCCAACTGGCGAGCGATGAGCTCAGCCATATGCAGGTTTTCAATATTGAGAAAAACAATCTCCGGCGCCCATGCCCGAACTACCCTGCGGAGATCTTGCGGCGCAGGGTATTCGTCGAGGGTACGGGAAATGTGCAGAACCCAGTGCGGAGCAACCGCTTTCTCGAACTCTTTCCGAAATTCCTCGCCCGGGCAGATCACGATAGCTCGCATGGACTGAATATAAAGTTCCAGCTACCTTCTTTAAAATCAGCCTTTAGTCCTGTTTTGAAAGTCTTTTCGTACTAGATCGGTTTTGCCAGTACTTGGGGCGAATCTAAGCGTCGCCGGCTTGCCGGCGTCAGCCGATTTACCTAGACCACGGCGTCGCCACGATGGTTTTCAAGAAACTCATCGTCGACGGGCTTGCGCCCTGCGAAACCTTCGTCGGTCCCGTGCCAGAACCGTATGCGTTCTTCGCCCAGTTTCCAGCACAGACACACCTCCCGGCCCTGATAGCGAGTGAGGAAATCGATCAGGCCAATGTCCAGATCCTTGATAAGAACACCCATCTGTTCGATCTTCTCAAAGACCTCCCGCAGTGCGCCGGCGCTGGCATCGCGGCGGGCGCGTGTCGCCAGGATCGGCCCGGGGTTCACGCGCGAGCCGCCCGCCATGCGGATACCCTGCAAGGTGGCATTCAGCGCCTCCTCGGCGGCCTGGTATTCGGCCTTGTGAAATAGAGCGTCGCGCAGAGCACGGTCCACTTCGGGAAGCATCCGCTCGGCTTCGGTCACTGTGAAATATCGGGGCATGCGTTAGATGGACGAACGCTCTCCGGTGGTCGGGTTTTCCGGCGGCCCTTCCTTCTCTGCCGTTTCCGGTCTCCAAAGCCTTTCGAGCGCCGGCTTAAAGCGAGAATACAGATACGATACCAGCAGCAACAGGCCACCCAACGCCAGGAAAGCGGTGATGCGGAAGCCGCGGCTGAGCGACCATACGTCCAGCAGATATAATTTCACGATCACCAGCGCGAATAGTCCCAGGCCCAAGATGCGATTTAGGGCGGAGCGCAGCGCCACGCCAGTCACCACCAGAGCGGAGGCGTAAACTGCCATCAGAATGGATATCCCAGTCGACTCCACGTTGGAGACCTCCTGCGGATCCCTGGTGCGGCGCGCCCATCCGGCGATTTCCATTCCCAACGCCGACAGCAGAACCAGATGACCCGCCCCGTATGTCGCCGTTTGGAATTCACGAGTCTGCGCAAATCGGGATGCGATCCACAGGCTGGCAGCAGACACCGCGAAGGTCAGGAAACGCTGGTTGGCCAAAGCGGCGTAAGACTGCTCAACGGAATACATTTGGGCATCCACGGTTAGCAGCCGGATGAATACCAGTCCGAAGACCACGGAGGCTCCTGCCTGCGGGCGCGATTCACGGAAACGTGCGCCCACCCAAGTCAGCGCCGCGGCTTCGAGCGACCATAGCATCGTAATGCGGAAGCCGGAGAACTGGATGGGGATCGCCAGCGTCAGCAAGACCGCCGCGATCGCAGCCGCCAATTCACCCAGGCGGCGATCGCTGCCCCAAACGGTTTTCGCAAGCAGCGCGTGAAGGAGAGCCAGCGCAACGGTGAAGGCGCCCATGGCGCTGTGGTACCGATGGTCCAGTAAGAAGTAGCTTCCGCCGAAGTAAGCTCCAGTGTTCAGCGCCAGTAACCACAGCCGTACGCTCAGCAGGGTGGCCGCGAAAAACAACGCGAAACTGAACGAGAGCCAGCTCCATGCCGCAAGGCGCGTCTCGTCATCGAGCCAATCCGAAGCCCAGCCAAGGAACAGCAAAGCTGTGGCGGGCCAGGCGAGATACTCGAGCGCCGGCCAGCGTTTCACGCGCGCAATCGCCAGCGCTCCCAGATTCAGCATGGAGGTATAACCCGCCAGAACCCACATCTGGTTTTCGCCGGTCGAGAGCAGTACCGGCGTGAGATAACCTCCGGCGAGACCCAGCAAGGCTACCGCCTGGGAATCGTAATGCAGAGCCAGAGCCGCAGCGGCCGCGGTGGTCAGGCACATCAGGAGGAATGCGGTTAATTGTGGCAGCAAATGATAGAAGCCGAAGCCCGCGTAGAAGGAGAGGTACAGGAGCGCCAGACCGAGGCCGGTCAACCCGCGGGCAAAGGTTTTTTGACCGCGCAGTGAAATCCATTCGCCTAGAAACAGAGAGAGAGTGGCTGCGGCGACGCCCAGCGCGACCCGCATCGCGGGGCCGATCCACTTGCTATCTACCGCGTACTTGAACAGAAAGCCAACGCCGAAGATGAGTGTTACTACGCCCACGCGGTTGAGCCAGCCGAGTCCGAAGGTGGTCTCGAGAGCTGGCTCAGTGGGCGCCGTGTTCACGTCTGGCGAGATCCAGGGGATCTGCTGCGGCAGAGGAGGCGGCGTTCGCGGCAGCGGTGGCGGTTTTAGAAGCCCAGGCGGCGCGCCGGCCGCCGGTTCGGGCTCCGGCGCGGTTGCCGGTGGTGCGGCGGGAGCAAGCCCTACGGCCGCTTCTATCCACAGCAAGCGCTGCTCCAGTTCGTTCTGGCGCTGGGCCAGATCGTCTTGGCGCCGCACCAGGCGGCCCAAGGCGCCCGAGATGGCGTCCATTCGTTCCCGGTCGGGACTCACAGGCTCTTCCGGCGCAGACATTCCATTCCAAACTACACTAAGAATAAATCCCATGAGTGACTCCGGTTTCCCTTTACCACCTCCTACTTTTGAATTTCTGGTTTTCTCGCTGAAGACGCAGGCGGAGATGCAGCTCGGCTTGTTCCAGTTCGGAGAAGCATCCGAGGAACCGCCCAACCTGCCGGCGGCGCGCCACGCCATCGACCTATTGGCCATGATCGTGGAGAAAACGCACGGCAATTTATCGATCGAAGAGCAGCGGCTAATCGAGAATTCGCTCACCGAACTGCGCTTCCGCTTCGTGCAAGTGGCGGAACAGAAGCCGCCCGTGAAACCTGCGGATGCGACGACCGACATACAACCGGACGCAGAGAAGCCGTCCGAGAAATCCGCTGAACCGGGGGACGCGCCTGCGTCGTCCTGATGCCGGAAACATTGCGTATAACGGTGCTGGGCTCGGGCACCAGCTCGGGCGTGCCGACCATCGGCTGCGGCTGCGCCACCTGCGCCTCCACTGACCCGCGCGACAACCGGCTGCGGCCGTCGGTGCTGGTGCAGTACGGTGGCAAGAACGTGCTGATCGACACCACTCCCGATTTTCGCGCCCAGGCGTTGCGCACCGGCATCAGCCGCGTGGATGCGATCCTTTTCACGCACTCGCACGCAGATCATATTCTGGGACTCGACGACGTCCGGCCCTTGAATTATCACCAGAAGATGTCGATTCCGGCCTACGGCACCGAAGCGACACTGGATATCGTGCGCCGTGTTTTCCGCTACGCGTTCGATGCAGAGCCGTCGCAATCGTCGGCGCCCCGCGTGGATCTGCACACGATTACGGAAGAGCCATTCGATCTGTTCGGCCTGCGCGTGGTTCCCATTCCGCTAATGCACGGCCGCGGCGCGACCCTGGGATTTCGCTTCGGCGACGCGGCCTACCTCACCGATCACAGCGACATCCCAGAAGGCTCGAAGGTGCTGTTGCGGAATTTGGACGTGCTATTTCTAGACGCCTTGCGGCATCGCCCGCATCCTACTCACTCGACGGTAGAGCAAAGTCTGGCATCGGCTCGCGAACTGGCGCCGCGGCGCGCTTTCTTTACCCACATCTGCCACGACTTGCCCCACGCGCAGACCGAGGCCGCCTTTCCACCGAATGTGCGCTTGGCCTACGACGGCCTTCAGCTTGAAATTCCGCTTCCGCAGTCCGGGGTTTCAGGTTAAATGCGAGTCGCCCGCTCCTTAGAGGAAGCCGCCGGGTTCGAACCGGTGGCCGTGACCATCGGCAACTTCGATGGCGTTCATACCGGTCACCACGAACTGTTGCGTGAAGTCGCCCGTGCGGCTCGAGAAAAAGGTTTGCAGCCGGCGGTACTGACCTTCGATCCGCATCCCGTGTCCATCGTCGCGCCACAGCGGGCGGCGCGCTTGCTCACCACCCAGACGGAACGCTGCGCGATACTGGCGCGCGAAGGAATCGAGTACGTGCTGGTGCTCCCGTTCACGCGCGACGTGGCGCATTGGACTCCGGAACAGTTCGTGGAGCGAGTGTTGGTGCATGCTCTGCGGGCGCGGGCCGTCATTGTGGGCGACAACTTCCGCTTCGGGCACGGCCAGGCCGGCGACGTTAATGTGCTGGCGCGACTGGGAGAGCGCTATGGTTTCGAGACTCGCGTGGTCACTCCAGTGAAGTGGCGCGGGCGAGCCGTCTCTTCGAGTGAAATCCGGCGCGCG
>Ga0105239_10008596_pt1 | contig 11579 bp, 4 predicted proteins | sample KBSC44metaG_FD_92761 | JGI IMG/M metagenome (GOLD analysis project Ga0105239, IMG submission 92761) | Corn rhizosphere microbial communities from Kellogg Biological Station, Michigan, USA - KBS C4-4 metaG | ecosystem: Host-associated > Plants > Roots > Rhizosphere > Soil | place: Michigan, USA...
AAGAGCAAATAGCATGAATGATACAATTAAACCAAGACCTGGCACTAGTTTTACAGCCGTCTGCGGATCGCCTGTTGAGAATGAAATTTTCCTCGGCGGATCCGATGGCTCTTTTTTCCGTTACAGCTTCATTACAAAAAAATTAAGGTTTATTAGAGCAGGTGACCAATCAATAAGGTCTCTCGCTCTTTTGCCCAGGGGAAGAATTTGCCTTATAAGTAGCGATAGCATTCTTACAATACTCAACAGCGATTTTGAAAAATTTAATTATCTCAAGGGGAGAAAAGTGATTACCGTACAACCTTTCTTTAATTCTTCACGCTTATTGTTACACACAATTTTTCCATCAGATTCTCTCATGATCTGGAACTATGAAAATGGAAATAAAATTTTATTACAGGCTGAACCGGTTGATGAAGGTAATATCACCGTTTCAGAAGATTATCTTCTTACAGCATCAAAAACCACGGTTAAGTTGTGGGATGAAAGAGGCAACAATATTTTCAATTACCGTCTGCCTGATGATGCAGCGCTTTCCGGTGAAGCTTTTTTTAGAGGAAAAAAAGGTTTTACCGCCTTTTCCACGTCATCGGGACAGATGTATTCCTGGCATATGGATAGCTCAGCGCTTTATACTTTGCGTTATGATTACCAGGACAATGATGCTCCTGTCGTAGCACGGACAAACCTTGGCCTATGGCAGCCCCGCGACAAGGTATCTATCAAAACTTCAGATGATTTTCTTAACGGTATTGCCAGGGTGCATTTGGGTCAACTATACGAATCCACAACATCACTTTCAGGTAAGCAGCTTTGTGCCTTTGGTGGCAACAAATTATTTTTCACCAGTGTAAGGGGGATAGATTCTTTTAACTGTAGACTAAACGCAGGAGAATTACTATCCCTTGCCGCCTTTACAAAACGGGAAGATTCAATTATATTCATTACCAACCAGGGCAGGGCCGGTTTAATTTCTGTTGCCTCACCGGATTCAGCCAAAGATATTATTCATTTGAAAACCCGTTGTTATGCAGGCTTTAGCCCATATACAAACACTATTTGCCTTAAGGATAGTGCAACCGGTAACCTACGTCTTTTCAGGTTGAATGGCGATGCCTATTTCTTTAGGAAAGTAAATAGCGAATATTGGTCACTTGACAGCAATTTTTCAAAACTATGTTATGCTGTTGCCGATAGCGTATACATAACAGATGTCGAAACAAAAGAAACAACAGCTTCAAAGCTTCGCGAAAAGGTAAATCAACAAATTGTGTTGTCACCCGGTGGCAATATGTTCGCATGTGTAATCAACGCAACAGGCACGTGCTCAGTTATACTGTATGGACTTGAAGGCGGAAAAACTACAGGTGTACTGACCACTTACCATTTTACGGGCCGGGAGAATAACATTCGTGCCATTGGCTTTTCCATAAATGAAAATGAAATAGTTGTCCGTTTCGAAAACAATGAAGTAAAGAACTACCTCACACCAAAGGGGACAGGGAAATGGATAAGGGAAATTAAAAGCGCCCCTTTAAGCACCAAAGTAAAAGAAAGATACAGGCTTTGACGCTTCTACTGACTCACCAGCCACCAAACTGATCAGGACGTTACTTGACAGGCAGGTAGATGGCCTGATCATTGCACCAACCGAGCACATGGGAGGAGCAAATAAAAGAGCTCCCGCAAAGCAATGTTCCCTTTGTCCTTTGCATCCTGGCACTGATAAGCAGTGGACAATTTATGGGCCGAATAATACAGGTATTCGGCTCATATTTTTTATTATATGGAATATTTTATCAAGACGACACTCGAAGCGCAAACGGATGCAGAGAATCAGATTGGGTTTATTCTTAAGAAAGCAAGGTTTTTTGACCGCTACAAAAACCAGCTCAACGTTCACCAGTTTACGGTGATAAAAGTCTGTCAACCCTAGGCCTTGCTGTTACCCATCTACATTTTGATCGTGTTTACGGCAGTTGTTATATACACCATTTGCTTCCATTTTACTTGAATTTCTATATCTCATATCTGCATTGCGTTAAGGACATTCTGATAGAGTTGATTAGACCATTATTAAAAAAACATTCAGAAGGGTTCAAGCTACGTTGGCAAAAATGATCAACCCTACAGGTTTATCCAATGAGCGTTCACCTTGCGCAGCTAAAGGAAAAGAAGCAAACTTATGTCTGGTTAAAGGGTAATTGAAAAATAAAGTTGAGTGAACATTTTTTGCCACCAATTCATTTGGTACGTATTTTTTTACCTACGGTTTCGTTTTGAATTTTATTGGATAATCTTTTAGCAGCGGATAGCCTTCTGCCGAAACAAAACTTGCATTTGTAATTATAAATTCATATTCATGATTCGGTTTCAAATCAACGTTAACACTGAATTTTGTTTTATTATCGGAAAAACCAATTACTCCTGTGATTGGGTAAAGTTCTTTCCCTTTGTCGCCATAGTTAATTGAAACACCTTCACCCATTGACTGCGAAAACACAAATGTTACTTGTTTAACTGAAGTATCAACCAAAGTATTATCATTTAAAAGCGGTTCTGTTTTTATAAGTACGGGTTGTTTCACTTTAATAGCCTGTTCAAGTTGTTCTTTGTTAATTGGCTCTTTATAGTAGTTGGACTTTTTAAAAAAGGTTTCTATTGCTGTTGTATCAGAGTAATTAAGCTCAATAATGGCTTTGATGGCTTGTTTCTTGTTAGGCGCGTTCCCGTAATATGATTTGCATATTGCATAACCCATAAAATATCCTAAATCGGCAACTGTTTTTGCGTTACTTCCATTATACAACCATTTATTGAACATTGTAGTAAACATTTCTTGCTTAAATGTTTCTTTTAATTCCTGTTCGTGATTTTTGCCATAAGTGATATAATTGCGTTGCAGTGGTTTCCCAATTACCAATTCAGCAATAAAGTCACAAGCACCTTCCTTTATTGCCTGTGCCAACAAGTTACTGCTTTCTCCGTTCTGTTGTGTGTGAATATATTCGTGAACATTTAAGGAGACAAGGTTGTCTGAATTATGTTCTTTAAACACGCCCGCTAACCATTTACTGGGAAATTCTGAAGCATCGGTCGTTGAGTCTCCTGTTCCGATTTCCGCACCAATAAGTACCATGCTATCTCTGGTTGTACCACCTGAACGAAGACCCCCAATAGTAAAATACATTTTCGCATTTTTCAATTCTGGATAAAGAGTTTTAAGCTTCCCGATACTTTTTTCGATTTCGCCTATTTTTGATTTTACAGTTAAGGTGTTTGGTCGGATCGAGTTCCAGAATTTCGGATATTTTTTAATCAGCCGAATATATAATTGCGCAGAATAATCTCTTGCAGCCATAAAAGCTTTTAATCCCTGTGTCCCTTTATCAATATAAAGTGATTGAATAAAATGAATTTGCTTTAGGCTGTCATCAGCAATTCTTATGCTGTCGTAGGCTGTCCAAAAATTATCAATATCCTGTGTAAATACTTTTTGTTGAGCTGAAGTTTGGCGGGATAAAAAGATAAAAATTATAAAAAGACACAGAATACATTTGCTCATAATTTTTAGATCTATTGCTTAATACTTACTGCTTTCGCATTTATTTCTGTGTTGTAAAATACAAAACTTTAACCATGCAAGCTGAATATAACACCGGCTTGTGAAATACCACTCCAAAAAATCCTTCCTTGGCTCAGTCTTCATTGAAACAGAAGTTTTAGAACCGATTTGTCAAGACTAAAAGGAGTGTGTTTTGATTATCATTTGTAACGCAACACAATTTGGTGGAAGTGTATCGTACAAACATAATCACTCCTTACTATTAATCATTGTCTTTACATTTTAAAAAGTGGGCACTGATGCCAAATTATTTCGGGAATGTGATGAAATTAATGTAACCTGTGACAGACAACATCGTAAATGTGGATCAGGCGATACCCCTGTGGGTTATTTCTTTTTATTGACTGGCAAAAAACATGATACCGAGCAACGCTGATTGTGCATTATGGCAATGTTCTAAAACACTGATCGTCTTATTCATTTATGTCACTAATCTGCCGCTGTATAATTATTTTGTAATAACATCCACTTCTGCATAGCCGGTTTCCTCATTTCCATCGGCTTTTTGCAAAGCGCGGAGTTTGATATACCGGGCTGATATGGAAGAAAAGTTTTTAACCTGCCACAAAGGATTATTTTTAATATTGGAGAATTCGCCTTTATTTACCAGTTTCCATTCTGCATTGTCATTTGAAATATAAAATTCGTACTGACTAATGATTGCCGGGTTCCATACATTCTGGTCGGGCAAATACCTGAAACCAGTGAGTGTTTCTTCCTTGCCTAAATCAATCACTAAATCAACAGGTTCCTTTTTGTCTTTGCTTTGGTGCCATGCGGTAGCCGGGTTTCCATCAATGATTGCATTAGCCTTTTCATCATCTGTTCCAATAATTTTCCAATCCTTTTTTTCAATATCAAATTTTTCATGAGCAACAGGGCTGCTCTTACCCGAAGCAGGTTCATAAGCAATTGCACTAACCTGCAGTTTGCCTTGTGTTTGAAAAGGGCCGTTATATTTTTTTGAGGTTGTAGTGGGCACCTTTCCGTCTGTTGTATAATAAACAACCGATTCTGCATCTGCCGGAATGATATTTATATTGCCAAGCTGATTCCTGATAATGGAAGGAGAAGCCAGAATTTGTGGTGCATTATAAATACCAATATTAGCAATTACAGGACAAGCTTTTGAATCATTTATAGTAAATCGAACCTTTGTCGCTTTTACGGTTGGGAAACGAAGGATGCGCTTATACCCGATGGTTGTTGCTTTAGCGATTTCTTTCCAGTTGCCGTCAACAAGCGCTTCCACAGTAAAAGCTTTCACACGCTGGCCCAAACGAATATATTCCTGCACCAGGAAACGGTTGAATTTTGTTGGTTTGGCAAAATCAATAGTTAGTGAAGCGTTGCTTACATCATCATCTGTGGCCCAGTAAGTATTCTTATTGTTGTCTGTTGCCATGGCCGCGGCAAACCGGCTTACATTTCCCCTTACGTTTGAAGCTGTTGCTTTTGCGTTTGCTGCAAGATTTACTGCAAATGCTTTTTTCACCGCATAGGCAAATGCAAGCGCTTCCTTTACATCATTTTCATGAATCAAGCCTTTTGTATCAATCGGAAAATTAAGTAGCAATGAACCGTTTCGACCAATGGAGTTATAATATGTTTCCATTAATTGAGGCACCGTTTTAACCCTGTTGTTTTCACCAGGATGATAAAACCATTCCGGTCTTATGGAGGTGTTTACTTCGGCGGGCACCCAGTCATTTCCATTTTCAACACCGTAATGCAGCATATCATAAGGAACATCACCGGTAGCATTCAGCAGGCTCCAGTTTGTTTCACCAACATAGCCGGCTTCGGTGCCCACCCAGCGGAGGTCGCCTCTGTCACCACCATCGTTCCATATAACAATGTTCGGTTGTAGCTTTCGAATTAGTTTATAGGTATTGCTCCAATCGTAATAAGTGGTGCGGTCAATTTTACGGGTTTCATTGGCACCGCCATAATAGCCCGAACCACCGTTTGCACCATCAAACCATATTTCAAAAATAGGCCCGTAGTTAGTCAGAAGTTCCGTAAGTTGATTCCTGAAGTAAGTAATATATTCCGGCTTGCCGTAATCGGGATGATTCCTGTCCCAGGGAGATAAATAGATACCTAACTTCAACCCGTATTCTTTACAGGCATCTGCCATTTCGCGAACCACATCTCCCTTACCATTTTTCCAGGGAGCGTTTTTCACAGAGTAGTCTGTGTATTTGGAAGGCCACAGACAAAAACCACAGTGGTGCTTAGCAGTAATGATAATTCCTTTCATACCTGCTTCTTTGCAGGTACGTGCCCACTGACGGCAATCCAGCTTTTCCGGGTTAAACAGCTTCACAGCTTCATTTCCATATCCCCACGATTGATCTGTATATGTGTTCAATGAATAATGAACAAAAGCGTAATATTCCATTTCCTGCCATCTCATTTGATTATCCGATGGAACGGGACCAAAAGGAGCTGGCGCTTTTACCTGGGCATAATTAATTCCTGTGATGGATATAGAAAAAATAATCGAGCACAAAAAATTCCTGAGCATTTTATTTGATGTATTCATACTGAACTGCGAATTTGATTCATTCAATTTAGGCGCATTTCCCGATCATTATCGAATAATTTTTAGAAAAAAATCCTGCCCGGTTCCTCTTCACTGAAAATGTTTTTTATTAATCAGCAGGATTTTGCATCAAGCAATAATACAATTTTTGATACCAGCTTTGGCAACTCCGGTTAAGCATCGTTGCGTCGCAATCACTTCATCGTTCTGGTTATGCATTAATCTTAGCCAGTAATGGCATTCTTGCAGATGCCAAAAGATATAACCGATGAAGTGATTGCGACGCAACGAAGATGCCACGACAAACTATAGCCCGTATCTAAACCAAATAACCATGTTCTAATTTATTTTGACCACCTTAAAGGATTCTGAAGCATTTACACCATCTATCTGAACCACATAAGTGCCGGGTTTCAAGGAAGCACCGCTTGACATCTGGCGTGAAACTGCTGAACGTTCTATATTCTTAACCTGCCTGCCTGCTATATCAAAAATTCTGATACGCAGTACCTGATCAGGATTGCAAATTTTGAGATTGAAATTTGTTCTGAACGGATTTGGGTACAACTGGGTCGTACAATTTGTTTTATTATTTTCTGCAACACTTGTTACTCTTAATGCACTTGTCGAAGTGTTTGTTGCCCACTCCTGGTTACTGCTACTGCTTTTTTTCCATTGACCTAAATCCGAACCATTGACTGTATTACCCAAACCGTCCAGGTACTGCCCTGTGGCGCGGTTCTTAAACTTCATATAACTTCCCGATGTTACCTGTTGCCATTGCTGATTAAAATTGCTGCTGCCGGTGGTTTGCTTTACAACAGCACCATTGGTTGTGTTGCCCGTACCATCAAGATATAAAGCTGAAGCGCGGTTTTTTATTTTCACATAAGTTCCAACAGTTTCTAAAACCCATTGCTGTGCAGTACTTCCACTATTGCTCCACTGCCCTGCATTGGAACTATCGGAGTATCTGTACATCCCATCCATCAACAACCCGGTAGCGTGATTAGTTAAAGTAACATATGTAACAGGAGGCGCGGTAGCTTTAACCAGCAGAATTGCCGTTGTAGAAAGTGCCGGTACAGTTATGGTAAGTGAATTTGAATTTACAGCAACTGTATTTTGTTTCAGTGCATTTTGCGTGTGCGATACAAAAGTTTCTGTTGACGGTAATGATGACAACTGCAATGTTGTGTAATTTCCATTGGCAACATTGAAATTACTTAGGTTAATTGTAACCGTGCGGGAACTAGTCATGTCACGATTTACCAACATTACAGTTAAAGAGTCGGAATTTTCGTTTACTGAAGAGTAAGCAGACATGGTGTTTTCGAGTGAAGAAGTACTTGAAACACTATATTTTTTTGCATTCCTGCTAAAGAGGTGCAATGTTTCCCACATGCCGATAGACCAGTTCCATGGTGAAAACAATTCAACGCCATTGTTCGCAAATGTTCCCAAATGCGAAGCATATATAACTGATTCAAGGCTGGGGTTGCTGCTTGACATGGTACCCCATTCGCTTACACCACATGTTATGCCATGGTTGGCACCAAAATGTTCATTTAACCAGTCATTGATACGCTTGAAAATATATTGTTTTGTAAGAGTGTTATCCCAACCGCCTGTACTTGTCTTAATACCATTCGAACCCGGATAATCATAGGTTGTATCATAATAAATCCGGTGCCCCTGCAGTGCCGCAGCATCATCACTATTATACCAGGGATAGTTGTGAATATCTAATACATCTACCAGTTTGATGCCGGTTGCTTTATACTCATCGCCAAGGCGTTTTATGAAATACTCAATCCAGGGATAATACCTGCCATTTATGTATATGCTTTCATTTGACCATTTGTACCATTGCCATTCCGAAGTTGCAACGGGACCGCAGAGCTTGATGCCAGGATACAACGCTTTCGCTTTCTTCGCTAATTCTATATAGTGATCCATAAAGGCAGAGGCCGATATCTGCGTTGGCATAGCATAGTCATGTGTACCACTCCATATATCCACCTCATTGTCCATATTCCAGTATAAAAACTGGCTTTGGTTAAGCCCTAAACCGTTGGCTCCAAACCAATGATTAAGAATCCCTACAGAAGAATCGGCAGGCCAGAGCTGCGTAAACAAATTAATATCTCCATCAACCAGGGCCTTACTCCCACCGTTTGGATCGGGTGTTCCTCCACCGGCTAAATTCTGACCAACACCAGACCAGTACTGAGATTGGTTGTAGGCCCAGTCATTGAAGTTGTTATTTGTGTTGGAAGCAACCCTACCCAGCAATTGAAATGCAAACATGCCCTGCATATCAGGATAATTGGCAGCAATGTTTTGTGCATTTGCATCCCAGTCAGTAGCATAAACATTATTATACCAGTCGGGATGAACCGTAATTTTCTTTCGCCAGTTATAACCTGTTGCATTATTACCGCCGTTCATACGGGAGAAGCGTAAACCCGCATCTTTATAAAATTGTGCAGGTTTGTCAAAGCCTTCATTCTTTCCATATATGTATGGCGAAATCAAGCGTTTGTTTTGAGTTGCATTAATTGAAATAGTTACGTTCTGTGCAAAGGCTGTATAAAGTGCGATTTGGCACAACAACAGCAAGATGATTTTTCTAGTCATTGGTTTTGTTTTACTAAATGTTTGCAATCGAATTACCAGATTATTTTCATCGAGTACCAATGAGCGTAATTATTTTTCATCGGACAGCTTCTCTAGATTGTCAAATTAGAACGGGCATTTAAAAAGCTCAATATTATTTATTGTTTAACCAGATTTAAAAAGTAAACATCATTCTCATGTATATCGATTTCTTTTGTAAAAGGGATTCGATCTTTTACAGCAATAATTTCTTTTGAAACAGGTGTGCCATTGTTTTGCTGCTTTATTTGCTCTACCTGTTGCTTTGTAAGTTGTGCAGGTTTGCCCATAGATAGATAAGTTGAATACGCATCGTTACTACGGTAACCAACTTTATAAACTTCAAGCGCGTAATTGCCTTTGGGAACATTTGCTATATTAATCTTTAGTCTCCCTTTTGATTTCGAAGGCAGATCGCGGATATAATACTGCTGGTTATTTGTTGAATCAGAAAGCGTATAGGTATAATCCCAAACCAATGCCTGCAGGTTTCCGGATGAATCTTTACAAACCCACGAAGCCGTATCTCTATTTTTCAGTTCAATATTTCCCAGACGATTTAAAAACTGATAAGCATAAAATACCGGTTTGTTTATTCCTTGTATCGTCAACATTCCAAAGCCTCCATGAAAAGGCGTGAACCTGGGTCCTGGCTCTTCAAAAATATCGGTAAACACCCAGTACGACATGGAGGTTGCTGCATTACCAACTTGTTTCAGTTTTTGCAATACATAAGAAGCCTCGTGATAGCTGTCATGAATCGGATCTGCGGGTGTGTATGATGCACTCCATTCTGTGTAATGCAGTTCCAGGTTTGGTAGTGATGAGCCCGCGATCTCTTTTCGTGATTGAAGCACATCGCCACTAAGGCTCATTGGGTTTTTATCGAGTACTGTACCTCCTTGTCCGTATTCATCCAGGAAGCCTTGCTTCACGCCATACGCATGCGTGCTTATAAAATCGATGGGCACATTATTTTTATGGCAATACTCAATCATTTCGGGTTCCCAGGCTGCGCCTGCAGTGCCGGGTCCACCTACACGGTATTCCTTGTTTATGCTTTTAACCGCCTGTGCTGTGTACTTGTATAATTTAAAATACTCTTCCTGTGTTCCTGTCCAGAATCCGGGAGAAAGATTAGGTTCATTCCATACTTCAAAATACCAGGTCTTTACTTCATCAGCACCATAACGTTCCGTAAAATGCTCAATAAGATTTTTTATTAAGCCTGCCCATTTTTCATAATCCTTTGGAGGAGTTACATTGCCTCTCCACCAAAAAATGGTTTGATTGCCACTTGCTAAAGCGTTGGGCATAAATCCCAACTCAACAAAAGGTTTCATGCCGATGCTATGCAGAAAATCAAACAACACATTAATGTACATGTAATTGTATTCAGGATTTCCTTTGCTGTCCTCTTTATAAACAGCCATGTCATCAGTGAGAAGTCCATGCATGCGAATGTATTTAAAACCACATTCTTTTCTTACATACGCAAGTTGTTGCTGCCAGTCGGCTCTAAGACCTTCATTGGCTCTGCCTGCACCCACGCACTCTTTGAACATTGTATTCAGTAAACCCTTTTGCTGATTAAAGTCTGCACTGACGACTCTTTCAGGGTTACCTGTTTTTCTATTTGATGCTGATTGTGCAAATACATCTAATGCAGCTACGCATGCAAGCATTAACAGTAATAGACTATGTCTTTTCATCTTTCAGTTTCTTTCGTTCCTTAACATCATAGATATTTTTTTTGGAGCCGGGCTGCATTACTACTATTGAAATTCTGTTGCGTCGCACTCTTGTACGTTCAGCTCTTTATTGAACAAAGTGCAGGCAACTAAATAGCGTTTGTCTGAACCAGGATTTTACTGATTTATTTGATTGCCCGGATTTAGCATTAATCACAAGATCATCAGGTTTCATTTTTCACTTTTCACCCATGCTATGTGAAGCGTCTTCGCTTCACATTTTTATTCTATCGCCTCCGGCGATTTGTTATCAAGTCGGAGACTTGATGCATAGTACTGCAAAGTCCGGAGACTTTGCAGAGCGACATACTTATATCTACTTAACCCGTTTCACCCTGCTGAATAAAGAACTAAACGTACAAGAGTGCGATGCAACGGAAGCATCATGAATGTTCTTAAGCCGGGTTCAAAAAAACAAAAACTTTGAAAAAACTGAACCTGCAAACAGGATACTGTTGCAGGGTTCAGTTTCATTTCTAAACTGCGTGCTTATTAAACGGGAATCATGATGAACATCAAATTCCGAACTGCTATTTTATTATCTTTTTATAATTCTCATGTGTTGCTTAGTTAGTACCATAATATTTTATTGAACCTTTATCCGCAGAGATTATATGTTCATTAGTAAGCCAGTAATGAAGGCTTACGCCAAATGTCTCAATCAACAATAAGCTTCCTGGTGAAACTATACTTTTTAGATTGTAGCCTGACAATGTAAAATCCTGCCTTTAGCCGCGAATCGATCTCTATCTTGTTATTGTCTTGAACAGTCTTTTGGTAAAGCATTCTCCCCAGGTTATCATAAATTTTCACGACAGCATTTTCGGAAATTTCAGGAAGAACAATAGTAAATTTCCCTTTGGGGGCGGGATTAGGATACAAGCCAACAGCCTCCCTGCTAATGTTGACTTCCGTTCTTTGAGAAGACGCCATTCTGGAACTTACAAATGATCCACCGGTTACTGTCCATTGCTGATTATCGCTGGAACTGCTCGCC
>Ga0105239_10008598_pt1 | contig 11574 bp, 11 predicted proteins | sample KBSC44metaG_FD_92761 | JGI IMG/M metagenome (GOLD analysis project Ga0105239, IMG submission 92761) | Corn rhizosphere microbial communities from Kellogg Biological Station, Michigan, USA - KBS C4-4 metaG | ecosystem: Host-associated > Plants > Roots > Rhizosphere > Soil | place: Michigan, USA...
GAGCTCGAGATCGGCCTCATCTTCGAAGGCAAGGTCCCCGGCCTCCACATGAAGCTCCTTCCGATGGAAATGGACTTCATGTACAAGGACGCCTATATCGAATCCCTACCCGAAGCCTATGAAGCCCTCCTCCTCGACGTCCTCGATGGCGACGCGACGCAGTTCATGCGCGCAGATCAGATCGAATGGGCCTGGAAAGTGGTCATGCCAATCCTCGACGCGTGGAAAAAGAATCCCAAAAAACAATTACAGTTCTACGAATCCGGCACCTGGGGCCCCGCCGCGGCAAATGCGCTCGTCAAGCCCTATTCGAAGGAATGGTTCCGGCTCAACCACGAACCCGCCCCGCAGCCAAGCCCCGCCGCCGAAAAAGCCCAAACGGTCGCCGCAACCTAACAAGCCAACGCAGTCCAGGCACCCCTAACGCAGCGGCCGGAAAAAAGCCCGGATATCCTCCGCCAACAACTCCGGCTCTTCCATCGCAGTAAAATGCCCGCCGCGTTCAAGTAAGGTCCACCGCTGGACATTAAAAAATCGCTCCGCCCATTCCCTCGGCGGATGACTATTATCCTTTGGAAACAACGCAAACCCCGCCGGCACCCCCGACGATCCGACCCATTCTTTTATTTTTTCACCGATCCAGGTAAAGGCGCCCGCATGCATCAAGTCATAGTAGGGAAGGAAAGAAGAGAAGATGGTTTGCGTCACCCAGTAAAGGGTGATATTCGTCAACAGCGCATCCTTGGAAAAGCTCTTCGATAAGTCATCGGAGCCCTTCATCGACTGAAATTTTTCAACGATCCACGCGGCAAGCCCCGCAGGAGAATCATTCAGCCCGCAAGCCAGGGTCTGCGGCCGGGTCGATTGGATCATATTGTATGCGCCCTCCTTCATCTGAAATTGCTCCAGCCCGTTAAGATATTCTTGCTCGGCGGCGGACAGATCACCAGGCTTCTGAAAGCTGTGGATAAAGGACACCTCCGTCAAATGGATGCCGGCGACATGCCCGGGCCAGCTCCGCCCCAGGTGTTCGGTAACGATCGCCCCCCAGTCTCCGCCATGTGCGCCATACCGTTCATAACCCAGCACCTTCGTCATTAATTCATTCCACAGGCGCTGCACGGTAAAGATCGATCCGGAAGGCCCCGGGTCACCGGAAAACCCAAAGCCCGGCAGACTGGGAACGACTACGGTAAAGGCATCCTCCGCATCGCCGCCATACGCCGTCGGATCGGAGAGCATAGGAATTATTTTTTCAAACCGCAAAAAGCTATCGGGCCAGCCATGCGTCAGCACGATCGGGAACGGCCGGTCGCCCTTGCCGGCGACATGGATATAATGAATGGTACAATTGTCCATCGCCACTCTGAACTGTGGGAAGGTATTCAACCTCGCTTCGTGTAGTCGCCAGTCATAGCCATTCTGCCAATAATCCACCAACTCCCGGAGATACCCAAGGTTGGTTCCATAGTCCCAGCCCGATCCGGAGAGTTCATCCGGCCAGCGGGTATCCTTCAGCCTGTTTTGTACATCGGCGATCACTTCATCGGGGATCGAAAGGGTAAAGGCTTCGCTTGACATAGTTAAGTGTTTTATCCCCTGACAGGGAGATCAATGGTCCGAAAGAATGCAAAGAGATCGGATGCCATCAGCTCGGGCTCCTCCCACGCGGTAAAATGTCCCCCTCCCGGCATTTCCGTCCAATGTTGGACATTCAGGGTACGCCCGGCGAATTCCCGGGGCGGGATCCCCCCGATATCCTTCGGGAATAGACCAAGCCCTACCGGAACAGCTACATAGTCCTTCGCCGCCAGGGACGGCGACTTCATGTCCAGCCGGTACATCCGCATGGAGGAGGCTATTGTTTGCGTAACCCAATAGATCGTGAGGTTGGTCAACAGCTCGTCCCTGGAAAAGCTTTTTTCAAGGTCGCCCCGGCAGTCACACCAGAAATAAAAGCGGTCCAGGACCCAGGCGGCCAGGCCGGTGGGAGAATCGTTGAGCGGATAGGCAAGGGTCTGTGGCTTGGTTGACTGAACCATGACATAGGCGCTTTCTTTCATAAACAATTTCTTGCTTTCCTCCAGGTAACGCTTTTCGGCGTGGGGTAGAGGGCCGGGATCGATGTTCATACGGTTCCACCCCAGGTCGGTAAGATAGATAGCGGCCACGGACCCGGGATCGTCGATAGCCATGATCTGCGCCAGCACGCTTCCCCCATCCCCACCGGCGACTACAAATCGATCATATCCCAATACTTCTTTCATCAACCGCCGCAACAAAGATGCATATTGGCGCAAAGGCTGATCGGGCTCGATCTCCGCAGGGCTCTTGGTCCATCCGAATCCCGGCAGGGACGGAACGACCACATCAAAGGCGACACCGGCGTCGATGTCGGCAGCGTCCGGATCGGTCAGCATCGGGAGTATTTTGTGAAAGCGATAGAACGAGTCGGGCCATCCATGCAACAACAAAAGAGGAATACACCCCGGACCCTTCCCGCGTTGATGGATGAAGTGAAGATCATAAGCATCGATCGCTGTTTGGAAATGAGCGAACCGGTTAAGTTCCCGTTCCTGCTCCCGCCAGTTAAAGCCATCCCGCCAATAGGCGACCAGTTCCATTAGATACGGGAGGTTCGTGCCATACGCCCATTTGGAATGATTGGGCGGATTAAGCCATCGGGTATGGGTGAGTCTGCGGGTAAGGTCCCGTAGCACCTCATCGGAAACAAGGATCTGAAACGCTCTTTTCATGGCAATATTTACTGCAAATCACACACCACCCTCGCCATTTTTCACTACTTTCAGGTCATGAAGCGCCACTACCTGTTGATCCTCTTGTCGGTCACCACCTCGTTCACGCGGCCTGCCTCGTTCATGGCCGCCGCGCCAAACCTCCACGAAGGTTGGACCGCCCTCTTCAATGGGAAGGACCTGAACAATTGGGACGTCTATCTCAAAGGCGTCGGCCTGAATCCCGCGTCCCAACAAGTATTCACCGTCACAACCGAAGACAACCAAAAATGCTTCCGCGTCTCCGGCGAGATCACCGGTGGCATCTCCACCAAAAAGGAATACGGGGACTATCACCTCCAGCTGCTCTTCAAATGGGGCTCCCTCACCTGGGGCTCGAAAAAAGGAAAGAAGAAGGACAGCGGCCTGCTCTATCATTCCGTCGGAGCCTACGGAGCCGATGGCGGCGCCTGGATGCGCAGCCAGGAATTCCAGGTGGAAGAGACCAACACCGGCGACTACTGGGGTTGCGCCGGCGCCACGGCCGACATCCCCGCCATAAAAAAGGATACAGACTATGTCTATAACCGGGAGGGCGAGCTCTATACGTTCCGCGCCGATACCCGCACCGGCCGCCACTGCATCAAGGCCGGGGATAATGAAAAACCGACCGGCCAATGGAATACCCTCGATCTCTATTGCCATGGAGACACCGCCGTGCATGTCGTCAACGGGAAGACCGTCATGATCCTCTACCATTGTGCCCAGGTTGACAATGGCCAACTCAGCCCCTTGACAAAAGGCAAGATCCAGTTGCAATCCGAAGGCGCCGAGGTCTTCTATAAACAAATTCGCATCCAACCCATTACCGCTCTTCCCGAAGAAATTCTCAGCAAATAAAGTCCCCCCTGATCCCGCCGAATCGTTCAGAATACTCACCGCCCTAAAATATTTTTGGCGCGCCATGGTGATCTTCCTACCTTTTTGGACACTTATTGATAAGTAAATAAGCCTCGCATGCCTACCCACAACGATCACCACCTCACCGCCCTCTACAGGGATTCCTTCCCCGACTTCGCCCGGCTGGTCCACCGCAGGGGCGGGTCCCTCGAAGAGGCAAAAGACTGCTTCCACGACGCCCTCTTGATCTATCTGGAAAAAGAATCAGCTGGAACTCTCCACCTGCATTCCTCCCCAAAGGGGTACCTCCTGGGCATCGCCAGGGTCTGCTGGCTGAGAACCCGGGCCGGGGGACCCGTGCTCCCGCTCCCCGAAAACTTCAGCGAAACGCCCGATCCGGAAGACGAGGACGGGCAGGAAAGGGAAGAAACCCTGCTCCGCTCCCTGCAGAAAACCGGCAAAAAATGTCTCGATCTCCTGAAAGCCTTTTACTACGACCATTCCTCCCTGCAGGACATCGCCGAAAAATTCGGCTTCAACGGCCGCCGGAGCGCCACGGTGCAAAAACATAAATGCCTGGAGAAGGTCCGGGCAGAAATAAAAACAGAACTATGCGCAGCGAATTGAATGAGATCCGGTTGATCGATCAATACCTGCTCCGGCAACTTCCCGCAGCCGAGGCTCACGCCTTCGAGGCCCGGCTTCTTTGCAACGGACCACTTGCCGAAAGAGTAGAGGCCCAACGCACCGCCCACCGGCTCGTCCGGCTTTATGCCCGAAAAGAAGAGCGGCGGCGCTTCGACGCCATCTTTCGCCGGCTGCAGGCCGAACCTGCCTTTGCTCACCAATTGAAAACCATCTTCGCCTGACTATGATCATCCCTACCGTCATTGACAATGCAACAAGAGGAGCCTATGATATCTACAGCCTGCTCCTGAAAGAACGCATCGTTTACCTGGGCACCGCCATCGAGGAGAACGTCGCCAACCTCGTCGTCGCCCAGCTGCTTTACCTCGACAGCGAGAACCACAATCCCATCATGCTCTATCTCAATAGCCCCGGCGGCATCGTATACGGAGGCTTCGCCATCTACGATACCATGCGGAAAGTAAAGTCTCCCGTGGCTACCGTAGCGATGGGCTTTTGCGGCAGCATGGCTACCGTACTGCTGACGGCCGGAACGAAAGGCCAGCGCTATGCCCTGCCCCATGCCACTATCCACATGCATCCTACCGGCGGCGGCGCAAAAGGCTATACCGAAGACGTACGCATCGCCTATAAGGAACAGGAACGACTGCAAAACCAGATATTCCACCTGATCGGAAAATTCTCCGGCCACAGCCGCGAAGAAATAGAAGAAATGTTCCGGCGGGACCGGTTTATGAACGCCGAGGAAGCCAGGCAATACGGCCTCATCGACGAGATCCTCGGCGACACCGATGACCTTATCACTCTCGCCGATCCCCCAACTAAAATTCAATTTCAACCCCTTCCAAAAGACCGGGAAACCATCGGGTTCAAACGCCCCGTTCCTCCCGCCATTTGAGAGTCGGCATTTTTGCATACTTTCAACCAATGAAACTTGCGTTTTTTCTCTCTCTTACGGTCTTCGTTTCTTCCTGTTCGCTGACAGCCCAGGACAAAACCGATAATCCCGCCAACGCCACCGGTATCGTCCAGAACATCGCCGCCCGCGTCGAACTCAACCTCGACGGCCGCTGGAACTACATCGTCGACCCCTACGAGAATGGCTTCTACGACTACCGCCATCAACCCTACGACCAATCCGCATCAGGCGCCGGCGGATTCTACGATGACAAAAAGCAGACCGACAAAGGCCAGTTGATCGAATACGACTTCGACCGTAGCCCCACCCTCAAGGTGCCCGGCGACTGGAACTCGCAGGACGACAAGCTCCTCTATTACGAGGGCACGATCTGGTACCATCGGCATCTCCAGCTAAACCCCCAACCGCACCGCCGCTATTTCCTCTACTTCGGCGCCGTCAACTACGAATCCCATATTTATCTCAACGGCAAAAAGCTCGGGATGCACAACGGCGGATTCACCCCCTTCCAGTTTGAGATCACCGGCAAATTAAAGGCGGGCGACAACACCCTCGTCGTAAAAGCCGACAACACCCGTCACAAAGACGAGATCCCTACGGTCAACACCGACTGGTGGAACTACGGGGGGATCACCCGCGACGTCTTTATCGCCTCCACTCCCGAGACCTTCATCAGCGACTACCAGCTGCAGCTCGAGAAGAATTTCACCCCTACGAAACAGGCCGACGCCCTTGTCTCGGGCTACGTCCAACTCTCCGGTCAACCTTCGGCGCCCCAGACCGTCACCCTCGATATCGCTGAAGCCAACATCCATACAACCATCCAGACCGACGCCACCGGGCACGCCCGCATAAGCATCCCCGTAAAGCGACTCACTTACTGGTCCCCCGAACATCCCAAACTCTACACGGTCACCCTCAAATGCCCCACCGACCAGATCTCCGATAATATCGGCTTCCGCACCATCGCCGTCAAAGGCCAGGACATCCTGCTGAATGGCAAACCCACCTTTCTCCGCGGTATTTCCATCCACGACGAGAACCCCCTCATTCCCGGACGCAATCGCGGCGAAGGCGATCTGAGAATGCTCCTCACCTGGGCCAAAGAGCTCGGCTGCAACTATGTCCGGCTCGCGCACTACCCCCATAACGAAACGATGATCCGGCTCGCCGACGAACTGGGCCTGATGGTCTGGGCCGAGGTCCCCGTCTACTGGACCATCTCCTGGACCAACCCTGACACGTATGCGAACGCCGAAAAACAGCTCAGCGATCTCATCGATCGCGATCGTAACCGCGCCGCCGTCGTCATCTGGTCCATCGGCAACGAGACCCCGCTCAGCGAGCCCCGCCTGGACTTTATGTCCCGCCTCGCCGCAAAGGCCCATAGCCTCGACAGTACCCGTCTCGTCTCCGCCGCGCTCGAGGTCCACCGCAAGGGCAATGAGGCCATCGTCGACGATCCGCTCGGGGAAAAGCTCGACCTGGTCAGCTTCAACGAATATGCCGGCTGGTACTGGGGCGATAAACCCACCGATCTTCCCAACTATCATTTCACGATCAAATACGATCGCCCCGTCGTCATCACCGAATTCGGCGGCGATGCCCTCGCCGGCTTCCACGCCGATCCCGAGACCCGCTGGAGCGAGGAATATCAGCAGGCCCTTTACGAGAATCAGCTGAAAATGCTTTCCGGCATCGCGGCTCTCCGCGGCATAACCCCCTGGATCCTCTGTGATTTCCGCAGCCCCCGCCGCCAGCACCCGGTCTATCAGAACTTCTGGAACCGCAAAGGCCTCATCTCCGAACAAGGCGTAAAAAAGAAAGCCTTCTTCACCCTCCAATCCTTCTATCAGTCCACCGCAAAAAAGTATCCCGAATAGCCATGCCCGACTATAAACAACAAGCCGCGCAAGAAGCCGCCAAACTCATCCGGCCCGATACCACCATCGGTCTCGGCGCCGGCTCGACCATGACGCACCTCATCAACGCCATAAGATCCACCCCCGGCCTGGCCGCATCCCTCACCGTCGCCAGCTCTTCCTTCGCCACAAGACAAACCCTCCTCAGGGAAGGATTCAATGTCAAAGAATCCGGCTGGCTGGCGCAGCTCGACCATTACTTCGACGGCTGCGACCAGTTCGACTGGCGCCTCACCGCCCTCAAAAGCGGCGGCGGCGTCCACGCCGCCGAAAAGGTCCTCGCCGCTATGGCAAAACAATTCGTCCTCGTCGGCGATGCAGCCAAACGCGTCGATCGCCTCACCAATGCCTATCCGCTCGTCGTCGAGGTCATCCCCGAAGCCCTCGCCTATGTTTCCGTTCGCCTGAAGGAGTATTTCAATCCAATAAGGTCCGAGCTCCGTCTCAGCGACAAAAAGGACGGCGCCGTCATCACCGAACGGGGAAACTTCCTCATCGACAATTGGTTTGAAAGCTTCCCCGAACCGGGTATCCTCAACGACCGCGTCACCAACCTCCCCGGCGTTCTGGAACACTCGCTCTTCTTCAATATGGCCCACAAAGCCATCACCGCCGGCCCCGGCGGGATCGCTGTATATACAAAACCCTGAGAAAAATGAAAACCGTCCTCATCCTCGGCGCCAACAGCGACACCGCAAAAGAAGCACTAAAACTCTACATCGGGCAGGGCTACCAGGTCATCGCCGCCTCCCGCAGTCTCAAAGAAATAGACGCGTACATCCAAACCCATCACCTTCCCCAGGATAAGGTCATCACCCGCTACTTCGACGCCACGGCGTTCAAAGAACACGCCGCCTTCTACGCCGGCCTCCCCGTAAAACCCCACATCGTCCTCTACGCCGCCGGCTTCCAGGTCACCAACGAAGAAGCCCTCCGCGGTTGGGAGGGCACTTATCAGATGATCAACGTCCTCTACGCCGGCGCCGTCTCCATCCTCAACATCATCGCCACCGACGGCGGTAACCCGAACCTCGAACGCATCATCGGCCTCTCTTCCCTCTCCGGCGTCCGCGGCCGCAAAAGCAATTTCGTCTACGGCAGCACAAAGTCCGCCTTCACCACCTACCTCGCCGGCCTCCGCCAATACCTCGCTCCCCGCCACATCACCGTCAACGCCATCGTCGCCGGGTATATCAACAGCAAGCTCACCGCCCATCTCGATCTCCCAAAGAACCTCCTCATGGAACCGGCCTTCATCGCCCGCCATATCGTCAACGCAGGTAATCGCTTCACCATCGTCCCAGGATGGAAATGGAAGATCATCTACCGCATCCTAAAAATGCTGCCCGAATCTTTCGTCTCCAAACTTCCATAAGCAGCCTCGCCGCTAATGTCCACCCGCAGACCCCAGTTCCCCCTCCTCCATCACCACCGGCCGCTTCCTCCCCAAAAACAACACCCCCAGCGCCAATACCGAGGTCACCGCGATCACTCCCGCCACCGGCCGCACCGTCCCATCCGCAAACGCACTCACCCCCGCCGAAGCCAGCGCCCCGATCCCCAGCTGCAAACACCCCAGCAGGGAAGAAGCCGTCCCCGCATTCTTCGCAAAAGGCGCCATCGCCAATGCAGCCGCATTCGGATTGGTAAAACCAAGGAACCCCAAAAACACAAACAAAAAGGCGATCGTCCCGTACAAATTCAACCACCCCGCTATGGCAAAACCCCAAAACACCAACCCAACGATCGCCTGCCCCGAAAGCGCCACCCGGATGATCTGCTGGCTCGTGTAGCGCTTCAACAACAGCCCATTGAACTGACTCAACCCGATGAACGCCACCGCCAGGAAGGCAAAGATCCATCCATACGTCTGCTTGCCCAAGTGAAAGATCCCCATAAAGATCACCGGCGATCCCGCCACATAGGCCAGCAGACCCGAGAATGCCAACGCCATCACGAACACATAGATCAGGAATTGCGGAACCGAGAAAACCGACAAAAAGTTCCGCACGATAAACCGCGGACGCAAACTAAATCCTTCGTCCGCCGGGTAACTATTCGGAAGAAAGAGGATACTCAACAGCAGGATCACCACCCCCAAGAGAAGCAGCACCAAAAAAATGGCCCGCCATCCCCAGGTCACGACAATGTATCCCCCCGCCGTCGGCGCGATCATCGGCGAAGCCCCCAGCACCAGCAACAGCAGGGACAGCACCTTCGCACTCTCCTTCGGACCGAACAGGTCCCGCACCATCGCCATCGCCGTCACCTGCGCCGCGCAGCTTCCAACGGCCTGGATGAACCGCAACACGATCAGCACGTTGATGTTTTGAGCCCGCATACAGACCACCGTCGACAGGATATACACGGCAAGACCCGCATACAGCGGCTTCTTCCGGCCGTGCCGGTCCAGCAACGGCCCATACAGCAGCTGCCCAAGGGAGATGCCCACAAAATAGCTCGCCAGCGAAAGCCCCACCTGGGAGACCGAAGTCTCCAGGCTCTTCGCAATGTCTTCAAACCCCGGCAGGTACATATCGATCGAAAAAGGGCCCAACGCCGTCAGCGATCCCAGGACCAACACATACGTATAATACTTTCTCTTATCCATAATAGGTGCGCCGGCCGCGGGATGCGGCCGATAGGAGCGCAAGATACTACAACCAAAAATACTAGGCTATTCCTTAATCCCCCAAAGCACGATCGCGGTCGCGCAACATGCCATGAAAAGGGAGATCAGCAGCGACAGGTGCATCCCATGCAGCAGCTGGTTGTTGCCCGCAATCAGCGACCCGAACAACGCTACCCCCACAACGCTACCCGTCTGGCGCATCGAATTTAACACGCCCGACGCAATTCCCGACTGGCGCTTGTCGACGCTTCCCAGCATCGCACTCGTCATCGGGGGTACGACTAATCCAAGACCCGCGCCGATGGCCGCCAGTTGCCCAACCATCGACGGAAAAGGTGTCTTCTCACCAAGCCCAAGCAAAAAAATGCACCCGACAAGAAAGATGAGCTCGCCAATAACGATCGTCCATCGTACACCTGTCTTCTGGGCAACCCAGGGCGCCAGCAGGTTCGCCGGAAACACGGCACACATCCACGGCAGAAAGCAAAGCCCCGTTACAAGCGGAGAATATCCCCGCAATTGTTGCCAGTAGAGACTGAGAATAAAAAGGAATCCGTACGCGCTGATATTCAGAAGGAGCCCAAGGACGCTCATAGTGCCGAACACCCTGTTGCGAAAAAGATTCAAAGGCAGCATCGGTTGGCCAATCCTCGATTCGATGAGCAGGAAAACCGCTAGAAAGATGACAAAACATACAAGCCCCCCGATGACAAGACCGCTATCCCATCCCTGTTTCCCCGCCAGGATCAGGGCAGCCGCAAGCATTCCCAGTGCAAGCATCGCTGTTAGCTGTCCCGGGATGTCCAGGCTGCGGTCTCGCGCCGTCGGCGTTTCCCTGGCATAGCGCCAGCTAAGCCAGATACCCAGTGCGCCGATCGGTATATTGATAAAAAAGATACTCCGCCATCCCAACAGATGGATTAGCAGCCCACCGACGATCGGCCCGATGGCAATCGCCACGCTCGCCCCCGAAGCCCAAATGCCAACCGCCCTCGATCGCTCACGGGCATCAGCGTAAGTATGATTGAGTAGTGCCAGGGAACAAGGAACAAGGATCGCCGCGCCAAGACCCTGCACCGCCCGCGCCGCGATAAGAAAGGGTAGGGAAGGAGACAACCCGCACCCCAGGGAGGCCCCGGTAAAGATGGCAAATCCCACAATAAAGATCCGTTTGGCGCCAATCCGGTCTCCCAACGCCCCCGCCGTCAGGATTGTCGCGGCAAAGGAGAGAGTGTACGCATTCACGACCCACTGCAACACGGCAATGCTTCCGCCGACCGATGCCCCGATCGTCTTTGTCGCAACATTCACAACCGTCACATCCAACTGCACCACGACAAAACCGAGCGTCATCGCCAAAAGCATCAATGAGCGCGAAGACCCTTTAGCTCGCGAAACCCGCCCCTCGGAGCGCAAAGGCTCCTCAACCCGATTTTCATTCCCAGCCATCCCAAACCGCCCGCAAAAAATACGCCATCACAAAGCAACCCAAACCCACTTATCTTTGCAAAAAATTGAATCATGGGCATTGCCGACAAACTCTTTCAAATGAAAAACGAAAAAGCCGCCGCCAACCTCAAAGCCGGCCAGGACTTCCTGGAAGCCAACAAAGCAAAACCCGGCATCGTCGCTCTCCCCAGCGGCTTGCAATATGAGATACTGACCGAAGGCACAGGCCCAAAACCCAGCGCCTCCAACAAGGTCACCTGCCACTATCATGGCACCCTCATCAACGGCACCGTCTTCGATAGCAGCGTGCGCCGGGGCCAGCCCGCGACGTTCCCGCTCAACGCCGTCATCAAAGGTTGGACCGAAGGC
>Ga0105239_10008603_pt1 | contig 11572 bp, 12 predicted proteins | sample KBSC44metaG_FD_92761 | JGI IMG/M metagenome (GOLD analysis project Ga0105239, IMG submission 92761) | Corn rhizosphere microbial communities from Kellogg Biological Station, Michigan, USA - KBS C4-4 metaG | ecosystem: Host-associated > Plants > Roots > Rhizosphere > Soil | place: Michigan, USA...
AGGCGCCATTATGAATGATATCAATGCGCATATTGCCAATTTACCTGAGCCGGAAAAGAAAAAGTATATCCTCTCGCGCGAAAAAGAGCTGAAAAAGCAATTTGCCGATCCGCTCAGCGACCTGTCGATCTATCAGGGGAAGGTATTAATGAAACTCATCAACCGGCAAACCGGTAATAACTGCTATAATATAATCAAGGAATATAAAGGCGGATTTACTGCCCGCTTCTGGCAGACTGTAGCCTTTGTATTTGGCAGCAATCTCAAACAGCCTTACGATGCCAATGGCGATGAACGTGAAATGGAAAGAATTGTGCAGGAAGTAGAAAGGATGTACAGAATGTAAAAGGTTTGAGGTTTGTTGTTTATAGTTTGTTGTTGCGTCAAACTAACCTCTCATCTTTCCTATTATTCCCGTAGTTGAAAATCCCTCTACAATTGGATTGATAATTACTTTTCCGCCAGCTGCCGTTACTTCTACAGCGCCTACCACCTGCTCAAAGGTATAATCGCCGCCTTTTACCAGTATATCCGGTTGCAGGGTAGTGATCACGTTAAGAGGGGTATCTTCTTCAAAAATTACCACCATATCTACCATCAGCAGAGAGGCCAGCACCAGCGCTCTGGAATTTTCATCATTCAGCGGGCGGCTGTCGCCTTTCAATCGTTTGGTACTGGCATCGGAATTAACGCCTACCACCAGAAAGTCGGCCTCAGCAGCAGCCTGCGACAGGGAAAAAATATGTCCGCGGTGTAAAATGTCAAATACTCCGTTGGTAAAAGCTACTGTTTTACCAGTAACGCGCCATTGGCGCACCCGATGCAAAACTTCATTCAGTGTGCCTATCTTACTGTCGATAATATCAGCTTTTCTCATTTGCTCGTCTTTTATTAAAGTATGGCAGCAGGCTCAGGGCAACAGCGCCACTAAGCAGTGAAAAGAAAAATTGCACGGACCACATTAGCTGGCCAAATGCAAAACCCAGTGTATCCTTTAAATTATATACCAGCATGGTTTTTTCTACAAACAGAGGATATACGCCCAAACCACCGCCCGGCGCCGGTACAATCATGGCTAAACTTCCCATGGTTAAAACCGACAGCGCATGCGGAATACCATAGCTGGCAGTTTCTCTCATTGCCCAAAAACCAATCTGTACACTCAGCAGGTACATGCACCAGATAAAGACGGTATGAAATATAAACCAGCCTTTATTTTTTAAATAGCGTACGCTGGTTATACCATGCCATATGCCTTCAAATATGGTTTTTATTTTTTGAATGAAACCGACATGTCTGAACCTTTTGAATACGATCACTACTGCAACTATTATGACCAGCAGAACCGCCAGCACAATAATGATGCGGGTGGGCGAAAAAGCACCAGCCTTCGATTTCAGGATGTCGTTTAATGTTTCGTGTATATAACCGCCAATCAAATCGGCCTGTGTAAGCAGCGTTGTTAGAATAACAACGCCCAAACAAAGTACATCGAAGGCGCGTTCGGCTACAATGGTGCCAACCAGTTTATCGGCGGGAACTTTTTCGTAACGGGCCAGGATAGTGCATTTTAGTACTTCACCCAGTCGCGGTACGGCCAAATTGGCCATGTACCCGATCAAAACCGCCATATAGATATTAAAAATGCGTGGCGTATAACCCAGCGGCTCCATTAATATTTTCCAACGAAGCGCTCTGCTGTAATGCGCCAGTAACAAGGTGATCATTACCGGGATCACCAGCAGATAATTCGCATTGCGAAATGCATTCCTGATATCTTCCCAGCCTTTATCGGAGATTTTTCTTACTGACCACCACACCAAAAAAATACTGAGCCCCAGAAAGAGGAGATACTGTACTACGCTCAGAATTTTTTTATTCATATGGGAAGTGATTGTTCAACAAATTTACATTAACCTGCTGACAGGTTGGTGAGTTGCAGCATTAATAAGTTGATAAGTTAAAAAGTTGATAAGTTAACGGGTTAATAAGTCGACAGGTTTCTCAAACTTATAAACTTATCAACGTATTAACCTTTCAACTGGGATCAACTATCAACCAACTTACAGCTTGTTGCCGGCCTGCGGAAATACTACCCAGGGTTTGAATGCTTTTGCTTTATCAAATTCCATTCTGGCGTAGGAAATAACAATGACGATATCGCCTACGGCGCCCTGCCGGGCGGCGGGGCCGTTTAAACAGCATACGCCTGAACCTCTTTTTCCTTTAATAAGGTACGTTTCAATACGGGTACCGTTATTTACATTCACGATCTGTACTTTTTCATGTTCTATCATGTTGGCGGCATCCATCAGGTCTTCGTCGAGGGTAAGACTGCCTACATAGTTCAGGTTCGCTTCCGTAATGGTAACGCGGTGTATTTTAGATTTTAATATTTCAATATCCATGTTCAATTTGTAGGTTCTGATTATTTAAAACGGGCGCAAGCTATAAAAGTTTATTGACTATTATAGAATCATATTATCGATCAGCCTTACGTCCCCCAAAAAAGCGGCTATCAGGGCTACACGCGGTTCAGCGCCCCCACAGGAATCGGCCGGCTGCAGGGTATTGGCATCTGCCAGTTCTACATAATCGATCTTAAATCCCCGGCTGGTTAATAGCTGTTCAGCCTGCGCTTTAATAGCTACCCAGGCTGCCCCTTTTTTACATTCATCTTTGATCAGGGAAAGACTTTCGTAAATAGAAACGGCTGTTTTTCGGTCATCAGGGGGTAGGCGCAGGTTGCGGCTGCTCATGGCCAGTCCGTCAGCCTCCCTGATCGTTGGACAGGTGATCAATTGGGTGGGCAGTTTCGTCAGCTGCAGCAGGCGGCTTACTACCATACATTGCTGATAATCTTTCTGGCCCATGAATAATTTATGGGGTTGCACCATATTGAGCAGTCTGTTCATAACCTGACAAACGCCCTGAAAGTGGCCGGGCCGGTATTTTCCCTCCAGCAGGGTTTCCAGATAACCCAGATCGTAATGCTCCAGACCAGTTGTACCATCGGGGTACATTTCCTGTATAGATGGAAGGAACAGCGCATGAGTACCTGCTTTTTCCAGTTGCAGAATATCTTTTTCGATGGTGTTTGGGTAATGCTGGTAATCGCCCGGGTTATTAAACTGGGTGGGGTTTACAAAAATGCTGCAAACGGTTATGTCGGTGTCTTGCCCGGCCCTTTCAATCAGGGCAATATGTCCATTATGCAGGGCGCCCATGGTGGGCACGAAGCCAATTTGTTTACCTGCGGTTTTTTGCTGCTGAATATACCGTTTTAGATCGCCGGCATATTTAAAAATGATCATTTAACTCAATTTTAAGGTTTTAAGTCTTTCGTTCTTAGCTCATTAGTTCTCTCTTCCAAATTCCATGAATTCTTATAATCGAATGGGGTAAAAGCACCCGAAACCCATGGCTAAAGGACTAAGAACTAAAGAACCCGGCATACAGAACTTAGGAACTCACAGAAAATATTGTAACTTTGCACCCTGATTTTTAAAAGTTAGCTCATTAATTATTATCTATAATGCTGACAAAGAAAAGAATTTTATTTATTGCTAACGAAATGTCCCCCTACCTGGAACTAACAGAGTTCTCTGAAACGGTTAACCGGTTGGCAATAAAGGCAAATGAAAATGGCTTTGAAGTGCGTTGTATTATGCCCCGGTTTGGTGTGATCAATGAAAGACGTCATCGCCTGCATGAAGTGGTAAGGTTGTCGGGCATTAATGTTTCTGTCGGAAATGATGATTACCCTCTGCAAATTAAAGTAGCTTCACTACCCAATGCACGTTTACAGGTGTATTTTCTGGATAATGAAGATCTGTTTAAACGCAAGACTATATTCCATGACGAACAAGAGAAATGGTACGATGATAATGGTTTGCGAACCGTGTTTTTCTGCAAAGGCGCCCTGGAAACAGTAAAAAAATTCGGATGGCCTCCTGATATTATTCACTGCAGCGGCTGGATGACCGGTTTAATTCCCCTGTATCAAAAAACAGCCTATAAAAAAGAACCGGTGTTTTCGCACAGCAAAGTGATCTACACCATGGGTAATACCACTGTAAAAGAAAAGCTGGGACCCGATTTTCTTAAAGTGGCTACCATCAGTTCTTTTGTAAAAGAAAAAGATCTGGAGCCGTTTAAAGAAGGCACTACCACAGCTATGATGCGCGGCGGCGCAACCTATGCCGATGCTATTACTTTCGGAGCAGATAAGGTTGATAAAAAACTGGTTGAGGAGTTTGGAAAAGTAAAAGGCAAAAAAGTGCTCACTTATAATGCTGAATCTGATTTAACAGATTACCTGCAGTTATATACTGATCTTACAAAGTAATAAGTTATTAAGTTATAGGTTATAAGTCAGATGCAATAAGCCTTTGACTATCCACATTACCTTAAAAACTTATAACTTACTACTTAAAACTTACAACTTATATTTGTTCCCATTAATTCTTTCAAATCAATTTAATTTAATTATGCCTTACTTGTTTACTTCTGAGAGTGTTTCAGAAGGTCATCCGGATAAAGTAGCTGATCAGATCTCTGATGCCCTGATTGATAACTTTCTCGCCTTTGATGGTCAGTCAAAAGTAGCGTGCGAAACATTGGTTACTACTGGTCAGGTTGTACTGGCCGGAGAAGTGAAATCAAGAGCTTACCTGGATGTACAGGAAATTGCCCGCGAAGTGATTCGTAAAATTGGTTATACCAAGAGCGAATACATGTTCGAAGCCAGCTCCTGCGGTGTATTATCAGCCATTCATGAGCAATCTGCAGATATTAACCAGGGTGTTGACAAAACAAAGAAAGAAGAACAAGGCGCCGGCGATCAGGGTATGATGTTTGGCTACGCCACCAATGAAACAGAGGATTATATGCCGCTGGCATTGGACATCGCCCACAAACTGCTGATTGAGCTGGCAGTTTTACGCCGCGAAAATAAACAGATCAAATACCTGCGTCCTGATGCAAAAAGCCAGGTAACGCTGGAGTACGATGATAATAACAAACCCGTTCGTATTGATGCGATCGTGGTTTCTACACAGCACGATGATTTTGATACTGAAACCAAAATGGCAAAAAAGATCAAGGAAGATGTTATCAGCATCCTGATCCCACGCGTTAAGGCTAAGTACAAAAAATATGCTCACCTGTTTAATGATAAGATCAAGTATCACGTTAACCCCACTGGTAAATTCGTAATTGGTGGTCCTCACGGCGATACCGGTTTAACAGGCCGTAAGATCATCGTTGATACTTATGGTGGAAAAGGTGCTCACGGTGGTGGCGCATTCAGCGGTAAAGATCCTTCTAAAGTTGACCGCTCTGCAGCTTATGCAACCCGTCATATTGCAAAGAATATGGTGGCAGCCGGACTGTGCGAAGAAGTACTGGTTCAGGTTTCCTATGCTATTGGTGTTGCTCAGCCTATGGGGCTTTATATAAACACCTATGGCACTGCCAAAGTTGATTTAACAGATGGCGAAATTGCAAAACGCATCAGCCAGATCTTTGATATGCGTCCTTACTTTATCGAACAGCGTTTGAAACTGCGTAATCCTATTTACAGCGAAACAGCCGCTTATGGTCATATGGGACGTCAGCCTGAAGTAGTGGAAAAAACATTCACTGCACCTGATGGTAAAACCATTAAGAAAAAAGTTGAACTGTTTACCTGGGAGAAACTGGATTATGTGAGAAAGATCAAACAGGCATTCGGTATCCGCTAAATATATTGCTGATTTTGGGATTTAGAGATTTTGTGATTGAATCTGAATCCATAAATCTCCAAATCTCAAAATCTCAAAATTCTTCCCGCCGCCTTGGCGGGATTTTTTATTTTCGACATATGAATGAGCAACACAATCCCTGGAAGATCCTTGCTGAAAAGAAGATCTATGAGAATCCCTGGATAAAGATCACTGAATTTGATGTCATCAATCCGTCGGGTGGTAAAGGCATTTATGGTAAAGTTCATTTTCAGAATATTGCCACAGGCGCCATCCCCCTTGATGAAAACCTGAACACATATCTGATAGGTCAGTACCGCTTTCCGCTTAATCAATACAGCTGGGAAATTCCCGAAGGCGGCAGCACCTTTGGAGAAGATCCACTGGAATCGGCCAAACGTGAATTGCTTGAAGAAGCCGGACTGGTTGCCGAAGAATGGACTCAGATAGTAGAGATGCATTTGTCTAATTCAGTGTCTGATGAATATGCGGTGATCTATCTGGCCCGCAATCTCAGCCAGCAAATGGCCAGCCCTGAAGAAACAGAACAACTACAGATTAAAAAACTACCGTTTGAAGAAGTATATCAAATGGTAGAGCGGGGCGAAATAACCGATGCTATGTCGGTAGCCGCTATTTTAAAAGTAAAACTAATGTTGGCAGATGGACGGATATCATAAAAAAAGACCTGCTATCAATAAATCGTCGCTCATCATCGGGCGGCAACCCATTATTGAAGCTATTCAGTCGGGCAGGGCTATTGATAAAATACTTTTTCAGCGTAATGTAAGTGGCGATTCCATCGGTACCATCCGCCAGCTGGCGCGCGAACATAATATTCCTATTCAGCAGGTGCCACCTGAAAAATTACAGTCCTTTACAAAAGCCAATCATCAGGGATGTATTGCCATTGCGGGCCTCGTGCAGTATATGGACCTGCAACAGGTGATCGATCATGTTACCAGCAATGGCGAATCGCCTTTCTTTGTAATACTGGATGGTATAACCGATGTACGCAATATAGGCGCTATTGCCCGCAGCGCTGTTTGCTGTGGCGCACAGGCCATTATTATTCCCGATAAAGGAGTAGGGGCCTTGAATGAAGAAGCCATGAAATCATCGGCCGGTGCTTTGGAAAAGATCAATATCTGCCGGGTAAACAGTTTAATGAAAGCGGTAGATACCCTGCACCTCAATGGCATTAAAGTATATGCCACCGAAATGACAGCCGATAAAATGCTGTTTGATCTTGACTTTACCGAGCCCTGTTGTATTGTAATGGGCAGTGAAGACAAAGGCGTTTTTCCCGCCCTGCTTAAAATATGCGATGAAAAAATAAAAATACCCATGGCCGGAAACTTTGAGTCGTTCAATGTTTCAGTAGCTACGGGTATTGTATTGTTTGAAGGGCTGAAGCAAAGAATGAAGTAAAACTCATGGATACGCAAAAAGCTATAAAACTCATAGAATGCCCGCGCGATGCCATGCAGGGCTGGCCATCTTTTATTCCTACCGATAAAAAGATCGCCTATTTAAACACCCTGCTGCAGGTAGGTTTCGATACCCTTGATTTTGGCAGCTTTGTATCGCCCAAAGCCATTCCGCAACTGGCCGATACAGGAACAGTTTTAAAAGGTTTACAGCTTACCTCAGCAACAAAACTGCTGGCCATTATAGCCAATGTTCGTGGTGCAGAAGAGGCCGCGGCTTTTGATGAAATTACTTATCTGGGTTTTCCTTTTTCTGTTTCTGACACATTCCAGCTGCGCAATACCAATAGTACCATAGAACAATCCCTCAAAAGGGTAGAAGAAATACAAAGTATTTGTGTACGAACAGGTAAACAACTGGTGATCTATATTTCCATGGGTTTTGGCAATCCTTATGGCGACCCGTATTCAGAAGAAATTGTTTTTGACTGGGTTAATAAAATCACCAGCCTTGGCATATCTATCATTTCTCTGGCCGATACGGTTGGACTGGCCACGCCTGAACAGGTTTTTTCCATGACCAGCTACCTGGTAAACAAATTGCCGCAACATGAAATAGGCGTACATCTGCATAGCAGTCCTTTAAACCGCGAAGCCAAAATAGAAGCCGCCTGGCGGGCTGGTTGCCGCCGTTTTGATGGTGCACTAAAAGGTATTGGCGGATGCCCCATGGCCAATGACGAACTGGTAGGAAATATCGATACAGAATGGCTCATATCATATTTAGAACAATATGAGGCTTTGCCGGGATTGGATAGAACTGCGCTGACGAAAAGTCTTAACTTAGCTAACGAGATATTTACCTTATGAAAACTGATCAAAAGTGATTATGGACCTCCAGATTCCGATAACTATTTCAACATTATCGTCGCCCATCAACTACCAGGATAATATCATGTTAATGGGCTCCTGCTTCACCGAGCACATAGGCGATAAGCTGGACGAATTAAAGTTCAGCGTACTACAGAACCCCAATGGCATTTTATTTGACCCTGCCAGTGTAGTAAGCAGTCTCACCTCCTATATTCAAAATAAACAGTACCAGAGCGAAGAGCTTTTTTATTATAACGAACTGTGGCAAAGCTGGCAGCATCATAGCCGCTTTTCCAATACCGATCTGCATGAATGCCTTCGAGGAATCAATGCTTCACAAAATGAAGCCCATACTTTTTTGAAAACAGCCGACTGGCTTATTATAACACTGGGTACTTCTTTTTCGTACCGGCTTACCGATCAGGTGCCTGTTTCATTCCGTCGTGGCGCTATGCGGGGCGGCGTAGCCAATAATCACCGGGCTCCTGCCGGATGGTTTAACAAACACCTGATGACCATTGACGAAACAACTACACTGCTCGACAACTGTCTGTACCAGCTGTTTCAGTTCAATCCGCGTTTAAAAGTAATTTTTACCGTAAGCCCTGTACGGCATATACGTGATGGTGTTATCGACAATAACCGCAGCAAGGCCCGCCTGATAGAAGTAGTGCATCATCTGGTAAATAAATTCGACAAGCTATATTATTTTCCCGCCTATGAACTGGTGATTGATGTATTGCGCGATTACCGCTTTTACGATATTGATATGGTGCATCCCAATTATCAGGCAACACAATTTGTGCTGGATAAATTCATGCGTCACTTTGTAGATGAGAAAGCACAACAGCTGGCCGAAGAAATAAAAAAGATCGTGATCGCCCGCAAACACAAACCTTTTCAGCCCTCTACCGAAGCACATAAAAGATTCCTGCAATCGCACCTGGAAAAAGCCAGAGAATTACAGCGGAAATATCCTTTTTTGAATATGGATGATGATATAAGATATTTCCTTCAGTAATTAGAAATAAGAAATGAAAAATGTGAAATGAAAAAGTAAGAAAACCCGTATAGGGTATTTCACTTTCTGATTTCTAATTCTTCATTTTTCATTTTTAATTTCAATGTTTTAGTACTCATCCGTTAACGCAAAGTCATTCTTCCTGTACATCCACTGTCCGCTGGTGAAGTCCGGGAAATCTACAGTCTGATTACCCAGTTCAATACTTTGTTCGCTCAGGGGTGTAATAGCGCTCCATGCTGCGGCATCATACACATCAAGCGGCGTTGCTGTTTTGCGTTTTATCGATTCAACAAAGGCATGTAATACAAAGAAATCCATACCCCCGTGACCAGCGCCTTCCGTTGAAGCGCTCCATCTTTTCCATAGCGGATGATCATATTTATCCAGCCAGTCTTTCGCATCGTCCCATGCATCGTGTTTAGCGCTGGCGCCTTCAATATACAGCGAATGATTTACATCCATCCAGAGGCCTTTAGTGCCCTGTACCCTGAAACCTAAAGAATAAGGGCGTGGAGAATTGGTATCGTGCTGCAGTAAAATGGTTTCACCATTCACGCAGCGGATCATGGTGGTTACAATATCGCCCAGTTTAAATTCAACCTTTGCATTGGGATGTTGTTCACCGCCGTTCTTTACTATATACTCATGCAGTCCGCGCGATTTGGTGGCAAAAGACGACAGCGATACAAAACGGTTACCACGATTGATATTGATCATTTTAGCAACCGGACCAATACCATGGGTAGGATAAAGATCGCCGTTACGATGCACCGAGTGTTCTGTTCTCCATCTTGCTTCTGAAAATGCTTTTTCTCCAAACTCAACGCCACCGCCATAAGCCTGTTGTCCGTTATTGAATTTTACATCGCGCAGATCGTGCTGGTAACCGGCCTGCAGATGGATCAGTTCGCCAAACATACCCTGACGCACCATATTCAGAACAGCCATTACATCGCGGCGATAGCAAACATTCTCCAGCATCATTACGTGGGCATTATTGCGCTCGGCAGCTTTTACCACATCCCAGTGGTCCTGTAGTGTAATGCCGAGTATTACTTCTGTACCAACGTATTTAATACCTGCTTCTAAACAGCCGAGGATCATAGGTGTATGCCATTCCCACGGAGTGGCGATAATAACGCCATCCAGCTCTTTTAATTCAAGCATTTTTTTCCAGGCATAGGGATCGCCTTTAAATACTTTGGGAGCGGGTTTATTGTTCTTTTTAAAAACTTTGTCTGCCATATCGAGCATGCGGTCATCGACATCGCAAATGGCCACTACATTAACATCTTTACGCCGAAGCGCATTGTCGAGGTGATTCTGACCACGCATGCCTACACCGATAATTCCCAGCCTAACCTGCGGATCGGGTGCTGTAAATAGTTGAGCAGAAGGAAATACAGCAAAACCGGCTGTAGCCAGGCTGGTATTTTTGACAAATGATCTTCGGTTCATAAATTTATAGTTGACTTCGAACCGCCAAAATACCAAATAACACACGTAATGAATACTGCCGGCAAAAAAATCACGCAATCGTATGCGATACTGAAATTTTGTAAAAGTCTTTCTCCGAATATGAAATTGCCCCGTGGTGTTGCCATCATGAATCCCTTTACGGATGCAGTTTCCTGGCAGTTAGCTGAAACATTTTATAATAAATTCTATAACGACCATCATCCACGGAAATTTATTTTCGGCATTAATCCCGGCCGTTTTGGAGCTGGCATTACAGGTGTTCCGTTTACCGATCCTATCAGGTTGAAGGAAGTATGTGGTATTGAAAATGATCTGCCAAAGAAGGCCGAATTATCTTCTCTGTTTATTTATGCCGTGATAGATGCATATGGCGGCGCCAAAGCCTTTTATCATGACTTCTTTTTTACCGCCTTATCACCGCTGGGCTTTACCAAAGATGGGGTCAATCTGAATTATTACGATGATAAAGAATTGTTGAAAGACAGTGAGCCTTATATTATAGATTGTATCAACCGGCAGTTGCAAACGATTACTACCACTACAGATGTATGTTATTGCCTGGGAGAAGGCACCAATTATAAGATCTTTCAGAAGCTGAACGATAAACACCATTTCTTTAAACAGATCATTCCTTTGCCGCATCCAAGGTGGGTAATGCAGTATAGAAGAAAAAAAGTGGATGAGTATGTTAAGGTGTATGTTGAAAAGCTGGGGACGTGAATCGTGAATCGGCAGTCGGCAATGATTGCTGAATTTTGTAATCACTAATTAAATCGGAACCGCTATTGCCGATTCACGATTGCCGAGTTTGCCGACTCACGATTGCCGATTGCCGGTCAATGCATTCTATCCCCTCTAACCTCCAGCTTCTTCATAATCTCTGCCTCATACGTCAGCCATTCCTGCCAGCGTTTGCGAACGGTGGGTTTATTGATATACGTTTCGGCCAGTTCAATGAATAGATGATAATGACCCGCTTCGCTTTCCATAAACCGGCGGTAAAAATTGCGCAGGTATTCATC
>Ga0105239_10008604_pt1 | contig 11572 bp, 10 predicted proteins | sample KBSC44metaG_FD_92761 | JGI IMG/M metagenome (GOLD analysis project Ga0105239, IMG submission 92761) | Corn rhizosphere microbial communities from Kellogg Biological Station, Michigan, USA - KBS C4-4 metaG | ecosystem: Host-associated > Plants > Roots > Rhizosphere > Soil | place: Michigan, USA...
CTGCATTCGATGAAGATGTCGGCGTCGGGCCCCGCGCCGTCGCGCGCAGCCTCGATCAGCGCGGCCGCCTTGCGGATCTCGCCCGCTTCGTTGTCGCGCAGGCCCTCGTACGAGAACGGCCGGCACTTGAACGCGGTGAAGCCGCGACGAATGGCCTCGCGCGCGACGTGATAGTGCGGCTTTGCGCCGGGGAAACGGATTACGGCTCTCTTTGCTGACCAGGGCAAAAATGCGGACGGATCGGGATCACGTTTCCACGACTATCCCTCTGCACGACTCTGTGAATCGGGCATATAGGGTAGCACATGCAGCAGACGCACGTCAAGACATCCACGACAATTTTCGAGCATCTGCCCCGAAATCCTGCAAACGAACAGAGGTTTCCTGATTCACTATCGAAGCCAAGCCAATTCTATCCTATGAAGCAACCAATACCTGCCAGCAATATATTCGGATCCGTCGAGCAACGGGCTCATTTTGCTGTCCGCTTAGAGTTGGCTTTTTTACTTGTCTAAGTGCGTATTTAGCAAACTTGCCCTTGATGTAGAGAGATATTTTATAGGCATCAATAACTTTATCTTACTGATTTATAAATCACATGGTGACCTTTTGACAAGAAGTCGCGCAGTGCATGGACAAGGCAAAATGCTTCGTAGTGTTGATGACAGCACGCTTGACAAGCTTCACGCCTGCTTCATGGATTCGATTGGCTGGAACTGAATGTCAAGCATAAATTAATTTTTTCCGGCCTCTTAACCTCACCAATCTCGTCTGGGCTAATATCGGCACCTACCTGATTTACGACGAGCCGACGAGCGCCATGGACGAATACGAACGTGCCCATAGTATGATACAGATATCTGCGCGATCTGTGCAATTGGCGTTTGACTGCGAGCAACATCTAGGTCCCTACTTCAGTATCTAGGCCATTTCAATACTGACACCTTTCTCGCTTTTTTTGCAGGAAAATGTTAAGCAAACGGCGAAACGTTGCCATGTGATGCCTTCTACTTTAATCGAGTTCAGGAGAACGATTCATGGTGCTGACAGGTTCCCAATTCAAACAATTACAGGATGTGCTCCTAGATGCTTTTCGTGACCAATACAGTTTGGACCAGATGGTGCGGTTTAGTTTGGATCAAAGCTTGGATGTAATTTCTGGAACAGGCCCTCTGGGACACCAGATATACAAATTGATTACCTGGGCAGAGGCTCACAACAAATTAGAGGAACTGGTTCGAGGAGCCTTGATTGAAAATGGAGGTAACATTGCGTTAATTAAGTTTGCTAACGAGTTTCTTCATCGTGGGGAACACACAGTGAGTGGATGGGGATCTGCCGTTGAACCATCGAGTGATAAGAATGGAACGGCAGAGGAACGTTCCCGACAACAAAGGCCGTTAGAACTGTGCGATGTATTCATTTGTCACTATTTCAAAGAAAGAGACGTTGCATTGCGGCTGAAGGAATTTCTGGAGTATGGGTACCAGGGATCTATCAGTGTTCAACTATCTGCGACTGAAGGTGACTCGAGCAGTCAAGATGTATGGGATGGCGAAACTTCAGGGTATTTGGCTACTACCCAAATAGTGCTAGTACTGTTCAGCGCAGACTCAATTGATCACCATCGCCTGCATGTTGAGGCTGGTGGGGCCCTATTACGTTTTTCTTCAAAATTTCATAGCACACATGAAGTCTCCCGTGCCGAGGAAATTGCTATTATACCGTTACTGCACCGAGGCTTCGATAGTGCGAATCTGCCCATCCCATACAAGCGTCTCCCTGCTCTCTCCCTGGAAGAACAGGGAAGTATTGAAGCGTTGCTTCAGAGAATTGATAGACTCACGGGCCGCACACATCAAGCTCACTCAGAGACGTGTCTTAAACTTGCCGCTGATATTTCCACGCTAGGGCATCAAGTTGATGCCGAATTACATGCGCATAAGCATCCACATGATCATATCCGCTTTTACCTCTACAGCAAGTCGGTTGCACAATACCAGCTCAATCGTGAGATAACGAGCCCGCATGCATTTACGGTGTTTCGCAAACCATATTTTGACCGCGTCTTTCATGTATTGCACAAGAATGGACAACCCGATGTTTCAGTCGTGAGCTTGGATGAATACTGGATCACTCCCCTAGCCGACAAGAAGAGACTCCGTGATCTTACAAAATATCACACTCAAAAACCGTTCTTGGACCTTTTCGCCTCCTCAGCGTGGCACCCCCAACACAAAAAATATTATTCTGTACCTTGGTATGCTGACTTCAGCTACTACCTCTACAACAATCGATATAAGGATGCCTTGAGGAGGTGTTTGCTAGATCTTTCTGTCTCAGATCGTATTGAAGGACCAATATCGGACATGAAGAAGATTATGCGAAACCGTGGTGGAGATGAGGAACATTTACTTCTCTATGACTTTCCCACCCAAGAGAATCATCCCAGTGTCCTGATCGAATTCATTGAAGCCTTCGGAGAAGGTGTGACCTCACTTTTAAAACGCGAAACAATGAGCAATCCTCGCAACGTCAAGGCTCTGCGCATATTACGAACGATGGTTGGTGAACGCGATATCCAAGACTTTGTTCGCGATGAACCACTGAATTTCGATGGAATGTGTCGCTCTGTCGAAGTCGCATTTATTAGAGATTGGCATTCCAGGTTTAGCGATATGCGTTATGTGCGCGATCACTACACCCCAGATCTCGATTGTCCGATCCGTGGCACATTAGGAGGATGGCATGTGGGCATACTGGCTAACGTTGCAGATGATGTTGATTGGATCGATGATTTCAAGAAGCTTTTTAGGAGAGATGAACAACTCAAGCGCCTTAAACTGAAGGCTGGGATCCCTACTCTTGCACAGATTTACGATTCGCCAACCGAATCGAGGCTTCCGGATCCTATTACTCGTTGGAATCTGACACAGGTCAGACATCACATGGAAGGACTACATCGTAGATCTCGGATCGCTGATTACATGCTCTGCGTTCGTCCCCAATTGATGAGTCTGCATTCATACTTGATGAATTTGCCAACGCAGTACTCAAGCACGGATGACATTCGCGATATGCTCAATCAATGGGCGCAGGAGATACAGATCTGATTACACTTTATCCATTCCTTGTAACAATGTAACAAGCCTCAGAAAGGAACTTCGGCAATGGAAGATTATGCGCGCTCCGAGAACGCAATTGTACGAATTCGCGTCGAACGACTTGAAATCGATGCCTGATGCTGCCCCTCCACGCCGTCCGCTAAATTGAAGAAAACCTTGTGATCTTTCTCCGCGATGTTCCCACGACATCTCCCACTGAACGTGAAGCCCTAGACGCCGAGCAATCTCGTATATTCCATGCCGAAGGGGATTAAGAATGCGACACGCTGTAAGCCGATCGATCCGCGTCCGCTCTGAATCCACGGTTGCTCGTGCGGTTTCAGTGGAACCAACAGCGATATGGAAATCACTTTAAGCTTCGAAAGGACCTGGAGAATCGTCTCGAAGTCGAACTCGTCTGGGGGCATTTCTCAACCTTTGAGCAGACTTTGCGTAACGCTGGGCAGTCCGAAGGCGTTCGAGGGGTATAGTGACCCCATTTGTCAAGACAGTTTTTTGCCTTGCTTAAGGTGGATGCCCTGTCGGTTTGAACCGGCTTTTCAGTCGGCATGAATCGTCACGTGACGATTGCGAAAGAAGTTCAGGATCCTGGCTGATCCCTTGAAAGCTGTGCCTGTGGCGTACCGCTGTGGCCGTGTCTGTTGCGATGGTGCCGTGACTGTTTCTGCTCGCCCGAAAGCAAGCCGCCGGTCCTTCTACGCTTTCTGTTTCCTGTGCCTGGCGCTGTTTCTGTGTCGCTTCAAGAGATCGGAGTTTTCCGGATCTTCTTTATCCCCCGCCATAGACGAGGGCGGGAGTCTGATAATCCAGCGACTGGTGAGGTCGCCAGCTATTATAGTAAGGGAAGTAGTCGGACAGTCCCGACCAGACTTCCCGTGGGGTGGTGTACCCCTTCAGATAGATGTCTTCGTATTTCACCGTCCGCCAGAAGCGCTCCACGAAGATGTTGTCCAACGCCCGACCTCGACCGTCCATCGAGAGCGCTGCTCCCGAGGCCAGCACCCGCCGGGTGAACTCCAGACTGGTGAACTGGCTGCCCTGATCGGTGTTGAAGATCTCGGGACGACCATATTCAAAAGCTCGCTCCAGTCCTTCCAGGCAGAAGGCGGTGTCGAGGGTGCTGGAGAGTTCCCAGGACAAAATGAACCGGCTATGCCAGTCAATGACGGCAAACAGGTAGACAAAACCCTTCGGCATCGGTATGTACGTTATATCGCAACTCCAGACCTGGTTGATCCGCTCGATTTTGACGCCGCGCAACAGGTAGGGATAGACCGGGTTCTGCGGAGCCTTTCGACTGGTGTTGGGACCGGGAACCATCGCCGCCAGTCCCATCCGGTGCATCAGTCGGGCCACTCGCTTCTTGTTGACGGGATGTCCCTGCTCACGCAGGTGCAGCACCATCTTGCGATAGCCCAGAAAAGGACGGGCCGTGTACTCCAGGTCGATCAGGCGCATCAGGATCAGGTTGAGTTCGTTCTCACCTCGGGGCGTGTAGTAGAAGCCCGAGCGCGACAGACCCAGCAGTTGACACTGCCGACCAATCGAAATCGAAGGATGCTCCTGCTCTACCCGCTGCCGCAAACTCTCAACTGAGACGTCCTGACTTTTTTTTGAGCCAATCGAGTTCGACTTTGAGTTGCCCAATCTGCTGGTAGAGTTGATCGGTCAAGGCTTCCTGCTCCTTGTTCTCTTGGACGCGTTTATCTGAGAAGACCGAGGGCAGGCTCTCCAGGAGTTGGCGTTTCCACGCAGTAAGCAGGTTCGGATGGACCTGGGCTTCGCTTGCGATCTCCGCGAGCGTGCGGTTGCCCTTGATGACTTCGAGCGCCAGCTTGGCTTTGAACTCGGCAGAGTAGGTTTTGCGTGTCTTCATGGTTGTCTCCTCGTGTCCTAGATTTTGACACAGGCAACCACCTTAAACCACTGTCCGAATTCTTGGGGGCATTATAGGGAGTCAGGGACAGCATCCAGCGAATGAGGGTCACATCAACCTCGTCGTCGCCCTCGATCGGCGTTAATGAATCGGTTGCGGCAGATCCCTCGTTAACGGGGTCTGCCGCAACTGGCTCGGTTTCAGAGCGTTCTCTCGCCAATTCTCTTTCCTCATAAAGAACGAACCACAACAGTCTAATGAAGGGAGAGGAGGTCGGGGCGTTCCTGCACCTTGAGGCGCAGTTCGCGGGTGCGGGTTTCGTTGGGGCGCAGGATCTTCAACAGTGCCGTGTCCCCATTCTTATGGTCGGTGATCGCTTCGCGGACATCGCGGACATCGCCGACGGGTTTACGATCCACCGAGAGAACGATGTCGCCTTCGAGCAGGCCCGCAGTCGCGGCAGGCGTTTCCGGGATGATCCGATTCACGATCGCACCGGTATCCGGGGGCAGGCCGAGTTCCTGGGCGCGCTCCAGGGGAACCGGCTCCAGGCCGACGCCGATCCAGGCCTGCCGGGGAGCGCGAAAGGTGGTCTTGCCGGTCGCGATCAGTTCGCGTGCGACCCGTCGCACGGTGTTGGCGGGGAGGGCGAACCCGAGGCCGATGCTGCCGCCGTTGGGGCCGGAACTGAGGATTGCGGTGTTGAGGCCGATCAACTGGCCGTTGATGTTGGCGAGCGCGCCGCCGGAGTTGCCGCGATTGATCGGGGCGTCGGTCTGAATGGCGCCGTCCAGGTTGCGGCCTTCGTCGAGTTGGAGGTTGCTGCGGTTGAGAGCGCTGATCACGCCGACGGTCACGGTCGAGCCGAGGCCGAGCGGATTGCCGACCGCGATCGACCACTCGCCGACCTGCACATGGTCCGAATCCGCCATGTGCGCGACGGGCAGATTGTGGGCGTCGATCTTGACGACCGCCAGATCGGTGCGAGAGTCCCGGCCGACCAGATGCGCATAGTACCAGGAGCCGTCGGGAAGCGTCACGCGGGTGCGGTTCGCGCCGTCGATGACATGGTTGTTGGTCACGATATAGCCATCGGGAGTCAGGATCACGCCGGACCCTTTGCCGCGGACTTCCATGCCCGCTGCCAGCGGTCCGCCCGTGCCCTCTTCCGGATGCACTTTGCCCACGGTGTCGATGTTGACCACGGAGGGAGCGATGCGTTTGACCGCCTCGACGATCCGGTTATCCCCGATATTCATCGCGATCGGAGCCTGGTCCAGCAGATGCAGCGCGCGACGCTGCGCCTCCGTAGGATTGTCCGAACGAGACGCATAGAACCGGATCAGAGTCGCCCCTGAGCCGATCCCCAGCAGGAAGATCACCACGCCACCCAGAACTGCACGTCGCAACGTCATATCCAGCACTCCTCCGGTTGCGCCCACTCCAGTGGACGCAAGAAGTCCCCTTGCTCAGTGTAAACCAGGAAATCAGGAACGAATCTGTCGCAGGACCTGCGCCATCTCGACGGCCACGAGCGCGGCCTCCGCGCCTTTGTTGCCGGCTTTACTGCCAGCGCGCTCGATCGCCTGCTCGATGCTCTCCACCGTGATGACGCCAAAAGAGACAGGCACGCCTGTCTCCAGCGCGACACTGCTGATGCCGGAGGTCACCGCGGAAGCGATATGATCGTAATGGGAAGTCGCACCGCGAATCACGGCGCCCAGGGCGAGCAGACCATCGAACTTACCGGTCTTCGCCAGGGCCTGAATCGCGACTGGGATCTCAAAACTGCCCGGCACCCAGACAATGGTCACCGCCTCTTCCGAGCCGCCGTGTCGTCGCAGGGCATCGAGCGCGCCTTCGAGCAGCGCTTTGGTGATAAACTCATTCCATCGGCTGACCACGATGCCGAAGCGGAGTCCCTCCGCCGTGATGTGGCCCTCAATTGTCTGTTGCGCCATTCCTACTCCAGGGCTCCATTCGCCACCGATGCGTTCTATATCTCTTGTTCGTGAAGCGGAGCGGGAACTCCTTCTGTTTCCGGCAACTCCACCTCAATTCGATGCCCCATTTTTTCCTGCTTGGTCTTAAGATACCGGTAGTTGTACGGATTGGGCGCGACCGGGATCGGCACCCACTCGACGATCTCCAGCCCATAGCCATCCAGACCGGCGACCTTTTTGGGGTTGTTGGTCATAAATCGCACCTTCTTCAGGCCGATGTCCGCCATGATCTGCGCGCCGATGCCGTAGTCCCGCAGGTCCGACTTGAAACCCAGCATCTCATTGGCCTGCACCGTATCCGCACCATGATCCTGAAGGGAGTAGGCTTTCAGTTTATTGATGAGGCCGATGCCGCGCCCCTCCTGCTCCAGATAGATCAGCGCGCCTTTGCCCGCCTCGTCGATCTGCTGCAGCGCGTGGTGCAGTTGGCTGCCGCAGTCGCAGCGCAGGGAGTCGAGCAGGTCCCCGGTCACGCAGGAAGAGTGTACACGCACCAGCGTCGGCTCTCCGTCCGCCACATCGCCGCGCACGAAGGCGACCGCCTGGTAGGGCGCGACGCTGGCCTCGTAGGCATGCACGGTAAACTCTCCGAAGTGGGCGGTCGGCAGGCGCGTGGTGGCCACGCGCTCGATCAAGCGCTCCGTACGGCGGCGGTAGGCGATCAGGTCGGCGACCGTAATCAGCTTCAGGTCGAATCGCTCCGCGACCTCTTCCAGCTCCGCCATGCGCGCCATCGTGCCGTCGTCGGAGATGATCTCGCAGAGGACGCCGGCAGGCTGAAAGCCGGCCAGACGCGCCAGATCGACGGCCGCTTCGGTATGTCCGGCCCGCCGCAGCACCCCGCCCTCAACCGCGCGCAGGGGAATCACATGGCCCGGTCGCGCGAGATCGTCCGGTTTGGCATTGGGATCGACAAAGACTTTGACGGTCAGCGCGCGATCGTAGGCGGAGATACCGGTGGTCGCGCCGTGCAGCGCATCGACCATCTCGCCCATCGCGGTGCCGTGCCGCGCGGTGTTGTTCTTCACCATCATCGGGATCTGAAGCTCGTCCAGCCGCTCCGCCGTCGTCGGCACGCAGGGAATCCCGCGGCCATACTTGATGATGAAGTTCATCGCCTCCGGCGTACACGCCTCCGCCGCCATGATGAAGTCGCCTTCGTTCTCGCGGTCTTCGTCGTCCGCCACGATGATGATCTTGCCCTGCCGTATATCTTCGATCGCCGCTTCGATGCTGCTGAATCCCATTGCCTTCTCACCTTTTTCCACGGCCCTTCGTCCCAGAAGCGACCGACACTCATAACCGTTATTGTACCTTACGCACAGCGGACAGGAAGGAACTGCAACAACTTCTGCCGAAGAAGCCGTCACAGGAATCGCACAGAGACAGGTTTCGTGCCGAGAGCATCCGGGGCAGCGCCGATCCGCGCCGCCGACCTCTCCGAAAATGCACGGCGGCACGAAATCGTTCCCACAGGTTCCCGAGCGGATCAGGAGGAAGCGTGTTTCTCTCGTTTACACCGGCAGGCGTCGAGTTCGCCTATCGGCGGGGCATCTTTCCCATGTACAACCAGTGGACCGAAGAGATCGACTGGTATCGTCCCGACCCGCGCACGATCCTTCCTCTGGAGGCGTTTCATATCTCACGCTCCCTGCAGAAGACCCTGCGACAGGGCGTTTTCGAGGTGCGCTTCAATACCGATTTCGTCGGGGTGATGCGCGGGTGCGCGGATCGCGAGGAGGGCACCTGGATCTCGGAGGAGTTCATCGAGGTGTATGGCGAACTCCATCGACGGGGCAAGGCTCATAGCGTCGAGGTCCTGTTGAACGAACGGTTGGTCGGAGGGACCTACGGCATCGCGCTCGGCAGCGCCTTTATGGCGGAGAGCATGTTTCACTACGAGACAGATGCTTCGAAGGTCGCACTGGCCTCCCTGGTCGCCCGCCTGAACGAGCGAGGCTTCACGCTGCTCGATGTCCAGTACCTGACGCCCCATCTCGCCCGGTTCGGCGCAACGGAGATCCCCTTCCGGGACTACTACGATCGCCTGCGCCGCGCCCTACGCCGTGACGCCGTATTTGTGTAAGCGTACGAACGCCTACTTTCGGCGGAACCCATCGCTTTTACGGCGAGTCCTCCAATTAGGAGAGTCGCCAGGATGAGGATGCATGACCCTACAGGACGTTGGAGGAGCAAGATAATGACAGAAGAGACCTTACAACCGGTTGTGAACGCAGATCCTGAGAACCACGATCCTAGCCTGGATCACGATGACCACGACGATGCCAAAAAAGGCGCGACGATCGGGGGCATCGGCGGAGCCGTGACAGGAGCGGTCGTCGGCTCTATGGCGGGTCCCATCGGCACTCTGGCGGGCGCCGTCATCGGTGGCATCGTCTGTGCTGCCACGAGCAAAGCCGCTGTCGGCGCTATCGACAAAATAGAGCACAACCATGCGGCGCACGCCCAGGACACCGACCATACAGACGCCGCAGTGCCTCCCGTCGAGGCAGTTACCACGCAAGACTCGCCCGTCCCTTCTATGAAAGAACCCGATTGATCTGGCAGGGGAGATAGGATGCGGGTCTATCGCGTTGAAGACGAGATCTGGCAGATTTCGCTGGCCTGGAGCAATGTCTGGGTCTTGTGGGAGGGCGGAGGAAGTGAGGCGACGCTCATCGATACCGGCCTCCAGGAGGACCGGGAAGGACTCCAGGCCGGCTTACGAGAGATCGGTATCGAGGAGGCGCAGGTGCGCACGGTCCTGCTCACGCATGCGCACTGCGACCACGGCGGGAATGCCGCGCATTTCGCCCGCCATTCCGCCACCGTCAAGCTTCACGAGGACGAAGCGCCATTTCTCCGTCTCCCGCGGCGGACCTATATTCCGCCCGGTCTTGCGCTCGTGATGCGTCCGCATACCGCCCTGGCGTTCGCCATCGGTGAGGCGCGCTATCCTGTCGAGCGGATCGGTGATGGGCTTGTTCCCCTAACCACGGGCCAGTCGATCGAGGCTCCTGGCGGCCCTCTGCGCGTGGTGCCCTGTCCCGGTCACACCCCGGGCCACGCCGCCTTCTTCCGGGAGCGGGATGGCGTGCTCTTTAGCGGAGATGCCGTGATGAACATCATCCCGATCCGGCGTGTGATCGGCCTGAGCCTGCCGATTCGATTCCTCTCCTCGAACTGGGGAGAGGGCAAAGCCAGCGCCCGTAGTCTGGCCGATCTCGCCCCCCGGCTCCTGCTGTCGGGACATGGCCCTCCGCTTCGTGAGCAGACCGCGGATCGACTGCAAGCCTGGGTGCAAACGCTCTGAACTACTCGGGCGGCAGCGTGCGCAGGAGAAGCGCATGCCGCTCTTCCAGTTCCTTCACCAGCCGTTTGATTCGCGTCAGCGCGGCGCGGTCGAGATGCGTATACATCGGGCGGCAGATATAGGCCGTACAGCCGAACGGACGCAGATCCGCGGGAAATGTACACCCCTGTTCGGCCAGAAATTGACAGGGCGGCGCTATCGGTTTCTCATTCTCATCGCCCCCACGCCTCCGCCGTCCTCGCGCCGGTTCCGCCATCGGTTCGCGGGGATCACCGCTCTCCAATGCGACTTCACCCTCAATCACAGAGAGCGGTATCTGCGTTCGCCATCCGGTTCTCTCCGCCAATCGAATATCCGTCGCCGCGATCCGGGCAGGTTGGCGGCAGCACGGAGTCGCGCAGGTTGGGCAGTGCTTCCTGGTAAACGCCTCGAACTGCTCCCGCAACTCGCGCTGCGTGCGCCGATAGGCTTCCAGCGGATTGTGGATCGTACCGCGTCCCATAGCGTGCGCCCCTCCCTTCGCAGATGGTATTAGATACCCCAAAAGAGAGGGATTTGTCTTCCGCCATTGAATTCCCTCTCTTTTCGAGGGAAACGGCCAATTTGGCACGATTCTTGCGGTAAAGACTGTAGCGGCAATTCCATCAAGACCCTCCTTATGTTCCCGCATACATAGGATACGCTCAACCTTCGGGCAAGGCGAGAATGGATACTCTCATGAAGGAGACATCTTATGCACGTCGGTAGATTCGTTGTGGTTGCCCTCTTTGTTGCAGCCACCTCGGCAGCGCACGCCGAAATGTTCAACTTCGAGGCGACAGCCTCAACCTCCACCGCCACCGGCCATCCGGGCGCTTTCACCTCTCTGGTCGAACTTAGCGGCAGCCTGTCCGCTACCTTCACACGCCAGGGCGGCGGCGCCTTCGATGTGATCGACTCGACGGGTTTCCCGGCCTTTAGCCAGTTCTTTCCTGCAAGTTTCGGCGTTCACAGCCTCGATCCGTTCACGGATCCCGGCACGGCCTCGGCCTTCCTCGTCAACTTCTCAGCTCCGATCACCTCGGCAAGTCTGTCCTTCGGCGACTTCGGTGGCGACAACGATACGATGACCCTGAATGCGTACAGCGGTCTGAACGGCACCGGAGCCCTTCTCGCAAGCAGCGTCGATGCCTACGGTGTCCAGAGCTTCCCACTCTTCGACACGATCGCTGTGAAGGCAGACGGCATTCAGAGCCTCGTATTTATCGGTGGCGGC
>Ga0105239_10008607_pt1 | contig 11568 bp, 8 predicted proteins | sample KBSC44metaG_FD_92761 | JGI IMG/M metagenome (GOLD analysis project Ga0105239, IMG submission 92761) | Corn rhizosphere microbial communities from Kellogg Biological Station, Michigan, USA - KBS C4-4 metaG | ecosystem: Host-associated > Plants > Roots > Rhizosphere > Soil | place: Michigan, USA...
CGAACAGCTGCGTCTTACTGCGGAAGAGTTCGGGTTAATTCAGGAAAAGCTGGGTCGTACTCCAAATTTTACAGAATTGTGTGCTTTCAGCGCCATGTGGAGCGAGCACTGCAGCTATAAAAATTCGATCAAGTGGCTGAAGACCCTGCCGCGGGAGGGTAAAAAGATGCTGGTGAAGGCGGGTGAGGAAAATGCCGGCCTGATGGATATCGGCGATGGATACGGGGTTGTTTTTAAGATCGAGTCGCATAATCATCCGTCTGCTATCGAGCCCTTTCAGGGGGCGGCTACCGGGGTAGGCGGTATTCACCGGGATATATTCACTATGGGGGCGAGGCCGATCGCATCACTCAATTCGTTACGGTTTGGGAATCTTGCGGCGGCGAAGACGCAGCATCTGCTGTCGGGGGTTGTGCATGGCATTGGCCACTACGGCAACTGTTTTGGCGTGCCGACGGTTGGCGGAGAGATCTATTTTGAGGACTGTTATCATACGAACCCTCTTGTGAATGCGATGAGCGTGGGTATTGTGAAGAAGGGAGAGACGATATCGGCGACTGCCGAGGGTGTTGGCAACCCGGTGATCTTTGTCGGTAGCGCTACCGGCAAGGATGGTATCGGCGGAGCATCGTTTGCGTCTGCCAATATCACCGGAGAAAGCACGAAAGAGCTGCCGGCGGTTCAGGTGGGCGATCCTTTCCAGGAGAAGAAGCTGCTGGAGGCCTGTCTGGAAGTGATAAAGACGGGTGCCGTCGTCGGCATGCAGGATATGGGCGCCGCGGGTATCATTTGCAGCACGGCGGAGATGAGCGCCAAGGGAGAAGCCGGGATGCGGATCGATCTGGATAAAGTGCCTGCCCGCCAGGAGAACATGAAGGCCTGGGAGCTGCTGCTAAGCGAAAGCCAGGAGAGGATGTTGATGGTAGTAGAGAAAGGAAAGGAAGCCGAGGTCATCCGGATATTTGAAAAATGGGACCTGCCCGCAGCCACTATCGGCGAGGTAACGGGTGACGGCCTTTTGAAATTCTATATGAATGGAGAGCTGGAAGCCGAGATCCCGGCTGTCGAGCTGGTGTTGGGTGGAGGCGCTCCACAGTACGATCGTCCTTACAGCGAACCGGCTTACCTGGAGAAGATAAAGGCTTTTGACGTGTCGAAGGTAAATGTGCCGGCCGATCTGCAGGAAGTGGCCGAGCAGCTGATCGCTATTCCCAATATCGCTTCCAAGAAGTGGGTGGCTGTTCAGTATGACAGCACCGTTGGGGCGGCGAATACCTCTACGAACCAGCCCAGCGACGCTGCGGTGGTGCTCGCAAAGGGAACGGGGAAGGCGCTGGCTGTGACCACGGACTGCAATAGCCGCTATGTATATGCAGATCCCTATAAGGGTGCGATGATCGCGGTGGCCGAGGCCGCGCGGAATATTGTCTGCAGCGGTGGTCTGCCGTTGGGTGTGACCAACTGTCTGAACTTTGGGAATCCCTATGATCCGGGTGTATACTATCAGTTCGTCAATGCTATCCGTGGCATGGGGGATGCCTGCCGCAGATTTGATACGCCAGTTACCGGCGGCAACGTCAGCTTCTACAACCAGAACCCTGACGGAGCGGTATATCCAACGCCGACGATCGGGATGGTGGGGTTGCTGGAGAACGTGAACGAGAAGATGACGCTGGATTTTAAAGAAGAGGGCGATCTGATCTTTTTGCTGGGTATTCCTACTAACGATATCGGCTCTTCGGAGTACCTGCATAAGATACAGAAGGTCGAGTTCAGCCCTGCCCCGCATTTTGATATAGAAGAGGAGGCCCGTTTGCAGGGCAAGGTAGCCGAGCTGATCGCCGCCCGGGTGATCCGCAGCGCGCATGACATCGCCGAGGGTGGTCTTTTTGTAGCGCTGGCCGAATCATCGTTCCCTGGCGGACTTGGTTTCGACGTAAAGACCTCCGACGCGGGTATCCGTAAGGACGCATACTGGTTCGGCGAGTCACAGAGTCGGGTTGTGGTCAGTGTCGCGGCCAGTGCGGTGGATTCCTTTAAGAAAGTATTGGGAAATTTCCCGGCTGCGCAGCTGGGAGCTGTCACCGATGGCGAGCTCAGGGTGGATGGACAGGACTGGGGTACTGTGGTCGAATGGAAGGACCGGTACGACCATGCTATTGAAGATCATATGGCCAGGTTAGTCGAAATGGAGTAATTCGTAATTATATGGCAAGCGCTGACAAAAGTTATATCGTAGTCACCGGTGCGGCCGGATTTATTGGCAGCTGTCTTACCGGTTTTCTCAATGAGCGGGGGTATCGTGACCTGATATTGGTCGATGAGTTTGGCGATCCGGAGAAAAGCTCTAACCTGGAGGATAAGGAGTATGCATTCCGGGTGGAGAGGGAAGAATTTTTTGACTGGCTGGAAAAGGAGAGACGCAATATTGCTTTTGTGTTTCACATCGGGGCCAGGACGGACACGACTGAGTTCGATTATTCCATCCACGAGCATCTCAATGTCGACTATTCCAGGAAAATATGGGCCTACTGTGTAATGCATGGCATTGGCCTGGTCTATGCGTCCTCGGCTGCCACCTATGGAGCCGGTGAAAAGGGATATGATGACCGGCATGGATTGGAGCGGGAACTGAAACCCCTGAATCCCTATGGGGTTTCCAAGAATGAATTTGACAAATGGGCTTTGCAGCAGACCTCGGCTCCTCCTTTTTGGGCTGGTCTGAAATTCTTCAATGTTTATGGTCCGAACGAATATCACAAGGCCAGGATGGCGAGCGTGATCTTTCATTCCTTTAACCAGATAAAAAGGGATGGAGTGGTGAAGCTGTTCAGGTCGCATCGTCCAGACTACAAGGACGGTCAGCAGCTGCGGGACTTCGTCTATGTGAAGGATGTGCTCAAGGTCTGCTACTGGCTGATGGAGCACCGTCCGGCGAGCGGTATTTACAATTTAGGTACGGGAATGGCGAGGTCTTTTGAGGACCTGGTGAAGGCTACCTATGCGGGGCTGGACATGCCTGCCAATATTCAGTATATCGATATGCCGGAGGATATCCGTGACAAGTACCAGTATTTTACAGAAGCCAATATGCAGAAGCTGCGGGGTGTGGGCTATGCGGATGCGTTCTATTCCCTGGAAGAGGGCGTGGGGGATTATGTCCGAAACTATCTGGCAAAGGGTAAATATTATTAAGCTTATGAATAAGAAGATTGCCATCATCGGGGGCGGCAACCTGGGTACGGCCATTGCCGAAGGGTTGATACAAAGTGGATTCGTTTCTCCCAAGCATATCCTTATTACCAAAAGAAATTTACAGACCCTGAATCATCTCGAGCGGCAGGGGGTATTGGTCAGCGACAAGAATGAGGAGGCGGTACGCTATGCCGACCTGGTCATACTGGCGGTAAAGCCTTTCCAGGTCAATGATATCCTTTTATCGCTGAAAGCGGAATTCAAGTCCGACAAGCAGCTATTGGTATCCGTGGTAACGGGTATCAGCATTGGTCATATCTCCGAGCGGCTGGGGGGAAAGGTGCCGGTGGTGCGTGCGATGCCCAATACGGCAATAGCCATACAGGAGAGCATGACCTGTATCGCGGCGTCCCCGAATGTTCCGGAAGATCAGCTGCAGTATGTGCTGGAGATCTTTGACCAGCTGGGCAAGGCGGTGAAGATAGATGAGAAGCTGATGGATGCGGCTACGGTGCTTGGGGCCTGCGGGACAGCGTTTGCGATGCGCTATATCCGGGCGAATATCCAGGGGGGGATCGAGATTGGTTTTGACGCGGCTACGGCCAATCTGATCGCGGCCCAGACGGTAAAGGGGGCGGCGGAGCTGTTGTTGAAGAGGGGTTCCCATCCGGAGCAGGAGATCGACAAGGTGACTACGCCCAAGGGATGTACGATAGCGGGACTCAACGAGATGGAACACCAGGGTTTCAGCTCTTCCCTTATAAAGGGACTTGTGGCAAGCTATGATAAGATCGCGAAGGATTAGGGTGGTCGCGGCCGGGGGTGACTGCCGGGATGGTAGTCGCGCCAGGGGTTAATATAAAGTCCCGTTGTCCATGTCTACGGTACAGCCGAGGAAGCTTGTGGATAAAGGAATGCTTGGGTCCGGGTTGTTGGAAATATAAAAAGCGTTGCCTTCTTTCCAGGCGGGGTAGAGGATCCCGTCTCTCATTACGAATATGTTCTTTCCGTCGCAGTATCCCCATGCGTCGTGTGAGTAGTAGGACCTGCCACCGCCCTCCGATATATAGAGGAGCCGTTTGTTGTCTTCCATTCTTATCTCAAAGTGCCGGATAGAAGGGGCGTTGTTCCTGAACTCCCCGAAGCTGGCGTAGGCTCCCGGGACGAGGCTGCTATCGCCGTTGATGGGGAGGCCAAAACGGGATTCGTTGAAGCGGCGGATATCTTCCAACCGGATCTGTCTGTCGGGGGAAGAGCTGAATTGGGCTGTGATGAGGGAGGCGCTGTCTGCCAGCTCGCCCAGGATGGCCGAGAGGTCTTTATCCCAGACGGAGTATGGGCTTTTGACCGAATAGACGGCTTTTGTGGTATACTGCAGGGTGTCGAACCGGAAGATGGGTTGGTAAACGCCGTTCTTCTGGGCATAGACTTCCGCCTTGAGGCGGATATGTGTCCTTTCGAGCTGTTTTCGGGGATCTTTTTGTTTGTCCTCGTGATCGTAGTTGGCGTCGGAGAGCCAGAGGGTGCGAAGGACGATGAGGGCTGTATAGGGGGCGTCGGGCCTTGTGTAGTGCCGGTTGAGCCAGTCGGTGATCTCTTTTGTTGCGGGATGGGCGAGGACCAACTGGCGGTCTCGGGACCGGCTGAAGGTGGAGGCGGCCTTGTTGGTGTGAAAGCCGATGCGCGCGGTATCGGGGCGTTCATCAATGAGCTCAAAGTGATTGAAAGCGCTTTGGGAGGAGAGGGCAGTGTAGCTGACGAGCCGGATAGTCGATGTCGGCAGGCTGGTAAGCGTGGGGCTGACCTGGGCGTACGTCATGGGAAAGGCGAACAGGCCCGAAAGAAGGAGGTGAAAGCTCAGTTTCATAGTGTATCGGATAGAGGACTAAAATAGTAAAAATAATTGGAGACATGAATTGTATTTTCTTTTATATATAAATGGTTGTTAGTGGGTTAGAATTTTGAGCAGATTGGGTATTTTCGTAAAGTCCCTACAAAAACAGCCGGGTTTTACCTTGCTGGTAAAATAAAGAGGTATTATCTTGCGTTTGAATTGGCGAGCATAAAAGCTTCCTTGGTTGTTTGGCTTGGAGGGGCAGGCAGGAAGGCGGAACAGAAAAGTCGGTACCGTAGAAAAGCACTTAAATCCAATCCATTATATCATGAAGAAAGGAAAGACCCTTACAGCCTTAGTGTTAGTTCTTGAAATTGCTTCGATCGCAGTCCTCCATGCTGTAAAGATCAATCAGACCGAGAAGAATGTCAGCAAGGAGGTTTCCAAGAGTATGAATCCTGAACCTATGGATTCGCGGGCCAAACCGGCCTATTCTTTGGCGGCGTTCAGGTAGAAAATTGAATTACGTAATAGAAATGATGATTAGGAGCCGGTGTCAGCCGGCTTTCTTATTTTATAGCTGTGCGCAGGATGTGCGCAATTTTTTGGGGTGTATTTTTCCAGCAAGAGAATTTGATGTAGCTTTGCATGACCTCCTGGAATTTATTTTTCTATTATCTTTTTCGGCAGGTCAAACGGCGGACCGGGCTCTTGAATCGAGCCGATGGTTCGGATGTCTTATGATATCGAGTCTATAAAGTGCTCCGGAAATCATTCGATATCCGGGGGCTGGGTCCATTGAGACTGAAGAGCGGGGAACGGGTAGGTAAATTAATCCTTTTTCGCCTGTCGTCAACATCAAAACAACGCATTTAATAATAAATTAATTGACCATTATATGGCTAAGTATATTTTTGTTACAGGTGGTGTTACTTCTTCGCTCGGAAAAGGAATTATCGCGGCTTCGCTCGCCAAGCTGTTGCAGGCGCGGGGTCTGAGGGTAACGATACAGAAGTTCGATCCTTATATCAATGTGGACCCCGGTACGCTGAATCCGTATGAGCATGGGGAGTGTTTTGTGACGGAAGACGGTGCGGAGACGGACCTTGACCTGGGGCACTACGAGCGTTTCCTGAATATATTTACTTCTCAGGCCAATAATGTCACTACGGGCAGGATCTATCAGACGGTGATCAACAAAGAGCGGGAGGGGGCCTATCTTGGGAAGACGGTGCAGGTCATCCCGCATATTACGGATGAGATCAAGCGGAGGATGCTGTTGCTGGGACAGGGCAATAAATACGATATTATCATCACGGAGCTGGGGGGCACGGTAGGCGATATCGAGTCGCTGCCTTTTATCGAGGCGGTGAGGCAGCTGCAGTGGGAAATGCCTGAGGAGGACTGCGTGGTGATACATCTTACGTTGATACCCTACCTGAAGGCTGCCAAGGAGCTGAAGACCAAGCCTACGCAGCATAGCGTTAAATTATTGAGCCAGGAAGGCGTTCACCCGGATGTTATCGTTTGCCGGACGGAAGAGCCCCTCTCGCCGGATATCCGTAAGAAGATCGCTTTGTTCTGTAATGTCAAGCCTGAGGCGGTGATCGAGGCTGCCGATGCGCCTACCATTTATGAGGTGCCGTTGACGATGATGCGGGAGAAATTAGACGTCATCTGTCTGAAGAAGATGAACATCACGCATTATCATGAGCCCGAGCTGGGGAAATGGAAGGAATTCCTGGACAAGCTGAAATATCCCAAGAACCGGGTGACGATCGGCCTGATCGGAAAATATATCGAGCTGCAGGACGCCTATAAGTCTATTCTCGAATCTTTTGTGCATGCCGGGGCGATGAATGAGTGCAAGGTCCAGATCGTCAACGTGCATAGCGAATTCATAACGGAGGAGAATGTGTCCGAGAAATTGGGCAACCTGGATGGGTTGTTGGTTGCGCCTGGTTTTGGGCATCGTGGGGTGGAAGGGAAGATCATAGCCGTGAAGTATGCGCGGGAGAACAAGCTGCCCTTTTTCGGCATCTGTCTCGGCATGCAGATGGCCGTCATCGAATATGCCCGCAACGTATTGGGTTTGAAGGATGCGCATTCGACGGAGATGGACGTACATACGCCTCATCCGGTGATCGACCTGATGGAGGAGCAGAAGAAGGTGACGGCGAAGGGGGGGACGATGAGGCTGGGCTCCTATCCCTGTACCTTAAAAGAAGGTACGTTGGCGTCCAGCATCTATGACGGGAAGAGCGAGATCACGGAAAGGCATCGTCATCGCTGGGAATTTAATAATGCTTATCTCCAACAGTTCGAGCAGGCAGGGATGGTTGCCAGCGGTTCGAATCCCGAGAGCGGGCTGGTGGAGATCGTCGAGTTACCGAATCATCCTTTCTTTTTTGGCGTACAATACCATCCCGAGCTGAAGAGCACGGTGGAGAGTCCCCAACCGATATTTGTCCATTTTGTAAAGGCCGCGAAGGAGTTTGCGGAGGCGAAGAGCGCGGTGAAGAACCCGCTGTTGCAGAGCGAGATGATATAAAGCCGAAGAATTCCGGAGATTACCGGTTGCACGGGGGTGCCGGCCGCTATTGTTTTGGCGGCGTGATAGGCCCGTGCTATATTTGCACTTCCTAAAAAAAATATCATGGGAATGGATCGCAATACGGTAATTGGGTTTGTGCTGCTGGGGGTTCTACTTTTCGTTTATTTATTTACTTCTACGAAAAGCAACAAGGAGCTGGAGGCGCGGACGAAGCGGGAGCAGGATTCGATCGCTCTTGTGAAAGCGCATCAGGCGTCTGTTGCCGCCGCGGAGGCCAAGTCCCGGGATACGGCGACTACCACGAAGACTATTGTCGATTCCAACAGTTTTGACAGGGCGGTGAAGGGTGCGGAGCGGCTGGTCACCGTCGAGAATGATCTGGTCAAGGTCGTGTTTAGCAATAAGGGGGGACAGCCGGTCGATGTAGAGCTGAAGAAGTTCAAGTCCTACGACAGCACGCCTGTCCGGCTCGTGAAGCCTGGTTCGGACAACCGTCTGAGCTATTCCATTAATACGGGGGCCAATCAATCGGCCCAGATCGCCGATCTCTATTTTGATGCCGGGCAAGTGGTCAAGAATGCCGACGGGAGTCAGACCGTCCGGTTCAAGCTGCCGTCGCCGGTCGGAGAGTCGCTGGAGCACGAGTTCATTCTGCCTGCCAATGACTATATGCTCAGCTGGAATGTCCATGTCGGCAATCCGGACAAGCTTTTCACCCAGAATACCCTGAACCTGACCTGGCATTCCCAGATGGACAAGACGCAGGAGAATGCATCCATCGAAAAGAGATATACCAGCATAGGTTATTATGAGAACAACAGCTTTGACTACATGCAGCGGGGGACGGAAAAGAATTTTGATAAGCCATTGCAGTGGCTGGCTTTGTCGCAGCAGTTCTTTAATACGACCATTATCGCAAAGAACAATTTTGTTTCGGGAGCTATACGTGTAACGAAAGAAAATTCGGATACGTCGAGCGTGATCCAGAAAGCGGACGCCACCCTGCAGGCCAGGATACCGGCGGAAGCGGCGGCGACGGTGCCTTTGCAGCTGTACTATGGCCCCAATGATTTCGATATCCTCGACAGGCAGGCTCCGGGCATGACGCATATCATCGACCTGGGCAGGGGCATGTACTCGTTCGTCCGTCCGGTGAACGTCTATATCATCCGTCCGGTGTTCGAATTTTTCAAGTCGCATATCTCTTCGTTCGGGATCGCCATTTTGTTGCTGACCCTCTTCATCCGTCTGGTCACATCTCCGCTGGTATACAGCAGCTATCTCAGTGGCGCCAAGATGAAGGCGCTGCGTCCGGAGATAGAGACGCTCCGTAAGAAAGTAGGTGGCGACCAGCAACAGATGGGGATGGAGCAGATGAAGCTGTTCCGTGAGGCGGGTGTGAATCCGCTGGGGGGGTGTATCCCGGCTTTGCTGCAAATACCGATATTCTTTGCATTGTATAGTTTTTTTAGCTCGAATATAGGTCTGCGGGGTGAGCATTTTCTCTGGTCGAAGGATCTGTCGACCTATGACACCATTGTGCATTTTGGTTTTTCTATTCCGGGGTATGGGGACCATGTCAGTCTTTTTGCTCTATGTGCGGTCGTGACCAGCTTCCTTATCTCGTTGTACGGGATGAGCATGACGCCTGATCAAAGCAATCCGGCGATGAAGTATATGCCTTATTTCATGCCGGTGATCCTGTTGCTGGTGTTTAACGGGCTGGCTTCTGCGCTGACCTGGTATTATACGGTCTCGAACGTCATCACGCTGGCGCTGCAGTTCGTCATTCAGAATTATATTATCGACCACGAGAAGATACTGGCGAAGCTGCAGGAGAACCGGACCAAGCCGAAGTCGAAGTCGAAATGGCAGGAGAAACTGGAGCAGATGCAGGAGCAGCAGAAGGAGATACAGAAGAAGACACAACAGAGGAAGGGGTGATCTTTTTTGGGGCGTGGGCTCGCGATGGAGTGAACGTGAGTGGGGCCCGCGATGGCGTGAAGGTGAGTGGGGCCCGCGGTGGCGTGGACGTGAGTGGGCCCGCGATGGCGTGAACCACTCCGCCGCTGTTCGGCCTACTATTTAACGGCTGTGGAGGGGAATCGGCCGACGGATTGTTGAGCGGTGGATCTTTGGTGGGCGACGGCCGAAAGGCGGCTGCGCGGCACGCCTCGCGGGCCCTGGGTCGAGTCCCGAAGTGGGGGGATGTTGTTAGGTGGGCCGGGATGGTTGTGATGGTGGATGGTTGTGATGGGAGGTTGGAGGTGATGGGAGATGGTTGTGATGGGAGATTGGAGGTGATGGTTAGATGGTGAAGGATGGGGGTGGAGGAATGGGGTGAGGGAGGAATGGTTTATTTGTGGGATGGCTGGGTGATTTGCAAGTATGGAGGGTCTTTCTTATTTTTAACGGATTTATGAAGAATCCGATCTATACGACCCTTATTTGTTGTAGTCTTTTATTATCGCAGGCTCTATGGGCCCAGAAAAAGATATCAGAGCTTACTCTTATATATGACTATTCTGTTTTTATAGGGAATGTCAAGTCTGATGATATCGGGGCGGCGACGCATACCGTCTATATTAAGGGTAACAAGTCCCGATCGGAGATGAGCAATGCGCTATTCTCTTCCACGACTATATTTGATGCCAACACGGGTTTTGCTGTTGTCCTGAAGGAGGTCAGCGGGCAGAAGCTGCTGATCCGCCTGAATCCGCAGAACTGGTCGGAGAAGAACCAGATGTACGATGGCATCGTTTTTAAGACCACGGGTGAGACGAAGGAGATCGCCGGTTACCGCTGTGTAAAGGCGACGGGTCAGACGAAGTCGGGGATGCTGATATCGGTCTATTATACCCGCGAGATCGTTCCGGAGAACCGGCAGTATGATCCGGCGTTCCGGACCCTGGACGGGCTGCCGCTGGAGTATGAGCTTACAAATGGGAATGTGCGGATACAGTACCGGGTATCGAGGATCAACCTGAATCCTGTTCCCGCTTCGAGGTTTGACCTGCCCAGTTCGGGTTACCGGGAGATGAACTATGAGGAGAGTAAAAAGATGAATGTTGGGGGGTAGATACTATTTATGAGGCGCCAGTTGAGCGAAGTGAGACGATTATTTATGTAAATTGACGCGGAGGTCAAGGAGGCGCCAGTTGAGCGAAGCGAGACGATTATTTATGTAAATTGACGCGGAGGTCAAGGAGGCGCCAGTTGAGCGAAGCGAGACGATTATTTATGTAAATTGACGCGGAGGTCAAGGAGGCGCAGATTGCTGCCGCTGTTGTTGAGGTAGACGGAGGTATTCATCTTGTAGCGATAAGGCATGATGAATACGCTATTGCCCTTTTCGTAGGTAATCAACGTGTTGAAAGACACGTAGTTAGTCGTCTTTTCCGTACCCAGGAGGTAGCTGCCGGTATAAGAAGGGCCGGTTTTCAGCGTAAAGCCGTTGGTAGTCCGGATGGGGCTGAAGCTTGTTTTGAGAGGAATGCTGTTGTCCTTTTTCTTGTCCCCGCCGCCGCCTTTGCTGGCGAAGGTGAGGCCAACCACTGCAATCAGCAGGGTACTGACGAGCGTCCTGCGCATCAGTTTCCTCCATTGTATGGTTATCGGTATAAGCATTCTAGTACAAATGTAGTAAAATAATTTGGGTTTTTTTTAACCGCTCGTCACAAACTTTAATAAACCTTTAACGGCTTGATCGCTAAAAAGTTACAGATTAGCCTTTTTATCTGCCCTTTTTCTTCTCTTTTTTAACGTTTTTTTACCGGTAAAGGTTCGGTAGCCGGACGGGCTAAGTTGCCATTCTGTTAAATTATACGAAGAAGGGATGCTGTCGGTTGCCATGGCGGGCACAATTTTTACCTTCAGAGGATAGGACTCAATGTGGGGTTGGCAAATATTTTCGGAAGAGATATTTTAATCCCGTAACTTACAATAACCTTTAACACATGCAAGAAAATCCATACCACCAGGATAG
>Ga0105239_10008610_pt1 | contig 11567 bp, 10 predicted proteins | sample KBSC44metaG_FD_92761 | JGI IMG/M metagenome (GOLD analysis project Ga0105239, IMG submission 92761) | Corn rhizosphere microbial communities from Kellogg Biological Station, Michigan, USA - KBS C4-4 metaG | ecosystem: Host-associated > Plants > Roots > Rhizosphere > Soil | place: Michigan, USA...
GTATGTTTTTTTACCTCGTTGGCCAGGTGGGCATGGTCGTAAAAGCCGTTGTTCCAGGCAATGTGGAACAGGTTTTCCTGGTCCTGGTTTTCTCTTATTTTCTCCAGCACGGCAGTGCAGCGAACAAAATTGATAAATGCTTTGGGGCTCACCCCCAGGTGCGCCATAAAATACCTTTCCAGCTGCCGGTCGGTAATGCAATGCCTTCGGCATAATTCACTTATTTTAATTTGTCCGTGCAGGCGGTAGATGTCCGCAATAATAGGGAGAATTGTTGTTTTGGGGGCATTTAGCCTGTCCATAAAGTAGCGGTTCAGGTAAGCTGTAAAATTCCGGCTTGTTTTATCAAAAGAAGGGGAGAGGCCCTTATCCATTTCTACTGTGCCGTTGGCAATATCCTTCATAAAAGGCAGATCGTAAAAGAAAGGCAATGCACCCGGTTTAAAACGTATACCGGTAAGCTTGGATGTCGCTGACCTGCTGATATTTTTATACGTGGTCATGGTTCCCACCAGGTAGATTTTCCGGTGCTCCATTTTAAGCCGGCCATTATCTGTGTAAAAATCGTCGCCGAAGTTTAAGATCACATCGGTGCAACCATCAGGCATCAGCGTTTCGGCAGCAGCGCAATCAGCGTCGACTGTCCAGTAGGCATCGATATACGGCTGCAGGGAGTGATGTGGCTGAAACTGCTGGTACATGTTGTAAACACTGATTGAAATGGGATACGTTTAAACAAATATAATAACGTTGTTGAAGTTTTGCCGCAAGTTCACAGATGCCAATTATTTGTCTACGGACTAATAAAATCCTATATACTATTCATATTTCGCTAAAATCAACAACCAGGAAATAACCTCATCAATATTCTTTACCGGTTAATTTTTGTTCGTACAAAAACATATTTCTTTAAAAAAGTACGCTGGCGGGGCTGGTTGGTGCAAAGTATAAAAGTGATAATTGGCTTAGGATAGAGCCGCACGTTGTAAATCCAATACAGGCACTGCCTTTGCAAGTACCTGTGCAATGAACTTCTTTATAAAAAATATGATGGGCCCGCGGTGCAAAATGATTGTTGAGCTGGAATTTGAAAAAATCGGGTTAAAATGTATAAATATCGATTTGGGGAGAGTAACCATTATGGGCGATGCCTCAACGGTACAAATTATGGAAGCGGGGCTTGCTTTATCAAGCTACGGACTGGTGCTGCTGGATAATAAAAAGAACATTTTAGTCGAACGGATTAAGCGGGTAATTGTGGATATGATTACCTATGGCGATTCGCCGCTTAAAACCAATTTCTCCGACTACCTCAGCACAAAGCTAAACCTTGATTATACCTACCTGGCCAATATATTTTCGGATGTGCAGGGCACCACTATCGAGCAATTTATCATTTTGCATAAAATACAGGCGGTTAAACAGCTGATCTGGCAGGGCGAGCTAAACCTTACTGAAATTTCGTGGAAGCTGCATTACAGCAGCGTGGCGCACTTATCTACCCAATTCAAAAAAGTAACCGGCGTAACACCCTCGCATTTTAAACACCTTAGTTTTAACGACCAAAAAAGCGCCTGAAAATCCCGGGTAAACGCATTAAAATGGTTGGTTCTACCCGCGTTATTATCGGAACTCCACTTAAATCTATGCTTTTTCAAAATCAAGGGTCTTGAAACGGCGTAGACGTACCGGCACAAAGCAATTTCAATAGCACGAAACGTCCCTATGGAACGTAAATGGCATCTTTCAAATTTCTACCGACGAACCGTCCCGATGGGACGCCTTTTGTAGTTTTTTACGTTCCATCGGAACGTCTGGTCGGTAGAAATAGCAATAAATGCAGTTTCGTTCCATAGGAACGATTGGTGAATTCTACATTTTTCAGGGTGACGAAAATTACGGGTTGCGTTATATCTAAAATGTGCCATAAATCCGTACCCTGGCAAATCTATTTTACCGCATTTTGCCCTCCTAAAAAATGTGTGAATTATATAACTTATAGCGAAAGTTATGTAACATATCAGCTACAAACGCCCCATAGTTTTGTACATCCTGAAATCTGACCCAATAGGATCTCCGGACGATTTACAATTTACTCTTCAAAACATTTATTTATGAAAAAAAGATTTACGCTTACTATGGATAGTACGCCATTGCCAAACGGCAAGCATTATCCAAATGTATTTAAGCCTATCCTGGGCGCCATCCTGCTGGTTATTGCTTTAGCCGCAGGTTGCAAAAAAGACGATTTTAAAGGCGAAATAAAAGGCAATTGCCCCGTAGTAGTTTCAACCGACCCGGCTGATAAAGCGATAGACGTTGCGCTTGAAAAAGCAATATCGGTAACGTTTAATACCAATATGTCTGTTGGTACTGTAAACGCTAATACATTTACTATAAAACAGGGCGCCACAGCAGTGGCGGGTAAAATTACTGCATCGGCCGATGCTAAAACGTTTACGTTTACACCCACCGTTCCGCTTTTACCGTTCGCCATTTACACCGGTACCATTACAACCGGCGCAACCGATACGCTGCGTACGGCATTGGTTAGTAATTTTGTGTGGAGCTTTACCAGCATCCCGCAGTTAACACTAACGGCAAATCCAACAATTGGCGGAACAGCCACCGGCGATGGTGTATTTGCCCGCGACTCGGTTGCTACCGCAACGGCTACGCCAAACGCCGGCTATGCTTTTGTTAACTGGACAGAAAACGGCACTATAGTTTCCACCAGCTCGAGCTACCAGTTTACCCTGACAGCTAACCGTACACTGATTGCAAATTTTAAGGTGATCCCGCCATCGCAATTTGCGGTAGTATTGTCGTCACTGCCGGTTAAAGGCGGAACAACAAGCGGCTCGGGTTCCTATAATGCGGGCACTAAAGTAACTGTAACCGCGTCGCCAAGTGCCAAGTACACGTTTATCAACTGGACGGAGAATGGCAACATTGTTTCCGCAAGCTCCAGCTACCAGTTTATTTTAGTGGGTAACCGCAAACTGATTGCCAATTTTAAGGCAATACCTGCTTCACAATTTGCACTTACCATAACCTCGAACCCGGCTGAAGGCGGCTCGACTACAGGTTCAGGTGCATATAATGCGGGGACAACGGCAACTATACAGGCAACAGCAAATGCCGGCTACAACTTTACATCATGGAGCGGCGACGCATCGGGTTCAACCAATCCGTTAAACGTTACCATGAGTGGTAACAAAAACATCACAGCAAACTTTACGCTGATAGTGGTGGTGCCACCACCAGCCTTAGGTTCCATCGAGGTCTTTGGCGCATTTGGCGGTAATGCAGGCATAACCAACCAGGGATTGAAGACCATCATTAATAATGGCAGCATCGGCACAACCGCCGCATCAACACTGATCACAGGCTTTCATGACGGCACAACCGCCGATGTGTACACCGAAACACCGCTTAATAAAGGCGACGTAACCGGCCGTATATACACCGCACCACCTGCACCGGGCAACGCTACATCGTTCGCTATCGCATCGCAGGCGCTTATTGATGCCACCATTGCTTATAACAGTATTTCTCCTGCATCAAAACCAGGCGGTACCGATCCGGGTGCCGGCGAATTAGGCGGGCTTACTTTAGCAGCGGGTGTATACAAATCGGCCAGCGGTACATTTAAAATTACCAACGGCGACCTTACCCTCGATGCAAAAGGCGATCCGAATGCAATATTTATATTCCAGTCAGCTGCCAGTCTTACCGTAGGAACCGCCGGCCCGGCCGGTGCAAGGAACGTTAAGCTGAAAGGCGGCGCACAAGCTAAAAACGTATTCTGGTATGTAGGCAGCCAGGCTGTAATTAATGGCGCCGGTGGCGGTATCATGACAGGTACCATTATTGCCAAGGCAGGCGTTACGTTTTCAACGGCAGGTAATGCTGTGCAAACGGTATTAAATGGCAGGGCTATTTCACTGGTAGCTTCGGTTACCATGGTAAATACCACTATCAATGTGCCACAATAACTAATTGTTGATTTACCTGGTTTATCCCCTTCGGGGGATTTACCTAATTACAATACACATCAATTTAAAGAAGATACAACATGTTACCCATAAATAAAATACTACCCAAAGTCATCACCTGTGTGCTGATGATTATAATGGCCGGCACTACGGCTAAGGCACAAACCACGCAACCCACATGGTGGTTCGGCGCGTCGGGTGCTGCCAATTTTAATTTTTACGATGGTACAACCCAGCGTTTAACCAGTTCATTAATAGCGCCCACCGCGTTCCATAAAGGCAAAGGTGTGGCTTCCTATGGGTCGGTGCTGGTTGAATATCGCCCGGTGGGCGTATGGGGCGTTATGTTAAACGTAGCCTATGATGGCCGCGGCGGCAAATTTGACGGTGTAGTAGCCCCATGCGATTGCCCCGCTACCTTAAAAACAAGCACCAGCTATATTGCTATTGAGCCAAGTTTGCGTTTAAGCGTACCTTCAACCGGCCTGTATTTCTTTACAGGGCCAAGGATTGCGTTTAATGCAAGCAAAGAATTTGATTATACCCAGCTGAGGCAGCCAAACACCAGCGCCGAACTGGTTGCAATGCACAAAACTATTATTTCGGGCCAGGTTGGCGCCGGTTACGATATCATGATGTCGTCGGCAAACAGCACTACAAAGGTTAGCCTTTCGCCATTTGTTTCGTTTCATCCCTATTTCGGCCAGGCGCCGCGCAGCATCGAAAGCTGGCAGGTTACTACGGTACGTGCAGGTATAGCGCTTAAGTTTGGCAAGGGTTCAAAAGCCAAGGTCAAAGAAGTTGTAGCAGCAGTGCCGCCACCTGCGCCACCGGTACACAGTTTTGTGTTTAACGTGCGTGCACCATTGGCAGTGCCATTACAGCGCCAGGTAAGCGAAACATTGCCATTGCGCAACTCGGTGTTTTTTGATGAAGGTTCTACCCAAATTTCTGCAAGGTACGTGGTGCTTACACCCGACCAGGCGACCACTTTCAGGGAAGAACAATTGCAGAACGTACAAACCGACAACAACACGGGCCGCTCTGCAAGGCAGTTAAATGTTTATCATAATATCCTTAACATTTTGGTCGACCGTTTAAGGGCGAATCCTAATGCAGTAATTTTATTGACTGGCTCATCTGCCAACGGGCCTAAAGAAGGCAAGGAACTTGCTGAAACAATAAAACAGTATTTGGTTACCACGTTTGCAATTGATGGATCGAGGATAGCTATACAAGGCCGTAACAAGCCGCTTATCCCGTCGGAGCAGCCGGGCGGTACCAAAGAACTTGCATTACTCCGTGCCGGCGACCGTCGTGTTGATATAACCAGCGCTTCACCACAATTATTGGTTGAAGTTGGTGACGACATGATGAAACCGGTGCAGATAAACGCTACCCAGGTTAACCCGCTCGACAGCCAGGTTGTATTAAACGTTGATAGCGCTCAGCAACTGCTTAAATCGTGGTCGGTTGATGTTACTGACAGCAAAGGTGTTGCCCAGCATTACGGGCCATATACCAGCGACCAGGCAAGTATACCGGGCGCAACTATTTTAGGTACTAACCCTGATGGCGATTACAAAATAGTGATGACTGGCGAAACCACAACCGGCAAACCGGTTAGAATGGAAAGCACAGTTCACCTAATACGCCAGGACGGCGCCGCTGTTAAAGGCATACGTTACAGTATATTGTATGATTTTGACAAAGCAAACTCCATCGCATCGTACGACAAATTCTTAACCGATATTGTTGCAGCCTCAATTACTGATGGTTCAACCGTTATCATACATGGCCACACCGATGCCATTGGCGACGTGGACCACAACATGAAGTTATCGAAAGAACGTGCAATGGATGTTCAAAACACCCTGCAGCGTGCCTTAACCAAAGCCGGTAAAACAAACATAAAGTTTGAAACCTTAGGTTTTGGCGAGGATGCAGGCAGTGCACCGTTTGACAACACCACCACCGAAGAACGCTTTTATAACCGTACCGTTATAATTGATATTGTTCCGGTGAAATAATAAAGAGTATGTTTTTTGAAAAGAAGGGCGGCAGAAATGCCGCCTTTTTTTTAGCCCGGGCGCCCGTTTAGGCATTTTGCCAAAGTCTTTACTTAAGGCCGTCCATGTGTCGCCGCCACCCTCTAAACGGCGACGCCCTCATATAATAATCCCTGGTAGGATATCGTGTACCCACATCTGTTCAATGGCATGTTTTCTATGACCCGTAGGGTCTACCGCTTTGTAGCTAATGGAAAGAAAGTCTTTATTGCCTCGTAGAGGCTACCCTTCGTCATCATTTGCTACACCGGAAAGGGAATCTGTTACCTATCCCGGGGCTGGGTAGCCTCTACGAGGCAATAATCTTGTTTGTTATTTCTTCTACAAAGTGGTAGACCCTACGGGTCATTGGGTTTCGTGAATTTTAAAACTTATAGATACACGGTAACTGGTAGGTGAGACTTTAGCTTTGGGTTTCCCGATAGCAACTGCTTTTAATTTAGAATAGCCCTGTTTTGTATTACCTTAGCTATGGTTTTTGCTGTTATATGCGCTATACAGAATACAGTCCGGGTAGTTTTTTAAAAGATTATGTACAATGTTATTTTGTATGCGAAACGGATACGGCTGTATTTACCGATGATAAAGTGTTTGCCAACGGCTTCATCGAGATCATGTTCAATTTGGGGGATGATGGCCCGCAACAATTAATAAACGGCGATTTTATAAAGGAACCCGACATTCAGTTATGGGGCCAGACTATTCGGCCCTTTACTTTTACCTCCTTCGGCAAACACGCGATGTTTGGCATACGCTTTTTTACACATACAGCAGCCTGCTTTTTTAACGAACGGATTGCGGAATTTAACGACCAGGTAATTGATTTTAAAGACATAGGTGGTAAGGAAACCGTACTGCTGCATTCCAGGTTACTGGAAGCCGGCTCAACAGGGGAGCGGATCGGGTTGGTAGAAGCATTTTTATTGAAACGACTTTTCCGTTTCGAAAATAAGTTTAACAGGCTAAAGCTGGTAAACAGCATTATGCACGATTTAACAAAAGATGACTTTTTCGAAAATATTAACTCGGTTTCGTCCCGGTATGGCATTTCATCGCGGTACCTGCAAACCATATTTTTAAATTATTCCGGCCTCACCCCAAACCTGTTCAGTAAAATTGCCCGGTTTCAAAAAAGTATTCACCTTGTTGCCGGCAAACACGCATCGCTGACTACCATAGCACACCAGTGCGGCTACTTCGACCAGTCGCATTTTATAAAGGACTTTAAGTTCTTCACCGGTTCAGTACCCTCCCAGTTTTCGCCCGAAAGCTCGACCGATCTTTTCGTCGCTCTTAAAAATTAAGCTGTTCCGATTTTTACAATTTATGAACTTTCTGAACGGGTAGTTTTGGCATAATTAATTATTCGGATTAAGAGTCAAGAACCAAGAGTCAAGAATCAAGATAAAAAAGAAAAGAGACCAGAGTTCGGAGATTAGACCATCTTCTACCTCAATCTCTAATTAACTGACCGCTAATGCGCTCCATTCTTGATTCTTGGCTCTTGGTTCTTCACTCCTGATTTACATTATTCAATTAAACAATTATGAAACAAAACAACTTAGTAAAGGCAATGCTGTGTATGGCCCTCTTTTTAATTTATAACGCCTGCCAGGCCCAAACCACGCCTGGCGGCGAGCTGCTTACAGCAAAAAAGGCGATCGGGAAAATCAACGATCTGTATTTTAACCTGTTCGCGAAAAGCGACGCGGCCATCGTCAATCTTTATACCGGGGATGCAAGCCTGCTGGTACCAAACGGCCCGGCTGTGCGTGGCAAAAAAGCCCTTGAAAAGGATTTTAAAGACACCTTTGCCGATGGAAAAGTTAAAGGCGTAAAGTTCCATACCGAAAATGTTTACGGGGATGGCAAGGACTACGTGGCCGAGGAAGGTACCTGGCAGGTTTTTAAACAAGGCGGCGCATTGCTGGATGATGGTAAATATCTTAAGCTATGGAGAAAAACAAAGGCTGGATGGAAGATATTCAGGGATTGCTTTAATAGTAATCATAAGGCGCTGTAAATATGGAGGTATAGCGCATGTCACTAAAAGCTGAATATAATGGCCTGTAATTATACATTTGCGGGCTTTTATATTTGTAGTTAAGTGCAGATACGGAATGGATTTCCCCGTCGCCCGTGCAAGCATTTTGCTGGCACGGGCGGGTATCAACATTTGGTGCAGGAGAAATTGGTGATGGTAGTTATAAGTGATACCTTCGCGCAAGTTAATATAGTTAAAAATGAAAAAATCTTTATTTATTGCAATTTGTCTTTTGCTTGCTTTTACTTCGTGCAAAAAAAATTCGTCCGATGCTCCGGCAAATACAATTTCAGCAACTATCGATGGGGTAGTTGAAAGTTTTAACACGGGTGGGGGCGCTCAACTTGGAACTGCCGTACAATTAAATTCCAATCTTGTAATTACTGGGGCCAATGGAGTCGCTGCCGGTTCTGATGTTATGTCAATCACAATATCGTCCAACACTTCAATTGCGGAAGGTGTTTATACGAATTCCGGCGCAAACAATGCAGGCTTTACGTCAATACTTTACAGCAAGGGGCCGTTCTCTCTTACCAACCCCAATATATACGCAACGGATGTAAACGGGACCCATCTGAGTACCGTAACAATTACCTCGCTTAGCAGCACCAATATAAAGGGGACCTTTAGCGGTCAGCTTCTTTTAAATGGGGGAAGTACGGTTAAAGCGGTTACAAATGGCAAATTTAATTTAAGTATTAAATAAATTCACGTCCATTCAAGCATTTTGCCTGAATGCCAACAATTTAAGCACTTAAATTAATATATATCTTTAAACGGCTTTCCGTATTTGCACTGCTGTACCAATATTCATGTGCCTTTTCATTGTTCCAGCCGTCACATCATAAAAGCCATGATGATTGGCGAAAAGAACTAACAGACACAAAAGTTAGTTTGCAATGGGATCCGGATCACGACCCTTATGGCAAAAAGCTCGAACGCCGCGCAATTCAACTTGGCCTTAAAGGAAACGCGCTGACGAATTTGAATAATCATATAAAACACATCGAAGACATAACATCGTTTGTTACCGAGCAAAAGCAATTGCTCGATGCTGGTCATTTGAATAAGATATTAGTCCCGGTTGAAAAAGTTTTCAGAACGTCGGACGAGGAATTGAATAAACGTATCGGAATTGAATAAGAATTTGAAGGTTGAAGCCGCTTATTATTTTGCACCGAAAAAAACCTACCACAAATAAATTGCCATGGAAATTATTACCCATACCATAAAAAATACCCGTATAGCTGAAATTGTTTCTGATGAAATCGTCATTCAGACAGCAGAGGACGGTACGCAATTGCTGGCGGACCTGTATTACCAGGAATTCGATTTGATAATCGTCCGTTCGGAGCATTTAAACCCCGAATTTTTTGAGCTGAAGACTGGCCTGGCAGGAGAAATTCTGCAGAAATGCTCAAATTTTCGTATCAGGCTAACTGTTATTGGCGACTTCAGTTCTGTGTCCAGCAAAAGCCTGCGGGATTTTATCTACGAAAGCAATAAAGGAAAATTGGTCAATTTTGTTGGATCTGTGGGTGACGCTTTGGCGAAAATATAAAAATGGAACGCTTTGTAAACTTTCTAAAAAATAGAACTCCTGATAATCAGCGTGTTTCACAGCGTTCCGGGTGTTCCGCGTGTAAAAATGGAACGCTTTGCCGGGTTTCAAGCCGCAAAATAACATAAAACTTAGCCCCTACATCACTCCCTCAAATACTAATCGACTATCGCCATTTTCTCCAATTTCATTACATTTGGCAAAAACCTTTAACATGAACTATTGGCTTGTAAAATCGGAACCACATAAATACAGTTGGGAGAAATTTAACCAGGATGGCCACACCTTTTGGGATGGCGTGCGCAACTACCAGGCACGCAACAACCTGCGCGAAATGAAGGAAGGCGACCTGGTGATGTTTTACCACAGCAACGAGGGTAAGGAAGTTGTCGGCATTGCCAAAGTGGCTAAAGAAGCCTACCAGGACCCCACCACCACAGATCCAAACTGGCTGGTGGTAGACCTTGTACCCCACGAAACCCTGAAGACCCCGGTAACACTCCAGGAAATTAAAGCCGATCCATCGTTGCAGAACATCCACCTTGTGCGGCAGGGAAGGCTGTCGGTAATAAGCCTTAAGCGCGAGGAGTTCGACCGTATTGTTGAAATAAGTGAGCGCTAAGCCGATGTATAAAAGCTTACCCGCAGGCTGCGCAAAACTGGTATTTGCCGCGCTATCGTTGTTTTCGGCAACTGCTGCATTGGCACAGCCTCAGTTTAAAGGGCTTGAAAACTTATTGTCGCTACCAAAAAGCTACGTGGTGGGCTATACAAAAACTGCCCCGGTTATTGACGGGGATATTACCGACGCCACTTGGCAGCAGGCTAAATGGACGGATGATTTTGTGGACATAGAGGGTAATCTAAAACCCAATCCGCCGCTGAAAACCAACATCAAAATGCTGTGGGACGATACCTGCCTGTATATCGCCGCGCAGGTTTACGATCCCAACGTTTGGGCCTATCTTAAAAAGCATGATGATATTGTTTTCCAGGATAACGATGTGGAGCTTTTTATCGACCCCAATAATACCACCCACCGGTATTTCGAGATTGAATGTAACCCGATTAACACCATTTTTGATTTGTTTCTGGATAAACCGTACCGCAACCAGGGCAGACCGATCAGTAGCTGGGATGCAAAAGGTATGCGGTCGGCCGTAAAAGTACAGGGCACATTGAACGATCCGTCGGATACCGATAAAGGCTGGACGATGGAGATGGCCATACCGTTTAAGGCGCTTGCCGTAGGCGACAGAAGGCAGGGAATAAAGGAAGGCACCGTTTGGCGCATCAATTTTTCGCGCGTGGAGTGGGATACCAAAGTTACGGGCAACAAATACGAAAAGCTAAAGGATGCCACCGGCCGCAACCTGCCCGAACATAACTGGGTATGGAGCCCGCAAGGTGTGATAAACATGCACTACCCGGAACGCTGGGGGTATTTGCAGTTTACAAAAAACGCTGCCGGCGATGCACAATATGCGATTCCTTATGCCGAACTGCAAAAACAATACCTGTGGCTGGTTTACTATAGGCAAAGGGCTTGGGTTAGGGAGCACGGCGTGTATGCGCTATCGTTAAAAGAATTGGAGATCAGCCCCGATGTAGTTGTTAATGGCAACGCGAACGAACTAAAAATAGAGGCCACGCCGCACCAGTATATGGTTCTTATCACCGATAAAAAAGACGATATAACGTATACCATTAACCAGGACGGGTTTGTAACCGTTCTAGCTCCTCAACGCTATGAATAAACGCGATTTTATAAAAGCAGGTTTGTTGGCCGGTGTGGCATCGCAATTGCCTTTAAAAAGTTCGGCGGCTGCCGTTGTTGCAGGGGCAAAGCATAAAAAGGTAAAAAACTGGGTGTGGACAAACCCCAACCAAAAAGA
>Ga0105239_10008613_pt1 | contig 11565 bp, 7 predicted proteins | sample KBSC44metaG_FD_92761 | JGI IMG/M metagenome (GOLD analysis project Ga0105239, IMG submission 92761) | Corn rhizosphere microbial communities from Kellogg Biological Station, Michigan, USA - KBS C4-4 metaG | ecosystem: Host-associated > Plants > Roots > Rhizosphere > Soil | place: Michigan, USA...
CTATATTCCTGGCCTGGGTCTTTCGCCGGATGGAAAATGGCTCACCTGCGTTGCAGAGAAAGACGACAAGGTCGGGATAACGCTACGGGAAATCGACACAGGCAGACAATATTTTTGCAGGGAATCGAGTCCTTTTGACTATCCGGAGCAGGTGTGGACACACGACAGTTCCGCCTGGATCTCTGCTTCCCACAGCAGGCAAGATGGCGATTATCTCCAGGTGCAAACGGTGCGTGCCCCCGAACATGTGCAGCGCATCCGTGTCGAAGGCGGCCTCGGAGACTATCTTCTCGGCATAACTGCGAACGGGCAGTTGCTCAGTACAGATGGGCATAGCAGTCATCGGTTCGAAAAACTGATTTTCTGTGATATTGCGGGCAGTTCCGTCTCCGTAAGAACCCTCAAGTCCCAACTTCCACATGATCGCGAAGTAGTGAGCGTTCAACTCTCCCCGGATGGCAATCTCCTGGGCTGGATTACCTTGGCAGAACCTGCACTGGATCCGGGAAAGATGCCGCGCTGGACGCACCGGTTGCTGGGGAGTCTGATCCATCCCTCCGTTGAACTCTGGTTGAGCCATGCGGATGGCAGCAGTTGGGTAAAATTGGGAAGCGTGTCGATTCCCGATAAGGAGTACGATCCCCCGATGGCCCTTCAATGGTTGCCGGATGGTAAACAACTCAGTTTCCTCTATCATAATGCGCTCTGGGTTGTCCCGGCAGGCTGAAGTGAACCTTCTCTCCCCAAAACAGACCTAAACGTTAGGCGCACGTCGGGCTGGATCTTACACACGAACCGTATAATTGCCCTCCTGTTCGTGCGGTAGATGCGCAGAGAGAACAGGCTCCGGATCCTCAAGCCCACAGAGTTCCGCGCTACGCGCCACAATCCGTGATCCGTACTTTGCGCAAGGGAGGAGACAAAGTGATCTTTCAGGAGAAACCGAGGCGCACCGGATGGCACCTGGCAACCACTGCTCTCCTATGTCTATGTCTGTGCTCGTCAAAGAGTTCTCACGCGCAAGTAATAATGACCGGCATTCCTGATGAGCGAACCTATATCGCCAACATGATCTCCAACGGCACGGCGTTACTGAACATAAGAGTCAACGCGATTCACGATGAGAAGATGATCCGAGCCATACGGGAGGGAGCGAAGAAGCGACAGATTAACCTCCTGATCCAGGAAACGACACCGGCCATCAAAGCGCTGGCAGATCTGCCCAACATGGATATTCGGCAGGCATCCACAATCGAAAAAGTGTACTTCTACGGCGCTAAAGTGTCGAAATCTGTCGTGACGGAAGTTCGCGGTGGAGGAGGATTCTCGGAGTGGCTAGGACCGCCGATTTGGACAAAGAGTGCCTTCAAATCGACCACGACGGTGTACGCAGCAAGCGGAGGCGGCCCCGGAGAAACCAAAACCCCTACGGCGGGGTTCGATCACGACTTTGCTCTCGCGAAACCGCTAAGGCGGCCTCACAAACGCCTCCCACACCGATCTGTTATCCCTCCTTCCAAGGGCCAACCCAATACTCGCGCCGCATCACTGGACCTGTCCGTGTTATGGATTTTGCCTGGATCATTATGCCGATGGATTGACAAATGCCTGATTTCATGGTAGATTATAAAGCGTAGTCTTGTCTGGTGAGGCCAATTGTTATTTTGGTCATCTCTAGCTTGATATAGCCGTAGAAGCGCACAAAATTATAGACATAGCCGATTGCTAGAGCGAAGGGTAACAGTCTGAGGACTGTGAGAAGTCGCAAAAGAGGTCGGAAGTTCGCAGCAACGTTTCGGTAAAAAACGACCGAAACGCTTTGCGCGGCTTCCGGCCTCTTTTGCATTCCGGTCGAGGAGAACGGGATGATAAGTTATCGAAGCAGCCGAATGGCAGAAGTCCGGATGGATCACACACTACCGTAAACGGATCAGATGCTACACCCCAGCGGGGTGCCACACTTTGACGTTATCTACCCTGAATAGAAAAGCCGCGCAAGCAAATATCGTGGGTGACAACGCGTGGCAGTTACATTTATCCTAACCATACGCAAGGATCCATTCCTTACTACCGGACATTTCAGATTGCGCTGGATTGCAGTTCAGAGCAATCTTATGGGGTGCTGAAGCAAATGCCTGATACACAGTCGCCCATCGAACCTGACGAGAGTTCGCCCTTCGCCCCCGATTCGCAACCGTCCAAAACGGTCGCCAAGGCTGCGCGGCGTCTGATTTTTGGCCATCCGATCTCCAGCCATCACTCCGAGCACACACTGCTCTCCAAGGCGCTTGCGCTGCCCGTCTTCGCCTCCGACGCCATCTCCTCCGTCGCCTATGCCACCCAGCAGATCATTCTGGCGCTGGGCGCAGCCGGCCTCTATGCCGCCTCCCATCACGAGGAGTATATGCGCTATACGTTGGGTATCACCGGCCTGATCGTGGCGTTGCTCGTCATCGTTGTCCTCTCCTACTGGCAGACGATCTTCGGCTACCCCGGCGGCGGCGGATCCTACATCGTCTCCAAGGACAATCTCGGCGTGATTCCGGGGCTGGTCGCCGCCGCCGCTCTGCTGATCGACTATGTCTTGACCGTCTCCGTCTCTATCGCATCGGGCGTTCAGAATCTCGGGGGCATCCCGTTGCCGAAAGGGTTGCATTGGCTGCACTTCGATCACCTCGTCACCTGGTGTCTGCTCTTTATCGCTCTCCTCACCTTTGCGAACCTGCGCGGTCTCAAAGAGTCCGGGTCACTCTTCGCCATCTTTACCTACGGCTTCGTGGCGATGTGTTATGTGATGATCGCCGTCGGGCTCTTTGGTCCGCTCTTCGGCTGGCGACCACACACCGAATATATCAACCAGACCTGGGGAGCCACCCAGGCCGGCGAGACTCTGGGGCTGGCGGTACTGCTGCGCGCCTTTGCCAACGGATGTTCCGCTATGACGGGAACGGAAGCGGTCAGCAACGGCATCCCTGCGTTCCAGAAGCCAAAATCCCGCAATGCTGCGCTCACTTTGATCGCGATGGGTGTTATTCTCGGCACCATCTTCCTCGGAGTCTCCTGGCTGGCGATGAACCTGCATGTCGTCTACTGGGAAGCGAACGGCAAAACCGCCAATGCCGTTATCGATCAGATTTCCGGCGCGATCTTCGGCAAGAGCGGGACCTGGGCGCTCGGCTACTATCTGACCCAGTTCTTCACCGCCGCCATTCTGGTGTTGGCCGCCAACACCAGTTACGCCGACTTCCCCCGCCTCTCCTCGATCCTGGCCCGAGACCGGTTTCTGCCCAAGCAGTTCGCCAACCTCGGCGATAAGCTCGTCTTCAACAATGGTATTCTGGTGCTGGGCATCCTGGCCGCCGCGCTGATCTGGGCTAAGAACGGCAGCGTCGATGCCCTGATCCCGCTCTACGCCATCGGCGTCTTCCTGGCCTTCACGCTCTCTCAAAGCGGGATGGTGCGCCACTGGTTCAAACTGCGCGAGACAGAAAAGGGCTGGCAGATCAAAGCCCTCATCAACGGCGTCGGCGCGCTGGCTACCTTCGCGGTGCTGCTCGATATCGCCTACGAGAAGTTCAAGGAGGGCGCCTGGGTCGTTATGGTCCTGATTGTGGTGTTGGTGTTGGTCTTCCGCAAGATCTACTATCACTATGCCGAAGTCGCGGAAGAGCTGAAGATGGCGCACTATACGGAGCCGGAGGACGACTTCGGCAACACCGTACTGGTACTGGTGCCCTCCCTGCATCGTGGAATAATGCCTGCGCTGGAGTATGCGCGTTCGCTCTCTCCCGACTGCCGCGCGGTGCATATCTCCACCGACCACGAGAAGATCGGTGCGCTGAAAGAGCGATGGGAGCGATGGGGCAGGGATGTGCCGTTGGTCATACTCGATTCGCCATTCCGCGAATTTATCACTCCGATCATGCGCTATCTCGATGCTGTTCAGAAGGAGCGCACTAACCACATCGTCACCGTCGTCGTGCCGGAGTATGTGCCGACAAAATGGTGGCATAGTATCCTGCACGGGCAGTCCGGACTGCGTCTCAAATTCGCCCTGCTGGATCGCAAAGACGTCGTTGTGGCGAATGTGCGCTACTATCTGCATCCCCAGGATAGGCTGCCTCTGGACGCACTGGTGGAAGAGGAAACGACTGCCATCGGCCACGGACATGCGTCCCCTCTCTCTCTCGAAGCGGAGCCGAAAGGAGGACACGTTCCCCACTGACCAATCTGCCTTGACAGGCTTCAGGAAGCGTGCTATAATCACTATACAGTCCCAATTCCGGGAAGAAGTGAACAGAGGGTAGACAGCAGCGATGGGCCGCGAGAAGCGGTCTGGCGCCACTGTAGGCCAGCCTCATCGCACAGACCGTTTTCGACGGGTTTCTGCTTGAGAGCTGGCATTTCTGTTTTTGCAGGACAGGTTGAAACGTGAACCGACCGACCAAGGGGATGATGGAGTCAGAGGTCGCCAATGCCGTTGTGCGCTTTCAACGCGAACAACAGGGCCGAGGGCCGACGGAGGTTCGGGCGCATCTGCTCGGGGACCTGATGCTGGTGCGCAGCAACGGCATCTTCACTCCCACCGAGTCCCGGTTGGCGGTCTCGGAAGAGGGGCGGCGGCTGATCCGCAGCGCGCGGCAGGAGCTTCGCGCGATCAGTCACCTGGAGATCGAGGAGATCATCGCGGGCATCGTAGGTGCGAAGATCCTGCGCAGCTACTTCGACATCCATGTCGATGAGGCCGAACAGGTCGAGGTCTATGTGCTGGAAGCAGACATCGAAAAACGCCTGCTCCGCCAGGATACGGATCGCCTGAGCAGCTCAGGATCAAGGGAACCGAAGCGCTGATACTTTCGTCCGTTCGGCGGCTTGTAAGAGGAGATGGCTTGGGGTGAACCCCACCCCAGCCCTCCCCGCAAGCGGAGAGGGAGCAAATACCCTCCCGACTGTCAATAGGTTTTGTAATACAATCTACCCGGTTGCCTGAACGAAGGGGCAGAAAATCACGATTTCTGCCCGGTCGTTACGGAGGCCGGAAGTTCCGATAGACGCAGAGGGAGGGGATTCCTCCTTTGCGCTGTTGCGAACTTCCGGTCTCTTTTCGTTTTTGGGGTGCACAGAAGGAGATCGAGGGATGGCAGATATTCTACTGGTTCTGACAGGCGTGCTGTTTTTCATCGTCGCGGCGGCCTATACCCGCGCCTGCGACAGACTCTAGAGGAGAGATCCCATGTTCGAGTATTTCTGGACAGGTCTGGTGGCCGTACTCCTCCTCGGCTACCTGCTGTTCGCGCTCCTCAAACCGGAGCGGTTTTAGGACAGGAGGAATGAGATGACTACGAACGGTATCGTTCAAATACTGCTCTACGTCGTCGCACTGTTGCTCGTCACGAAGCCGATGGGCGCCTATATGGCCCGTGTCTTCGAGGGCGAACGCACACTGCTGACACCTGTCATAGGTCCCATCGAGCGACTGTTCTACAAGCTCGTCGGTGTCGAGGAGAAGCAGGACATGAAGTGGACGACCTACACCCTGGCAATGCTGATGTTCAGTATCGTCGGCATGCTGTTCACGTACGCGCTGCTGCGCTTGCAGGGCTTCCTGCCCTTCAATCCCCAGCATTTCGCAGGCAAGGAGATGACGCCTGACCTCGGATTCAACACGGCGGTCTCCTTTACCACCAACACCAACTGGCAGAGTTATGTGCCGGAGACGACCCTCAGCTACTTCTCCAACATGGTCTCGCTGGCGGTGCATAACTGGATGTCTGCAGCGGTCGGTATCGCCATCGCGGTGGCGCTCATCCGGGGCTTCGCCCGCAAGAACGCCGAGGGCATCGGCAACTTCTGGGTCGATATGACCCGCGCGACACTCTATGTGCTGATGCCGCTCTGCTGCTTCTACGCGCTGTTCTTAGTCCAGCAAGGCGTGCCGCAGAACTTCAACGCCTATACGGCCGCGAAGACGCTGGAAGGAGCTTCGCAGAACATCGCGCAGGGGCCGGTCGCTTCCCAGGAAGCCATCAAGATGCTGGGCACAAACGGCGGCGGCTTCTTCAAAGCCAACTCCGCGCACCCGTTCGAGAACCCGACGCCGCTCAGCAACTTCATTCAGATGCTGTCGATCTTCCTGATCCCGGCCGGACTCACCTACACCTTCGGTAAGCTGGTCGGCAACACCAAGCAGGGCTGGGCGCTCTTCGGCGCGATGTTCGCACTATTCGTCACCGGCGCTCTTGTGTGTTATGGAGCGGAGATGAAGGGCGTTCCGCGCACGGCGGCGGCGGACGTCAATCTGGCCATCCCAGCTTCCGACGCACAGTCCGGCGGCAATATGGAGGGCAAGGAGACGCGCTTCGGCATCGTCAACTCCGCGCTCTTCGCCACCATCACCACGGATGCCTCCTGCGGCGCCGTCAACTCGATGCACGACAGCTACACGCCCATCGGCGGACTGGTGCCTCTGTTCAACATCATGACGGGCGAAGTCATCTTTGGCGGCGTCGGCGCGGGTCTCTATGGAATGCTGATGTACGCGGTGCTGGCGGTCTTTATCGCGGGCCTGATGGTCGGACGTACTCCGGAATATCTTGGCAAGAAGATCGAGCAGTATGAGGTGAAGATGGCGATGCTGGCGATGTTGGTGCTCGCTGCAAGCATTCTCTGCTTTACCGCACTCTCCACGAACCTGAACCTGCCGCCGCTCAAAGTTTCGCAGACCTTCATGGATAAGCAGGCGAAGGACGAGGCGGGCATGGTCTGGACGGCGAAGCTCAACCACGTTAACAACAGCAGCCCGAGCAACTACTATGGGGCGACCTACAACAACGTGAACAACAGCGGCGCGCACGGCTTCTCGGAGATCCTCTACGCCTACACGTCTGCCACCGGCAACAACGGCTCGGCCTTCGCCGGAATCACCGCCAACACTCCCTACTACAACGTCACGCTCGGCATCGCGATGCTGATCGGACGCTTCCTGATGATCATTCCGCTGATGGCCATCGCAGGCAGTCTGGCGAAAAAGAAGTCCGTTCCTGCAACGGCCGGCACCTTCCGGACGGACACGCCGGTGTTTACGGTCCTGTTGGTCGGCGTCATCGTCATCGTGGGCGCGTTGACCTTCTTCCCTGCCATTGCGCTTGGCCCGATCGTCGAGCATTTGCAGATGCTTCAGAAAAGTCTGTTCTAAACCCCACCCCAACCCTCCCCTTCGTAAGGGGAGGGGGCAAAAGGAAGCCCTCCCCTTACGAAGAGGAGGGAGGTGGAAGCCCCATCTTTAGAAGGAGGGGGTTGGGGGAGGTAATCCACCACAGGTGGATAGAGAGTTACAACCATGGCAACGCAACTACAACAGGCGCCGCATTCCGATCCGAAACCTGCTCCGGCGGGCGGCTCCGGCGGCAGCCTTCGCCCGAAAAACGCGCCGAAATCGCTGTTCGATCCGCAGATCCTGCGGCGTGCTTCGGTGGACGCCCTGCGCAAACTCGACCCGCGCCTGGTCGCAAAAAACCCGGTGATGTTCGTGGTCGAGGTGGGCAGTGTCATCACCACCTACTACTTCTTCAAGCAGTTGATCGTCCACGGGACCGACGTCTGGTTTGTCGGGCAGGTCTCGCTCTGGCTCTGGTTCACGGTCCTGTTCGCCAACTTCGCCGAGGCGATGGCGGAGGGGCGCGGCAAGGCGCAGGCCGACACGCTTCGTAAGGCCAAGACCGAGAGCGTCGCACGGCGGCTGATCGCAGGCGGGAAAGACGAGGAGCGAGTCCCCGGCACGGCGCTCCGCAAGGGCGACCTGATCGTCGTCGAGGCGGGCGAGACCATCCCCGGCGACGGCGAGGTGATCGACGGCATCGCCAGCGTGGACGAATCGGCCATCACGGGGGAGTCCGCGCCGGTCATTCGCGAGAGCGGCGGCGATCGCAGTGCGGTCACGGGCGGCACGAAAGTGCTCTCCGACCGCATCGTAGTGCGCATCACGTCGAACCCCGGCGAGACCTTTATCGATCGCATGATCGCCCTCGTCGAAGGCGCACAGCGGCAGAAGACTCCGAACGAGATCGCCCTCTCGATCCTGTTGGCGGGCCTGACCATCATCTTCCTGTTGGCAGTTGTCACGCTGCAGCCCTACGCGATCTACAGCGTTCGCTCGGCAAGCGCCGGAACGCCGCCATCTATCCCGATCCTGATCTCGCTGCTGGTCTGCCTGATCCCGACCACGATCGGCGGCCTGCTCTCCGCCATCGGGATCGCAGGCATGGACCGCGTCATGCAGCACAATGTGCTGGCGATGTCGGGCAAGGCGGTCGAAGCGGCAGGCGATGTCAACACCCTGCTGCTGGACAAGACCGGCACCATCACGCTCGGCAACCGTCAGGCGGTCGAGTTCCTGCCCCTGCCCGGCGTCGAGATCGACGAACTCGCGAACGCCGCGCAGCTCTCCTCCCTGGCGGACGAGACGCCGGAAGGGCGCAGCATTGTGGTGCTGGCAAAGGAGAGATATGGCCTGCGCGGCCGCGAACTGGCCGAGCACAACGCGGAGTTCGTGCCCTTTACGGCCCAGACCCGCATGAGCGGCGTCGACATGGACGGACAGAGGGTCCGCAAAGGCGCGGCGGCCTCGGTCAAGAACTGGGTGATCGCGCAGGGCGGCACAGTCTCGCCCGAACTCGATGCGATCGTCACCCGCATCTCCTCCCTCGGCGGCACGCCGCTCGCGGTGGCGCAGGATAACAAGACGCTGGGCGTCATCTACCTGAAAGACGTCGTGAAGGGCGGGATGCGGGAGCGGTTCGACCAACTGCGCGCGATGGGCATCAAGACCGTTATGATCACGGGCGACAATCCCCTGACGGCAAAATCCATTGCGGAAGAGGCGGGAGTCGATGACTTCCTCGCGGAGGCGACGCCGGAAGCCAAGATGGCGCTCATCAAGCAGGAGCAGCAGGGCGGCAAACTGGTCGCCATGACCGGAGACGGCACCAACGACGCCCCCGCTCTGGCGCAGGCCGATGTCGGCGTCGCGATGAACACCGGAACGCAGGCCGCGAAAGAGGCGGGCAACATGGTCGATCTGGACAGCAATCCGACGAAGCTCATCGAGATCGTGGAGATCGGGAAGCAGTTGCTGATGACACGCGGCGCGCTGACGACCTTCAGCATCGCCAACGACGTCGCCAAATACTTCGCGATCATCCCCGCCATGTTCGCCTCGACCTATCCGGTGCTGAACACGCTGAACTTCCTGCATCTGACCAACCCGCGTACGACGCCCTTTTCGGCGGTGCTGGCCGCAGTCATCTTCAACGCGATCATCATCATCGCCTTGATCCCGCTGGCCCTGCGCGGGGTCTCGTACAAGCCGATGGGAGCCGGCGCCGTCCTGCTCCGCAACCTGACGCTCTATGGGGTCGGAGGAGTTCTCATTCCCTTCCCCGGAATTGCAGCCATCGACTGGCTGCTGACACATCTGCATCTTGCTTGATACAACCACATTCGGGACGCAGTTTCGGCTGCGTCCCGATCGGGAGAATCTTGACCATGGTACTACAACTGCGCGCCTCCATCGTAAGCGTCCTGATACTGACCCTGATAACAGGGATCGCGTTTCCCTTTGTGATCTTCGGCCTCGGCAAAGCTCTCTTCCCGCTCCAGGCGGAAGGCAGCCTGATTAAAGTGAACGGCAAGGTCGTCGGCTCGGCACTGCTCGGCCAGAGTTTCGCGAACCCCGGCTACTTCCACCCTCGGCCGTCTGCCAATGGTTACGATGCCTCCAACTCCGGCGGCACCAACCTAGCGCCGACCAGCAAGAAACTGATGGAAGGCATCCATAGCGGCAAGAAAGACGATCCCGGCGACTTCGACGGGATGAAGGATCTGGCTGCCGCGTATAGAAAAGAGAATATCCAGGCGGACGGATCTCCCCTGCCCGACACCGTCGCGATCCCGACGGATGCCGTGACGCGCTCCGCCAGCGGTCTCGACCCGGACATCAGTCCCGCCAACGCCGACCTGCAGGTCTATCGCGTCGCCAAGGCCCGCAGTCTCTCCATTGGGCAGGTACGACCGCTCCTCGCGCAGAATACGCAGGCACGGACCTTTGGCCTCCTCGGAGAGCCCCGCGTCAACGTGTTGAAACTGAACCTTGCCCTGGATAGTCTGGTTCCCCTGAAGAAATGAGCCTTTAGCGGCTTGTAAGGAGAGGATGCCTTGGGGTTCACCTCCCCCAACCCCCTCCTTCTAAAGGAGGGGGCTCATAGACCCTTACCAACCTCGTAGGTTGCAAAATGGAATTTGGCCCAGAGCGCGACTCGGTTTTTCTCGCGAAGAATGAGGGGAACAGGCAATAACCCCCTTTGTAAGGAAGGGAAGGTTGGGCACTAATAGCCCCCTCCTTACGAAGGAGGGGGTTGGGGGAGGTCTCTCACGCTTCGCGTCTCGCTTAGAGCACGCCTTGTCGTTCTGTCAGCCGGGGAGTATCGAATTCTATGCGTGATCTACGAATACAGCTTCTGGTCAGCCATCTGGTGCTTGTCGGCCTGATGCTGGTGGTAATGATTGGCGCGGTCGTCAATTTCTTTCACCTGGGGCGGTCGATCGACCGGATCCTGAAGGACAACTATGCCAGCGTCATCGCCGCAGAGGATATGAAGGAGACCCTGGAGCGCCAGGACAGCGCCGTGACCTTCTTTCTGGACGGCAGGATTGCGGAGGCACGCGCGCAGTATCGGGAGAATCGTCCGCTGTTCGAAAAGGCGTATAGTTACGAGGCGCACAACATCACGGAGAGCGGCGAACAGGAGTTGGCCGACGACATCGGCGTCAAGTATCGGGACTATCGAGGCGAGTTGGAAAAACTGCTCTTTGCCGATCCACCGCTCTCGAAACAGGCTGCGGATGCCATTTATGTCCAGAAAATCTTGCCGGAGTTTCTGCATCTGAAAGGACAGGTGCAGGCCGTCCTCAACCTGAATCAGAGGGCTATTCTAAATGCGGATATAGCGGCTAAAGGAGAGGCGCGTACCGCTTCCTATACGGGACTGGGGGTTACGGTCGCGGCGTTCCTGCTGGCGCTCTTCTTCGCCTCGTGGACGATTCGCGCAGCCCTCGATCCTCTGCGCACCCTGGCCCGTCAGGCGGAAGAGATCGGACGCGGGCACCTGAATCAACGCATCGTTCTGAATCGCACGGACGAGATCGGAGGGCTGGCGAATTCGTTCAATACGATGGCGGAGAAACTGCGCGAAGCGCGCAAACAGGAAGACGCGCGTCTGCGACGCGCGGAGCGCATGTCGGATGCCGCGCTCGAAAACCTCTACGATCCGGTCATCGTGACCGACGCGCAGAGCCACATCGTTCACTTAAACAAGACCGCGGAGGGGCTGTTTGGAGCGGCGACGCGCGTTGCCGGGATGCTGATCGGTGACGTGATCTCCGACAGGCGCATTGTGGAGGCGGTCGATAGAGCGATCCATCAGGAGAGCGTCTCGGCAGCGGAGGACGAAGCAGGCTTCATCCCTCTCACGGTTGGAGAGACGCAACGCACCTATCGCCTGCGCACCA
>Ga0105239_10008614_pt1 | contig 11564 bp, 9 predicted proteins | sample KBSC44metaG_FD_92761 | JGI IMG/M metagenome (GOLD analysis project Ga0105239, IMG submission 92761) | Corn rhizosphere microbial communities from Kellogg Biological Station, Michigan, USA - KBS C4-4 metaG | ecosystem: Host-associated > Plants > Roots > Rhizosphere > Soil | place: Michigan, USA...
CGATGGACCGGCAGACAGGTCGCCATTACTGAGCCGTAGCGGTTCGTGGAAGGTCGTGCCGTACGCCTGGCCGACCGCGGCGAGTGCGACCGTCACGGTCACCGTCAATGTGTAGTAGCCGACGGTCGTGTGGTTGGTCAGGAAACCCAGCAGCAGGACGTCGCCCTGGAGATAGAGGCACATCCCCAGCATTTCGCCGGTCAGTGCCGCAATCACCCTGGGCGGCCCCGGGATACCCGGCCGGTGCCCCAGGATTTGAATGCCGCCAAGAATGAAGACGACCACGTATTGCGCGCAATAGATCATGGTCGCAATGGCCAGCGTCGGGTGGGGTGTGCCGAACAGGTAGGCGCACGCCAACGCGACGCTGACGATGCGACGAATGGTGTCGACCCGCCAGAAGCGCTCGGGATGGCCATCGCGGACAGCAGGACTCATCCACGCGTTGCATGCCATCTCACCGCCGGCGACGACGAGTCCGAACCACGCGACGTAGTTCACGTCGATGAGCGCGATCCCGGTCGCCGTCAATGCCGCGCCGAGCAGGTATCTCGAGGTGCGCTCGGCAACGAAGCGGTCCTTGGACTCGCGCATCGCTCGGACCATGAATGGCTGATCGAGCGGCGGTCCCACCACCGCCGACAGCGCAAAACCCATGCCGTACAAGCCGTAGTTGGCGACTCCGAGACGTCCTACCAGCGCCAACGTCCACAACATGCCGACGCCGCGACCGCCGTACATCCAGACCATGGCCACCAGGGTCTTGCCGACGTTGCTCGGTCCACCCTTCTTGGGCGCCCCCTCCTTCGGCGTCGACGCGTCAGACACTGCGTCGCTGACGATCGACCATCAGAAGAGAGGCATCCGGAAGTGGCCGCTGTACTGCAGTGCACCGGGATCGCGCTTCGCGATCACCTTGGCAGGTATGCCACCCACTACGTCGAGTGCGGCAACGTCCTTGTTGACCACCGATTGCGCGGCCACGACCGCACCGCGGCCAATGTGGCACGGAAGGATCATCGCGCGGCTGGCGATCCACGCGTAATCCTCGATGACGGTCGGAATGGGTACGGGAGGAAAGTCGGGATGGTTGATGTCGTGGCCACCGCCGAGGATCTGGGTGTCGCTGGCAATCGAGACGTTGTCCCCGATGTAGATCCCGCCGCGCGAATCGAGAAAGCAGCGGAAGCCGATCGCCGAGTCGTTGCCGATCGTCAAGAACTCCACGTCGTAGACCGTGGTGCCCCGCATGATCGACGAGCCCTTGCCGATGGTGGCGCCGAACAACCGCAGGAAGTTCTGCCGGATGAAGTGCGACGGGATATAGGTGACGATCATGTTGAACGTGACCATCCCGATGAAGTTGCGCAGCTTGCGTGCGAAGGTCATCCCCGGCCAGATCATGTCCTTGATCCGGCCGTCGGAATCCAGGATCCATTCCGCTTGGGGCGGCACCTTCAGCCCAGGCGCTGCCGCAACCTTTCTGGCAATGTCCTCGGGATCCGCGGCGTCGGGTCGGTCCTTCACGTATCTCGTTCCTCTCGTCGTCGATCCGGATAAACCATAGCGGTACCGGACGTCTTGTCACGACTTGGCGCTCGCGAATCGAGGATTGCTCTGGCCTGGGCCGCGCCATCCTCTTCACCGAGCTGCTCGTTGGGTGCGGCAACGTGGTTTCAGTCGCTAACCATAGGCACCTTACCGCCGGTACGCGGCGATTGACGCGCTGGTCAGGTAACGCGCTGGCAAACACCGTTTCATCGATGCGAGGTGCCGTCGCCGAGGGGGTCGAGGCGTTTGCGCGTGACGGCTAGCGCACGGGGGCGGTCCGCAGGCCCTCGATGATCACGGCGGCCAGGAGGTCGGTCTGCCGTTCGATGCCGGCCGGGTCGTTCGGGTGTGGGTCCAGCAGCCGGCGGTCCGCTCACGAGGCGAACGACAGCCAAGTGTCAGTTTTGATGATTTCCTCAGATACGCTTGACTGAACACAACGTCGCATGTGACGATTTCGTCAAACAGAAAGGACGGCGTGGCATGGACGACCTGGTCGGGGCACACAATGACCTGCACAGCGAGCTCGGCGCCCGCGAGGGAGAGCACCCTGGCCGATCGCGAAATCCGGTGATCAAGGTTCGCGACATCGCCTGGCTGGAGTTCGAGAAGCCCGACCTCGTGCGGGCCGAGGCGTTCGCGCACGCCTTCGGTTTCGACACCGTGCTGCGCACCGACGCCGACCTACTACTGCGGGGCACCGACACGGGCGCACCGTGCGTGATCGTTCGGCGCGGCTCGGGCACTCGGTTCCTCGGTGCCGCCTACCAAGCCGAGGAAGAGCGTGACGTTCTGCGATTGGCCGAGGCACATGACGTCGGGGTCAGGCCGCTGCCCGACGAGATCGGCGGGATCGCGGTCGATCTGGTCGACCCCGGCGGCGTGCCGGTGCACGTCGTCGCCGGCATGCATTCATTGCAGCCGCTGCCCTCGCAGACGGCCCATGCCTTCAACGTCGGGCACGAACTGCGTCGGGTGAACGCCATGCAGCGCCCGCCCCGGGAACCCACGACGGTACAGAGGCTCGGCCACCTCGTCCTGCAGACCACGAAGTACCTCGAGACGCTGAACTGGTATCTCGACAACCTCGGCATGATCGTCAGCGACTTCCTCTTCTTCCCCGGCCAACGCGACCGCGGACCGTCGATGAGCTTCATCCGATGCGACCGCGGGACGACCCCCGCCGACCACCACACGTTGGCGCTCGCGCTGGGCCCACAGAACCGATACGTGCACTCCGCCTACCAGGTGTGCGACCTCGACGCGCTGGCTGCCGGCGGCGAATACCTCAGGGAACAAGGCTATTTCCGGTCGTGGGGCATCGGCCGTCACATCCAGGGCAGTCAACTCTTCGACTACTGGCGCGACCCGGACGGGTTCATGGTCGAGCACTTCGCCGACGGCGACGTGTTCGACTCGACACTCGAACCGGGCTGGGCGCCGTTCACCGCTTCGGGGCTGGCCCAGTGGGGCCCACCTGCCAGCAAGGACTTCCTCGGCACCAATCCCAAAGCGCTTCCGCACGAGGCGCGATCGCTGATCTCCGCACTGCGCGGCGACAACGAATTCGACGTCAACCGCCTCATCGGCCTACTGAAAGCAGCCAGCTCGTGACGATCTCCGTTCTCCGCACCGCCGACGCCTGGTGGGTCCAAACCCCCACTGGTGCAGCCAAGATCGAGACCACCGCGTCCACGACCGGTGAACTGCTCGCAGCCCGGGCGGCCATCGAGACCGCGGCGCACAGCACCGAGACGGTGTCGATCGACGGTCTCGACCTGCTCTCCCCCGTGACGGCGCCGTGCCGCGTCGTCGCCCAGATGACGAACTTCGTCTCACACGTCGAAGACGCCGGTATGGACCCAAAGACCATCCCGCTCACCTTCTTTCGCAAGGCATCCGCATCGATCAGCGGGCCCTTCGCCGACGTCGTCAAGCCGCAGCACGTCAGGTTCTTGGACTACGAGGTCGAGATCGGCCTGGTGATCGGCCGAAGCATCCCGGTGGGCACCTCCATCACCGAGGCGAATCTGGCCGACTACGTTGCCGGCCTCGTCGTCACCAACGACGTCTCGGCCCGCGACGTCCAGCTCCCTCAAACGCAGTTCTACGAAGCCAAGTCGTACCCGACGTTCACGCCTGTCGGCCCAGCGCTGGTGCTGCTCGACGCCGACGAGCTCAAGCGGTTCGGCGATCTGCGCCTGCAGACGCGAGTTAGTGGCGAGTTGCGCCAGGACATGCTCGTTGCAGGCGACATGATCTACGGGCCGCTAGAGGCGCTGCAATCGCTCACCCGCTTCCAGGACCTGAATGCCGGCGATCTCGTCTTGACGGGCACCCCGGTGGGCACCGCACTCAGCGCCCCGCCGAAGGCCGTCCAGATGATCAGCTCGCTACTCCCGCCGGGAATCAAGTGGAAGGCATTCTTCAAGAGCCAGGCCAACAACCAGAAGTACCTGCAAGACGGTGACGTCGTCGAGCTGTCCGTGGCGACCGACGACGGTGCCATCGATCTCGGCACGCAGCGGACGCCAGTGAGGTACGCGTGACGGTGGCTGCGCCCTAGCCGGATAGCACCGGCACCGTGCCGGGGTTCATCAGCGGCCGGACCTCCGCCCACGCCGGGTCGTCCTCGGCGGCCGATCCCGAAAGTTGAAGCACGCCACGCTGATCCGCGACGTACACCGTGGACGGGTTGGCGGCCACCGCGGTCACGGGGGCCAGCAGGTTGCGGCTCGGCCCATCGGAGTTCACGCCGTCGAGGTTGACGTAGGACACCGGATGCTGGGGATCGGTTCTGGTGACCACGATGTCGTCGCCGGTGCGCCAGGACAGCGATATCGCGGTGTCCCCCAGTCCGAAGCCCAGCCGCCGGGGGTAGGTCAGTGCGTACTGCCCGCCCTCGGTCTGCTCGACGCCCGCGAGGACGACCTGGCCCTCGATGACCATCGCCGAGCGCGTCCCGTCCCTCGACAGCTGAAGTTCGTTGACCGGCCCGGGGAAACGCGTCGATACGGCAGTGGTGTCGATGGGGATCCGCGCGGGTTGCCCCGACGCTGCCTCTTGGATGACACGAACCACGTTGTTGCCGTCGACCACGACCCAGATCGCGTCGTCGAGCGACCAGGTGGGCCGGGACAGCGTCCGTCCGTCCAGTGCCTGGGACGCATCGCCGCCCACCGGACCGACCCACAACTGCGACGCCATGTCGGGAGCGCCAGGCCGCAGCGTCACCACCGACGCCGCTTCCTGCCCGCTGCGCGACAGGGCCGCCGCGGTCTGGTTGGGGATCTGGCCGAACGAACCGGGCAGGCGCGGCGCCTTCTGGCCGTCCATCGACACCATGGATCCGCCGACCAGGGCGTGCAATCCGGCTGCGGCGCCCGGGTCGGCGCCTGGGTCGGTGGCCGCAACGTCGGAGGTGCTCCACCCATCGGCGAACCGGTCGTCGAGCGCGGCGCCGTCGGCGTTGATCACGTACGGGCCGTTGATGCCCGCCCGCGACAGGGTCCAGATGAGCTGGGCGGCAAGCAATTGCCTGCTGTGGGGGTCGGTGGTCGAGAGGTTCTCGAGGTCGATGCGGGCGCCGCCGTACCCGCGGCCCACCCCGGTCTTCCCCCCGTCGGCTCGCGTCACCGGTCCGCGCAGGCGCAGCGGCGGGCCGAGGAGGTTCCTGACGGTCTTGTCCATCTCGGGACGGGGACCCGTGACCAGTTTGGTGGTCAACTCGGTGGCCAGTAGGTCGGGATCGGATACCGCGACGTAGCGCGGGTCGGGCACGACGGTCTTGCCGGTGGGGTCGACGAAGTACAGCGTGTTGCGCTTGTAGGTCTGCTGGAACTGTTGCCAGTCGAGGAAGACCCCGTTGGGCAGCCGGTCGATGCGCCAACCACCTGGGGTCTTGACGAGCTCGATCGGGCCGGGGTCGGGCAAGGCGCCCTCACCCGTCTCGAACACGCCCATGTCGGACAGCGAGCCCAGGATGTCGGCCTTCATGTTCACCGAAACCCGTTGCGGACCACGCGTTTCCACGAAGACCACGCGGTCGATCAGCAGCGCGCTGCCCGCGTCGTCCCAGGAACTCGACGCCGATTCGGTGAGGAACTGCCGCGCGGCAAGGTGCCGGTTCGCGGGATCGGCCGTGGCCTTGAGGAATTCGCGCAGCAGGACGTCGGGATCCATGGCAGGCGTCGGGGTGGGCAGGCTGGGCGGAGCCGGGCGGTCCACGGTGCCGATGGCCTGTGGCGCCGACGAACTCGGCACGCCGGCACACCCCGCCACGGTGAGAACCAAGAACAGCAGCGACATCACCGCAAGGACTCGCCTCACGCCCGGTCCCCCGCCGGTTCTGCCGGACGCGGCGCGCGGCGCGGCGGCCGGTCGGGCCCAACGGGCTTGAGCGGCAACGGACTCGTCGTCACCTTGTGCCCACGCACCAGCGGAAGGGTGAGCCGGAAGGATGCGCCCTTGCCCGGTTCGCCCCATGCCTCCAGCCGGCCCTGGTGTAGCCGGGCATCCTCGATGCTGATCGCCAAGCCGAGACCGGTGCCGCCGGAACGTCGTACGCGTGACGGGTCGGACCGCCAGAAGCGGCTGAAGACGAGCTTCTCTTCGCCGGGGCGTAGCCCGACGCCGTAGTCGCGCACCGTGACGGCGACGGTGTCGTCGTCGGCCAGCATCCGGATCCGCACCGGCTTGCCCTCGGCGTGATCGATGGCATTGGCGATGAGGTTGCGCAGAATGCGTTCCACGCGGCGCTGATCGACCTCGGCGATCACCTCGGTCGCAGGCATGTCGACGATGAGGTCCACTGCGGCGTCGTTGGCGAGATGACCGACGTTGTCGAGTGCGCTCTCCACCACGGTCCGCAGATCCTCCGACTCCACCGACAGCTCGGCGACGCCTGCGTCGTGGCGGGAGATCTCCAGCAGGTCGTTGAGCAGCGTCTCGAACCGGTCCAATTCACTGACCATCAACTCGGTGGATCGGCGCAGTGCCGGTTCGAGGTCCTCGCTGTGGTCATAGATCAGGTCGGCGGCCATCCGGACCGTGGTCAACGGCGTGCGCAGCTCGTGGCTGACGTCGGACGTGAAGCGGCGCTGCAGATTTCCGAACTCCTCGAGTTGGGTGATCTGCCGCGACAAGCTCTCCGCCATGTCGTTGAACGACACCGCAAGGCGCGCCATGTCGTCCTCGCCGCGCACCGGCATCCGCTCGGTCAGGTGGCCTTCGGCGAACCGCTCGGCGATCCGCGAGGCCGACCGCACCGGTAGCACGATCTGGCGCGCCACCAACAGGGCGATCGCGGCCAGCAGTCCGAGCAGCACCAGACCACCGGTCAAGATGGTGCCGCGCATCAGCGCGATGGTGCTCTGCTCGTTGTGCAACGGGAAGATCAGGTAGAGCTCGAGATTCGTCACCGACGACGACGTGGGGCTGCCAACGATCAGTGCGGGCCCGGAGAAGCCGTCGGCGCGCACCGTCGCGTACTGATAACTGACCTGCCCGGCCTTGACGAAGTCCCGCAAAGTGTTCGGCACCTGGTCGACGGGGCCCGCCGCCGTGGCCGCCCGCGGGCCGTCGCCCGGCACCACCAGCACCGCGTCGAACGCGCCTGCCAGCCCGGCACCGGAGTCCGCCTTGCGGTCGATCAGGGTGTTGCGCGCCAGTTGCAGGCTGCTGTCCAGTGAGCGGGTCTCCTCACCGCCGACGATCCCGCTGACGGTGTTGCGGGCCCGCTCGATCTCCTCTGTGGCCGCGCGGACCTTGACCTCGAGGGTCCGGTCGGTGATCTGGCTCGTCAACACGAACCCCAGAACGAGGATCACCGCCAGGGACAGGCCGAGCGTCAACGACACGACGCGCAGCTGAAGTGATCGGCGCCATGCGAAGCCCAGCGCTCTACCCAGCGCTCCCAGCCCGCGCAGCATTGGCGCGGAGCGGCTGCGGATGCGCCGTCTCGAGCTCCAGATCACGGAGGTCCGGCCTTGTATCCCACTCCTCGAACGGTGAGCACCACCTGCGGGTTCTCCGGATCCTTCTCAACCTTGGCCCGCAGCCGCTGGACGTGCACGTTCACCAAACGGGTGTCGGCTGGGTGTCGGTATCCCCAGACCTGTTCGAGCAGCACATCCCGAGTAAACACCTGCCGCGGTTTGCGCGCCAACGCCACTAGCAGGTCGAACTCCAGCGGCGTCAGCGAGATCTGTTCGTCCATCCGGGTCACCTTGTGCGCGGGCACGTCGATGTCGATGTCGGCGATCGAGAGCATCTCGGCGGGGCCGTCGTCGTTGCGACGGAGCCGTGCCCGCACCCTGGCGACGAGCTCCTTCTGCTTGAACGGCTTCATGACGTAGTCGTCGGCGCCCGATTCCAGACCGAGGACGACGTCCACGGTGTCCGTCTTGGCGGTCAGCATCACGATGGGCACGCCCGAGTCGGCACGCAGGACGCGGCAGACGTCGATGCCGTTCATGCCGGGCAACATCAGATCCAGCAGCACGAGGTCGGGTCTCAGCTCGCGGACCGCGGTCAGTGCCTGGGTGCCGTCACCGATGACTGCGGTGTCGAAACCTTCCCCACGCAGCACGATCGTCAGCATCTCGGCGAGCGATGGGTCGTCATCGACGACTAGGATCCTTTGCCTCATGGTGTCCATGGTGTCACCGAATCGCGATAAACCCGGGATACCACACCGGGTGTTTTGCCCGCTGAGCCCAGTTCAGGGGGCCAGCGTCGAGGCCAGAGCGGCTGCGTCGACGTCCGGCCCGGCCACCACCCAGCGTCCACCCCACTGCGCGGCGGCCAATGCGGCGTACGCCTCGCTGGTGCGGCGCTGAAGACCGTCGTCGCGCTCGTAGGCGTCACGGGCCCGCTCGGCGTCGGCCTCGGCGCGACGCTGCGCACGTTGCGCGGCGAGTTCGGTTGGCACCGCGAGCAGCACCTGCCAGTCCGGGGCGGGGTTGCCCAAACGGTCGAACTCCAGCTCGCGCACCCACGCCACGACGTCGCCGTCGACGCTCTGATGTAGCCGTGCGGCGCTATAGGCGGCGTTGGAGGCGACGTAGCGGTCGAGGATGACGACGTCGTGGTCGGCGCGGCGGCTCGCGATCTCGGCGTGCGCACCCGCGCGGTCCAACGCGAACAGCACGGCCATGGCGTACACCGACGACGACAGGTCGCCGTGGCCGCCGTGTAGCGCCTCGGCGGCCAGATCGGCGTGCACGGAGGCGCCGTACCGGGGGAAGGCAAGGGTGGCGACCGACTTGCCTGCGGATTCGAACGCCGTACGCAGACCCTGGGTCAGGGTGTGCTTGCCGGCGCCGTCGACACCCTCGATCGCAATGAGCACGAGCCGCAGCGTAACTGGTGCGTCTAGCCCCCCTCGACCGCCGATAGGCTCTCATGAGCTGACCGTCGAGTGGCTGGAGGTCTGTCGGGTGGGGCAGTCGGTTGAAGTCGTCGTATCGGAGATGCACTCCGCATCCGCACGTCTGGAGAGCGCCGCACAGCGTCTGAAGGACGGGTTGGCGAGCGTCAACGACGAGACCACTCAACTGCTCGGTTCCGGGTGGAAGGGCGGGGCCGCGTCGGCCTACGGCCCGGCGTGGGACCAGTGGCACCAGGGGGCGGAGCAAGTCATTCAGGGCTTGCAGCGGATGTCGGAGCTGTTGACGATCGCCGGCAAGGAGTACGCCAAGACCGACCAGTCGGGCGCCGACGCGCTCGGCTCGACGGTGCAGAGTTCGGGCGGGGCGACGGGCAGCGGTGGTAGCGGGGCCCCATCTAGCCAGGGCGCCCCCGACCTCGGCTTGGGCGGCGGCAGCTCGAGCGGCACCGGCGGCGGAAGCGCGGGCGGAGGGGCTGGAGATGCCGGGCAACAGGCGATGTCGTCGGTGTCGCAGCTCGGTCAGGCGGCCGCCGGGATGGCACAGCAGTCCGCGCAGGCGGTGGCGGGCATTGCCCAACAGGCCGCGCAGCTGGCGATGGGACTGGCCCAGCAGGCCGAGGCCGCTCAGGCAGACAAGGCCGACGCCCCTGCCGCCCATGGTGACGACGCCAAGAAGGACGAAGACAAACAGCGCGAAGAGGCCGAGAAGCGTGACCGCGAACGAGACGGCGCTGCAGCACCTTCCGGCGAACAGTGGACTGGGACCGCGCCTGTCGATCGCGGCGACGCAACGCGGCCGCCCAGCGACCAAGCAATCAAGAGGACGCGATGAGTGAGCTAGTGGTCGATTTCGCTCAGATGCTGGCGGCCATCGATCGCATGGCGAAGTTCGAGGCGGACGTCAAGGAGGTCCTCTCGGACGTCGACCAGGCCATGGCGACGTTGCGGGCGACGTGGCACGGCGAGGCGTCGGACCAGCAGGCGCAGGCGCAGCAGCAGTGGGATACGGGCGCCGAGCAGATGAACACGTCGCTCGATCAGTTGAAGAAGATCGCCCAGGCAGCGGAGAAGAATTACACAGACGCGGTCAAGAAGAACGGGGAGATGTGGGCGTAGTAACCGCGGGTGGCCGCATCGAGGTCGATCCCGAGGTGCTGCTGAGCGCGGGCAAGCGGATGAGTTCGATCGGCGCGCAGTTGGACGCGCTGTCTACTTCGCTTGGTGCGGCGTTGGGTAGTGGCGTCGCCTCGGGTTGGGATCCTGCCGGGGCCCACTTCGGGTTGACCTACGGTGACGCGGCGCAGGAGTTCGCCGATACCTTGGCCAAGGCAGCGAGCGCCTTCAAGTTCACTGGCGTCAGGTTGGAGGCGACGGGCTACAACTACAAGAACGCCGACGCCTCCTCGACCATCGGCGGGGGCGGGCCCATGGGCTCCGTGGGTGCTATGCCCAGTGAGACGAAGGCCGTCGACGCGCCCACGGGCCCGAGCGGGGCGATCGTTCCCCCGCCGGCCAATTGGTTCCTGATCGAAGGGATGCTCAACGCGATACCCGGAATCGGGCCATTTGCTGGCGCGGTCATGACGTGGCCCACGGGCAATCCGTCCTTGATGCGTCTCACCGCAGCACAGTGGAAGAACTTCGCCACCGGGTTGTCTGCGTTCAACGACGACGTGCCGGCATTGAAAACCGCGCTGTCACAACAACACATCCCCGAGCAGGGAAAGATCCAGGAGTGTCTCGGGGACCTCGGTCAGTACTTGCCGTGGTTGTCCGAAAAAGCGACGTCCATCGCGACCAACACGGACGACTTCGCCAACGGCGTGCAGAAGGCGCAAGACGCCATCCGCCGTCTCTTGGACCGCATCTCCCTCGAAGGCCTGTGGGACACGGTCACGGGCGTCTTCAGCGGCGATGGTCTCGACATCCTGCGCCAAATCGCCGACGACGTCGGCACGGTCTTGGAGAACTTCCAGAACGAAATCAAGGGAATCGTTGGACTACTCTCCGACCTCTCCAAAGCCCTCGGCGAGGCATTGGATGCATTCCAGAAGTGGGTAAAACCCGCCTTGATCGCCGCCTTTGGCGATGAGGTAGGGGGCGCCCTCGCCGACGCGGTCACGTTCTACACCGACATCCAGCTCGGTCTGATCAATGGCGTGATCGGCACCGTGTCGGGCTTGGTGTCGCTAGCCGATGTCGACACCTTGAAGGGCATGGCCGAGATGGCCCTTTCGGTGGCCGAGGATCCAACGAAGCTGCCTGGCGTACTGGAAAACATGGGCAAGCAGTTCATCGCCTACGACCAGCTGACCGGTGACCACCCGGGCAGGGGCGTCGGCGAGGCGGCGTTCAACATCGGGTCACTGTTCGTCCCCGGCGGCGCGGCGACCAAGACAGGCTCGATAGCGAAGGGCTTTAGGTACGGCAGCAAGCTGCTCGAGGAGGGACGCCTCCCTCGACTCTCGGATCTGCCCGGTTTGGGCAACAAGTCGCTTCCCAAGTTGGACAACCTGCCAGGGGCCGGCCCTGGTCACCCGGGAGTTCCCGAGTTCACGCCACCGCGAGTGCCCGAATCGCTCGTCAACCCGCCTTCTCCCCACGCCCCGGAAGCACCGCACAC
>Ga0105239_10008615_pt1 | contig 11564 bp, 10 predicted proteins | sample KBSC44metaG_FD_92761 | JGI IMG/M metagenome (GOLD analysis project Ga0105239, IMG submission 92761) | Corn rhizosphere microbial communities from Kellogg Biological Station, Michigan, USA - KBS C4-4 metaG | ecosystem: Host-associated > Plants > Roots > Rhizosphere > Soil | place: Michigan, USA...
GCGAGCTGTTCGCGCGCCGCGCCGGAGACTTCATGCGAGCCGGGCACGTCGGCGAACGTCATCGCGTCATTGCGAAAGTGCGTCACCGCGCGTGTGGTTCCGCCGATCACATCGACCTGCGGTTCGGCGTGCGACGCCAGCGCGCGGATCAGACTCGACTTGCCCGCGCTGATCTCGCCGAACACCGCGACATAAAGTTCTTCGCTGCGCGCGCGACGGTCGAGTTCCTCCAGTTCGCTCTGCAGCGCCGCCGTGTCGGCGTGTTTCTCGCGCAACGCGATCAGGCGAAGATCGATCTCCGCGCGCGATGGCGGTGCCTTCGGCATCGGTTTGGGTTTGCGCGGCCCAAAAAAATACCAAAGGATCGCGCCGACACCGATCGCCGCCGCCGTAAGCGCGAGCGCGACGATCCATTGCAAAAACACCGGCAGATCGCGCACGTCGTGCCACAACGCGATGCCGCTGCGCAGCGCGCCGAACACCACCCACAGCAATCCGCCCAGCGCCAACGCGAGGACGGCGACGAGGATCAGACGCAACGGACGCGAAGCGGACGGCATCGTCCGATTCTACCGTGACCGCGCAGCCTTTCTGGCATGATCGCGGCGGGAAGGAGTTTCAATGCGACGCTTCGTCACGGCCAGCATTTGGCTGATCTGCGCGCTTGCGCCGGCCGCGCATGCGGTGGCGCCGCTGCATCCGACGCCGCTGTTCCGCAAATTCGGCGTGGCCGACGGATTGCCGTCGAGTTCGGTGCATCAAATCGCGGAAGATCGCGAGGGCTTCCTCTGGGTCGCCACCGTCGACGGCTTGGCGCGCTACGACGGCGTCGGCTTCCGCGTATTCCGGCACGATCCGAACGATGCGACGTCGATCGCCGGCAACGACATCACCACGATCTTCATCGACCGCGACAACCGCATCTGGTGCGGGCTCGAGTCGCACGGGCTCGATATGCTCGATGCCGCGCGGCGGTCATTCACGCATTACGTCAATGATCCGGAGAATGCGAAGTCGTTGACGGCCGATGACGTGTGGAGCATCGGTCAGGATGCCGACGGCGCGATGCTGTTTGGCACTGGTGGCAGCGGCCTGGATCGCATGCGCGTCGATGGATCGCGTATCGAATTCGATCACGTCACTCACGACGAGCGTGATCCGCGCAGCCTCACGTCGGACAAGATCGTCGCGATCTACACGGCGAAAAGCGGTGAGCTGTGGATCGGCAGCGATTTCGGTCTCGACGTGCAGCGCGGCGGCGGTTATGCGCATGTGGATTTCAGCGCGATACGTAGCGACAAAGGACGCCTAAACGTCCGCAAGCTCCTGCAACGCGAAGACGGCACGATGCTCGCGGCAACCAATCGCGGGCTCGTGGCAGTCGATGCGCAGCTTAAGGCGAAACTGATCGTCGGCGACGAACTCACGCACAAAGCGGTGTTCGGTTTCGCGCGCGATCGCGACGGCAGCCTGTGGATCGGCACGCAGCACGGACTCAATCATCGCGACGAAGCCGGCAATCTCACCGGTTTCCTCGCCAGCGACACGCTGCCCGGCAGCATCAGCGGCAATCTGATTCCCGACGTGCTGCTCGATCACGAAGGCAATCTGTGGGTCGGCAGCGACGACGGCGGCCTCGTGCAGCTGCCGCTGCTGTGGCGCAACTTCAGCGTGTTTCGTCATGACGCGAGCGACATCCACAGCCTGAGCGCGAGCCGCGCGCAAGGGTTGAGCGTCGATGCCGACGGTGGCATCTGGGCGGTGAATCTCGATGGCGGTATCGACCGGCTCGATCCCGCGACCGGTTTTGTCGAACGGTTCGGTGAACATCTCGCATCGCCGACATCGAAAGGATTGTTCGCAGCGGTCGCGGACAACCGGCATCGGTTGTGGCTCGGTCACGCCGCTGGCGTGCGCGTCTACGATCTGACGAACGATTCCTTTCGCGACATCGCCGTCGATGCGGATCACAGCGACAAACTCGGCGGCGGTATCGTCGCGTTCGCGGAAGCGGGCGGCGCGATGTGGGCCGCGTCGAACGCGCGCGGATTGCATCGCATCGATGCGGATACGCTGCAGGTGCGTAAATACCTCGCCGACGAACACGCGCTGCGCAGCGACGACATCAATCGCATCGGCGTCGATCCCGATGGCGTGTTGCTCGTCGGCAGCGCGGCGGGGCTCGATGGCTACGATGCATCGAAAGACAAGTTCGAACCCGTCGCCGGAATTCCCGATGGCACCGCCATCGAATTCGCATTCGCGCGCGACGGATCGTTGTGGTTGCTCGAAGACGGCGCGCTCGAACACTTTTGTGCACCGGCGCGCTGCGGTGCATACAAAAGCATCGCGCGATACACGAGCGTCGACGGCTGGCCGAGCGCGACCTTCACCGGCATGCAGGTCGACGCGAACGGCATCGTGTGGGCCGCCGGTCCGCGAGGATTATGGCGGTACGATCCCGCGACCAAGCAGATTCGACTATTCGGCACGCAGGACGGACTGATCAGCGTGGAGTTCAACGACGCGCCCCTCGTGCAACGCGCGGATGACACGCTGTTCGGCGCCACGCTCGCGGGAATCGTTGGATTCGCACCCGACTGCCTCGCCGAAAATGCACAGGCGCCGGCGCTGATTCTCGATGCTGCAACCGTGACGCGCGGCGGCCACGCGAGTGCGCTCGATCCGGCACAGCCGATCGCGCTCGACTGGACCGATCGCAATCTCACCTTCGACGCGCGCGCGTTGTCGTACGTGAATCCGGCCGGCAATCGCTATCAATGGAAACTCGACGGCTACGACACCGACTGGATCGACACTGCTCATCGCGGCGAGCGCGCGTTTTCGCAGCTGCCCGGCGGCGAGTACACCTTGAGTGTGCGCGCGGCGAACGCGAGCGGCGTCTGGACCGAATTGGCATCGCCGATCGCGATTACGCAATCACCACCGCCGTGGCAGACGAAATGGGCTTTCGTTGCCTACTTAATGTTGGCGGCTCTCAGCGCATGGTTGATGACGCGCGCATACAAAAAACGATTCGAACGCCGCCACGCGTTCGCGCTGGCGCAACAGCAGCGCACGTTCGCGGAACGCTCGAATGCGGCGAAGTCGGAATTCCTGGCGAACATGGGCCACGAAATCCGCACGCCGATGACGGGTGTGCTCGGCATGACGGAGCTTTTGCTGCGCACGCCGCTCGATCCGTCGCAGCGCGGTTTCGCCGAAGCGATCCAGGATTCCGGCCGCGTGCTGCTGCGGCTGGTCAACGATTCGCTCGATCTCGCGCGCATCGAAGCGGGCAAGCTCGATCTCGAAGACAAGCCGTTCGATTTGCTCGCGCTGGTGCGTCACGTCGATGCGCTGGAGCGTCCGGTCGCGGTCGCGAAAGGTCTAGCGTTCTCGGTCGATGTCGCCGAAAACGTTCCGCAGCATGTGCGCGGCGACGCCGTGCGCATCGACCAGATCGTGCTGAACCTGATCAACAACGCGATCAAGTTCAGCGAACGCGGCAATGTGTCGCTCGACGTAACCACGTCTGGCGGCGATGTCGTCTTCACGGTGCGCGACAGCGGTCCGGGCATCTCGCCGGACATGCGGGCGCGGCTTTTCCAACGGTTCGAACAAGCCGAAGGTCCGCAACGACGCGTCGGCAGCGGCCTGGGTCTGGCGATCTGCCGCGAACTCGCCACGCGCATGGGCGGACACATCGAGATGGAAAGCGAAGTCGGCGTCGGCAGCACGTTCGTCGTCTCACTGCCGTTGCCGCAATGCGCGCCGACGCCCAGCGCAAGCGTCCATCGCGTTGCATCGTCTCAAACACATCGCGTACTGCTTGTCGAAGACGACGCGATCGTCGCCGCCGTCATCGCGGGCCTGCTGCGCGCGAGCGGCCACGATGTCGTGCACGTGGCGAACGGACTCGTTGCGCTCTCGGAAACCGCAACGTCGCACTTCGACGTCGCCTTGATCGACCTGGATTTGCCGGGCGTCGATGGTCTCGCGCTCGCGCGCATGCTGCGCGTGCAGAAGCCCACTTTGCGCATGATCGGCATCAGCGCACGCTCGGTGGGCAACGAAGAGCGGCTTTGTCTCGACGCCGGCATGAATGCCTTCCTGCGCAAACCCGTCACGGGCGCAATGCTTGACGAAAGTCTCGCCGCGCTGTTTTCGTCGGGACTAGAATCGACACGTCCGCCGACCGGGAGTTAGCCATGCAGCCCTACATGATGATCAGCAACCGCAATCGCGACGGCGATGGACTCGGCGCGGACATCGCCGCGCTGACGTTCTACACGGCCGATGGCGCAATCGATCCGAAGTCGCTGCATAAACTATCGGCGTGGACCAAGATCACGCGCACCGATTTCGTTGCCCGGCTCAAGCAGATCGCCGACAATTTCCCGCTGCTGCCTGACAATCAGAACGAAAACCAGAGCCACGTCTGCCTGTTCGTGCACGGCTTCAACACGAGTTGGACCGATGCGGTCGACGACTATCTCGACGTCAAGAACAGCCTCATCGAACCGGCCAATCTGGGTTTGACGGTGTTGTATTCGTGGCCTTCGAAAGGCAGCGTGGCCGGCTATCTGCCGGACCGCGAGGACGCGCGCGAATCGGCGCCGGATCTCGCGCAGCTTTTCGTCGATCTCAACGACTACCTCGTCAAGAAACAACGCATCGCCGCCACCACCAACGATCCGGAAAAACTGTGCAAGGCGAAGGTTTCCGTCATCGCACACAGCATGGGCGCCTACGTGATGCAATGTGCGCTCGTCGCTGCGTCCAAGCGCATGAACAACCCGCAACTGGTCAGCCTGATCAACCAGCTCGTGCTCATCGCGGCGGACATCGACAACGATCTGTTCCAGCTCGACAAGCCCATCGACGGCGACGGTTCGCTGATGGCGAATCTGTGCTATCGCATCGCCGCTTTGTACACGGGTCTCGATTCGGTGCTCGGCATGTCGGCGGGGCTCAAGCACTTCGGCACGCGGCGGCTGGGCCGCAGCGGTTTGTCCGATCGCACCAAAGTGTTCGACAACGTTTTCGATTTCGAAATCACCGCGTACATCAACCGCAGTGACCCATCGATCCACTCGGCCGTGTTCGATTCCGCGCCCGCGATCGACATCGTGGAAAACATCCTGCGCGGTGTGGATCGCAACTACATCGCCGAAGGCATCAGTCCGTTCGTGCAGCCGCTCGCGCAACCAGCCTGACGGCTCACTCATCGCGCGACGGCGGTGCAATGCATGTGCACTGCCATTCATTTTTCTAGGCCGTAAAGCGCCTCCTCGCGCGCACTTCGCGCCAATTCTGAATGCGCGAAAATGTTAAACATGAATTTTAGATCGCGTTCATCCGCGCGCTTCTAGCCTTGTCATCGGAGTCGTCGCCGCGCACGCGTGCATCACGACGGAGATCCAGAACGTGGAAGAGTTCGGATCTCCGCGGCAACAACAAAAATGCCGTCTCCGCCAGACCAAAAATCAAGGAGAATGACATGACGAAGTTCAACAACATCGCCAAAACCGCGGCCCTTGCCCTCGCTATCGGTACAGTGCTGCCGGCGTTCGCACACGCCGACGAGGTGATCACCAGCGACGGTACGCATCATTATGTGTATTACAAGGATCACGACATCTACTTCTCGCCGGAAACCAAGACGTACTACTACAACGACGGACGCCGCTGGCAGACGGCTGTCGTGCTTCCGCCGGAGCAGCAGCGCTACGTGACGAGTGGCGGTATCGACATTTCGCTCGATACGGCGCGTCCGTATGAGCGCAACGACATGGTCGTGGCCAAATACCGCGACGTGCCGACGACGACGCGTGAAACCTCCACGCGCATGAATTCGGACGGTTCGACGACTACGACAACGACCACGACGACGCAGCACAACTACGTCTACTACGGGTCGCACGACATTTATTTCTCGCCGGATACGAAGGTTTACTACTGGAAGACGGCGGATGGTTCGTGGACGTCGGGTACGGTGCTGCCGTCGGATCGCGTCGCGTATGTGCGCGAGGGTGGTGTGACGATCCAGCTGGATACGGATAAGCCGTATACGCGCAATGATTATGTGATTGCGCATTATCGGACGTTGCCGCGGGATCGGGATAATCAGTAATTGCGCTGATGCTTGATGTGTTGAGAGGGCCCTCTCCCGCACGGGAGGGGGTTTCTCTTTTTTGCCTCTTCGCTCGTCATTCCAGCGGAAGCTGGAATCCAGCTTTTGTTTTCTCCCTCTCCCGCTGGCGGGAGAGGGCTGGGGTGAGGGTGGCGCTTGTTGTTTCGTTCGACGTTTCGTTAGATCAAGTGCTTCCGCTGTCCTGCGGCCAGCGGGTACCTTTTTGGTAAACGCCAAAAAGGCACCAAAAAAACGTTTCTTTTTCTCCCCGTGGACGCTGTCCGCGAACAGCACGTCCGTGCTGCTGACGCGGACGCGCGCATCCCTGCGCGCGACAACCCTCGTTCCAGCTTCTGGGTGACCGGTATAAAGAGTCTTGTAATTTTGGACTGCACTAAGCCAAGGCGGTGAGGTCCGCAAAAGCTATTTCGTGCGGGCACTCAATGTGTGCACGGCATCTATCAATACACCGAGCCGCTCCGGATCGACATCGGGGGTGATGCCGTGGCCCAGATTGAACACGTGTCCGGTGTGGGGGCCGAAGCTGTCGAGTGCTTTTTTTACTTCGGCGCGAATCGTTTCGGGGTCGGCGTGCAGTACGGCGGGATCGACGTTGCCCTGTAGCGCCACGCGTGCGCCGACGCGGCGGCGCGCGTCGTCGAGGGAAATGGTCCAGTCCAGGCCGAGTGCGGCGCAGCCGGTGTCGGCGAGCGATTCGAGATGTGAGTTGGCGCCTTTGCTGAACAGGATGAGTGGAACGTCGCGTGCGACATTGTCGCTTTTTATACTTTGTGCGATCTGGGCGAGATAGCGCAGGCTGAATTCGCGGAACATGTCGGGGGCGAGCAGGCCGCCCCAGGTGTCGAATACCATCAACGCCTGAGCGCCGGCGTTCGCTTGCGCGACGAGATAGGCAGCGACTGAGCGCGCTACGACGTCGAGGAGCCGGTGCATCGTCGCCGCGTCGTTCCAGGCCAGCGCTTTGGCGCGCGCGAAGCTCGATGAGCCTTCGCCTTCGATCATGTAGCAGGCCAGTGTCCACGGACTGCCGGCGAATCCGATCAGCGGCACGCGGTCGTGCAGTTCGCGGCGGATCAGGCGCACGGCGTCCATCACGTAGCCGAGGGCACTTTCTGGATCGGGTACGCCGAGCTTGTCGATGTCCGCGCGGGTGCGCACCGGGCGCGCGAGTTTCGGGCCTTCGCCTTCGTGGACCGACAGACCAAGTCCCATGGCGTCGGGGATAGTGAGGATGTCGGAGAACAGGATCGCGGCGTCGAGCGGAAAGCGGGCGAGCGGTTGCAGGGTGACTTCGCAGGCGAGTTCCGGCGTTTTGCATAGATTGACGAAGCTGCCGGCGCGTGCGCGCGTGGCGCGGTATTCCGGCAGGTAGCGGCCGGCCTGGCGCATGATCCAGACGGGCGTGCAATCGACTTCTTCGCGCTTCAATGCGCGGAGGAAACGGTGATCGGTCATCGAAAAAATCCTTATGGAGAAGCGCGGCGCGCCTCGGCTTGCAGCGGGGCGATGCGGCGCGGCCAGCCCGGCGTGGCCGATGCGCTGATCGTGTTGCGCGCGGCACGTGCGGCTTCGATGGTGTCGAAGCTGCCCCACAGCAGCAGCCAGGTGTCGGCGCCATTTTGCCGCAAACGCAGCTCGTAGAGATCGCCGCTCGGCACGCGGGTGGAGGATTTCACGGCATCCAGTTCACTCTTGCTTGCTGCGTGCGCCATCTCGACGACGAAATGATCGCCGGGCAACGACATGAATTCGCCACCCGCCGATGCCGCTTCGACAACCGGCGGATGCGTGGCGCGTTGCGGCACCGCAGGCTTGGCGGGCGGGAGTGGTGGCGGTGTCGCGGCCGCGCTGGGTTTTGGGTTCGCCGGTTTGAGCGGCACCGTTCGCGTCGTCGGGGCCGGTGCTGCGGCAACCGGTTTCGGTGCGGCGGAGGTTTGCGGTTTTGTGGCAACGGGCTTGGCCACCGGTGCACGCGGCGGCGAAGGTGCGTTCGCGTGCGCGGCAGCGGCGGAAACGGTGCTCGGCGGTTCTTCGACGGCAGGCGTGGGATTGCTTGCCGCGGCGTTGGTCAGGTAACTCGGCAACGTCGATCGCGAAGTGGGTTGCGAAGGTGGCGGAGAAGCGGGCGCCGGCGGTGGCGTCGCTGCAACGGGTGCAGGGGCTGACTTCGGTTCGGCGGCCTGACGCGGCGGTTCGGTTTCCTTCGGCTTGATCTCGACCGCCTTGCCCGACTCGCTGCAGTCCCAGCCTTTGTGGTCGGCGCTGGGTACACAATTATACTTTTTGCCGGGCTCGAAGGTGTCGGTCTTGTTGTAGTTCGGTACTGCGCTGTTTTGCGCGAAGGCCGGGAAGGCGATCGCGGCGCAGATAAGCGCAATCTCAACCCGACGCATAGCTGGATTCCAGGCCTTGGCTGAACATCACGTGGAAACCGCGTTTGAGCTGCGCGTCGCGTGCGTGCTCGAAGGCCTGCAGCGCGTCGTCGCGTTCGAGATAGACCTCGCGCTTCAAGCTGGCGCGGCCGCCCTGCTGGCCCCATTCGCGCGTGAGCGTCCAGCCGCCGAGCAGGTCTTGCTGCAGCATGATCTGGTAATAACGCGGCGTTTCGGCGGCGGCGGGCTTGGTCTGCATGAAAAGGCGCATGTGGCTAGTTTAGCGCCAGACGCGGTGCGGGTCGTGAACGTCGCAGCAATTCAGGGTGAAAGCAGATCGCGGATCGCGCTTTCCTCGATGCCGTCGACGACTTCCGCACGGCCGATGCTGCGCCACAGGATCAGGCGCAGGCGGCCGCTGACGTTTTTCTTGTCCAGGCGCATCGCGGCGAGAACGGCGTCGATGTCGAGATTCGGCGCCGCGGTGGAAAGGCCGAAGCGCTGCAGCAAGGCATCGAGGCGGCGTGCATCGACTTCCGGCGCCATGCCGAGACGTGTCGAAAGTTGGGCCGCGAGCCGCATGCCGATGGCGATCGCTTCCCCATGCAGGATTTCGCCGTAGCCGGCGACGGCTTCGAACGCATGCCCGAATGTGTGGCCGAAGTTGAGCAGTGCGCGTTCGCCTTGCTCGGTTTCGTCGCGTGCGACGACGCCAGCTTTTTGTTTGCAGCTCACCGCGATCGCGTGCGCGAGCGCGGAGGCGTCGCGTGCGAGCAGTGCGTCGGCGTTCGTTTCTAGCCACGCGAAGAATGCCGTGTCGCCGATCGCGCCGTATTTCACGACTTCGGACAAACCCGAGCGCAGTTCGCGATCCGGCAATGTCGACAGCGTCGCCGTGTCGATGACGACCGCGCGCGGTTGATGGAACGCGCCGACGAGATTCTTGCCCTGCGGGAGATTCACCGCCGTCTTGCCGCCGACCGACGAGTCGACCATCGCGAGCAACGTCGTCGGCATTTGCACGAAGGCGATGCCGCGCATCCAGCAGGCGGCCGCGAAACCGGCCAGATCGCCGATGACACCGCCGCCGAGCGCGAGGATGGTCGCGTCGCGGCTCGCACCCATTTCCGCGAGCGCGTCGAAAATCGCCGAGCACGCTTCGAATGACTTCGACGCTTCGCCGGCGGGAAACACGATGCGTGATGTTTTTTTATCGCCGGCTGCGGCGATCGCCCGGTCGAGATAAAGCGGGGCGACATGACTGTCGCTGACGACGAGTACGTGGCGTCCGCGAATCGCCTCGCGCCAGTTCGTTGCGTCGTCGAGCAGACGGTTGCCGATCCAGATCGGATACGAACGCGCGCCGAGCTGAACGTCGATCTGCTGGGTGCTCATGCGGCGAAGTGCTCGCTGCTGGTTCGTTGCCAGCGTTCGCGCAAGGTATTCGCCAGACGCTGCGCCGCTTGCGGAACGCTGTTGCCATGTCCCGGCGCTACGGTGAAATCGGCGATTTCGCGATACAGCGGTCCGCGCTGCGCGGCGAGTTGCAGCAGGCGTTCGCGTCGATCCGGCGCGGCGAGCAGCGGCCGTTTGCGGTCGCGCGCGAGACGCTTCATCTGTTCGTCCACCGTCGTTTCCAAATACACGACGAAGCCGCGCGCTTTCAGCACCTGACGATTCTCCTCGGCAAGCACCGCGCCGCCGCCGGTCGCGAGCGCGATGCCTTCGCGCGCGGCGAACTGCGCGAGGATCATCGTTTCGCGTTTGCGGAAACCGCCTTCGCCTTCCAGTTCGAAAATCAGCGGCACGTCGGCGCCGCAATGCTGTTCGATGGCATGGTCCAGATCGAAGAACGGCAAGCCGAGCAGCTCCGCGGCGCGGCGGCCGATGGTGGTCTTGCCGGCACCCATCGGGCCGACGAAGAACAGGTTCGGAGCGGGATTCATGGCCGAAATGCTAGCAGACGCGGCGCGCGGAAACGCTACAATGCGCATCGTCTGGTCCTGCCCGAATTGCCGTGTATCGTTTCATTATCGTTTTCGTCATCTGTCTCGGCGTTCTGTTCACGCTCGAGTTGTATCAGCCCGTCAAAGAGGCGGTGATCGATCCGTTCACGGCGGTGGTGGCGCATGTCAGTGCCGGCATCATGCAGATGTTCGACAGCAACGTCGTCGCGCGGGACAACGATATCCTCGACGGCCGCACCGGCGGTGGCATTACGATCGTGGCTGGCTGCAACGGCGTGGAAGCGGTGTTGATCCTGGTCTCGGCGATTCTCGCGTTCCCGGCGCCGTGGAAGCACAAGTTCATAGGGATCGGCATCGGTTTCCTGGCCATCCAGACGCTGAACCTCGTGCGCATCATCAGCCTGTATTACCTGCACATCTGGTCGCCGGTGTGGTTCGACTGGTTCCATCTTTATCTGTGGCAGGCGCTCATCATTCTCGACGCGCTGGTGTTCTGGCTGATCTGGCTACGCTATTTGCCGCGCCGCACACAAGCCGTGGCGGCGTAAGGTCGTACACTCGGCCTCCCTGTCAGCGGGAGGTGGATCGTGAACAAAGTCGCCAAGGTCATCGAGATTTCCGCGTCATCGGACAAAGGCATCGAAGACGCCGTCAAGGGCGGATTGAAGAAAGCGTCGAAGACGCTGAAGAACGTGAAGAGTGCGTGGGTCAACGAAATCCGCGCGATCACGAACGACGACGGCACTGTCGTCGAATGGCGCGTGAACATGCGCGTCAATTTCCTGCTGGATTGAGCCCATGCCCCAGGTCGCTCATTCCATGGTGACCACGGCGATGGAACTGCCCGGTCATCGCATCGTGCGCAACATTGGCGTCGTTCGCGGACTGACGGTGCGTTCGCGCAGCGTCATCGGCAACATCGGCGCGGCGTTGCAAAGCCTCATCGGCGGCAACATCACGCTGTATACGGAGTTGTGCGAGAAAGCGCGCGAAGACGCGTTTTCGCTGATGGTCGAACACGCCGGCAACATCGGCGCGAACGCCATCATCGGCATGCGCTACGACGCC
>Ga0105239_10008616_pt1 | contig 11563 bp, 6 predicted proteins | sample KBSC44metaG_FD_92761 | JGI IMG/M metagenome (GOLD analysis project Ga0105239, IMG submission 92761) | Corn rhizosphere microbial communities from Kellogg Biological Station, Michigan, USA - KBS C4-4 metaG | ecosystem: Host-associated > Plants > Roots > Rhizosphere > Soil | place: Michigan, USA...
CAGATCGCCGCGAACTATGTCGGCGCGTTCACTCCCATGCCGTCGCTGGAACTGGCGACGATGCCGCAAACGCACATGGAGCACCAGGAAGGGCTGCACGAAGCGTACTACTCGCACTGCAGTTTCCGTGGACCTCGCCAGCCGATGCCGGCCGAGATCGATCCCGCCAGCGTTCTGAAGCGACTGTTCCAATGTCGCGAGACCGGCTTCGGTCCCGCGAGTAAGACCTCTTATGACCCGCTGGACCGCTCGATGCTCGACCTGGTTTTGGGCGGCGCAAAGGACCTACGCGGCAAACTGAGCCGTGACGACCAGCAGAAGCTGGACGAGTATCTCGACAGTGTGCGCGCTGTGGAACGACGAATCGCGGCGATCCAGGTGCGGCAGAAAGAGAGTGCTCTCGCAAAGGCCAAAGTCGCCCCCTCCAACACGGTCGCCGCCCGTTCGGTGCCGATTGAGGTAAAAATCCCCACGGGCGACAAACGGAGCGAGTACATGGAGGTGATGTGCGACCTCAACGTGCTTGCGTTCCAGTGCGATCTCACCCGTGTGAGTACTTACATCGGGTCGACACCCAACGGCGTGTCGTACCCGGAGCTTGGATTCAGTGACGAGCATCACTCCCAGACACACCACAACCACAATGAAGTGATGCTCGATAAGGTCACCAAGATCAACGCTTTCAACGTGGCTCGATTTGCCTACATGGTGAAGAAGATGGCCGGCATAAAGGAAGGCAGCGGCACACTGCTCGACAACAGCATCATGATGTGGGGATCCGGCCTGGAAGACGGAAATAACCATACCAGGCAGAACCTGCCGTTTATCATTGCCGGTAAGGGCGGCGGATCGCTCAAGACCGGATGTTATCTCCCCGATGTCAAAGGGAACCAGGGCGATCTGCTTGGCACGCTGCTGACATGTGCGGGCATTCCGCTGGATCGGCAGATCGGAATCGCCGAGAAACAGTTGCCGGAACTGGTGGCGCGTTGAAGCGCGACAGGCCATAGAGCGAGCGGTCCATAACGAGCAGAGCTTGCCTCCGTTTGCCTTAGCCTTTTGGGGCTTCGTGCAACTCGATGGGGTTTCCATCGGGGTCTTCGATCAGGATTTGCGATCCGCCAGGGCCTGCCTCGACCTTATTCCGAAAGTGCACGCCGGCCTTCCGGAGCTTTTCGATCTCGGCGTTGAGATTATCTACGTAAAGCACGATCCGATTCCAGCCTCCTGGCGACTGTTTCTTGCCGTCCGGCATGGGACGGGCACCGGAAGTTCCGGGACCGCTCAGAAGGAGGTTCAGGTTTCCACGAGCAACGATCGCTATTGGCGAGTTGCTTGCGGCTGCCTCCAACTGCGCCTTGAATCCAAGATTGTGAGTATAGAATTCGAGCGATCGCTTGGCATCGGCCACTTGATAGCGCACCACGGCTGTGGTGGGCTCGGGGCGGGCGGGAAAACCACCCTGTGCAAGCGCCACCGCGCCGACAAAGAGCGCCCCCGACAGAATAACCGGCACCTTCATTTTTGCGTTGAATATCATGATCCAATCTCCACCAGGATGATTTTTGCGTATGCATACGCATTATAGCCGACTCCCAGCAAGGTGTATTGGACAAATTTTACATCTCAATCCAGCGCAATATGGCCCTCCTTTATCGGGAGAAGGAGATGTCGCTTGTACTCGGTGGGGGAGAATCCCGAGAAGGAATGGCAATCGCGAATAAGATGCGACTGATCGAAGTACCCGCACTCAACGGCCAACTCGCCCCAATCGGGGGCGGGACTCATCGCGGCAAGCCTTACGAAGCACTGAAACCGTTGAATACGGTCGAATAACTTCGGAGTTATGCCCACTTCAGAAGTAAACACCTCGATAAAGCGACGATGGCTGAGTTCGAGCGTCTTGACGACATCTGCGATCGATGCTGTGCCGGTCTGAAGCACTTTAAGCGCATAGAGTACTTCGCGGCGACGAGGAATCGAGCAATTGAGATGGGACATGAGCGACTGCTCCAGTATCTGGAAACGCTGCTCGGGTGAGTTTGTTGAACAGAGGTGGTCCCGCAAGTTTCCGGCATCGCGGCCCCAGAACGTTTCCAGATCCACATGAGTGTCTGCCAATTCGTCCGATCTGATTCCAAAGAATGGAAAAGCGCCTCCTGGCCGAAAGTGGACGCCGATGATCGAAGAGTGCTCCTGGCTATCAATGACACCGAATCGGCTGTAGACACCGGAGACTACCGTCCCCGAGTATCGTCGGCAGGACCCCGGATTTGTCGGGTCGTAGACACGAACCTCATCTTTAGTCAGGTGGATCACCAGTTCGAAGGCGCCGTTCGGAACGATACGCACCTGCCGGGGGGTAGGGCCATCGGTAACCATCCACAGGTACTCGATCAGGGCAGACAGTGGGGCGGCAGGTTCGTGACGATAATAGTGCATAGTTCCTAGTCCTCTAAGGCATGTGATACACCGACCATGATGCGACACTGCCAAGTACGAGATCTGCAAGGAGTGGGTTTCAGGAGGGGTTATTTTGGGATCGCGCGAAATTGGGTATGTTGATCAGCGATTGTCAGGGCGCATGGCGGGGACGTCTGAGCCAACAGTAATCCCGGAAAATGCAGGAATTTCACCTTCCTGGTCGAACATGAGCGCGATGGCTTCTATTCCAGGAATGCCGGAGTCATGAGAAAGAAGTCCTCAATAGGTGTCGTTGGCGCCCGACATCCCGGGAGGCGTCGGCGTGAAGGAGGGGTGTATGGCATCGGATTTGACGCGCAGAGGATTGCTCAAGGCGGCGGCCATCGGCGCGGCCATGGCGCAAACCTCCACGTCGGCGGACGGGCTTTCGATGTCGGAGGGAGCACAAAGCCAGGACCGGTCCGTCTATGTGAGCCGGTCCAGGGCTCTCGTTGAGGCGCTTCAAACGCATTGGTATCATGCGCAACCGATACCCGGTTGGGGCCGTGAGCAGAATGAGTGGAACGCGCACTGCACGCTGGACACGCTCATTGACTACACGCGGATCACCGGCGACCGCGCCTACGTCGATACGGTCCGTTTCGTTGCCGGCAACAAACCCCTGCTGGACAGCGCTGTCAACGACGGCGTAGATGACATGGCCTGGGCCGCTATCGCCCATGTAAACGCGTATCGCCTGCTGCGCAACAAGGACTCACTTGCCGCCGCCTCGCAGATATTCACGACGATGACCCACTATTGGGACGAGGTGTGCAACGGCGGCGTCTGGTGGAATCTGAAAAGAACCTACAAGAACGCGATCACCAACGAGCTGTTCCTGGTGCTGGCCACATCGCTCTATGAGACCACGCACCAGTCGGAGTATCTGAATTGGGCGCATAAAGAGTGGAACTGGTTCGACCGCTCCGGCCTGATCAATGCGGACAGCCTGATCAACGACGGCCTGGACCACTGCCGCAACAATCACCAGACCACCTGGACCTACAACCAGGGCGTCGTGCTGGGCGGCCTGACCTCGCTGTACCGGTTCACACGGCAAAAATCGTATCTGGATCAGGCGACGCGAATCGCTTCCGCAGCCCTGGATCGACTGACGACGACCGCAAACGGCGTCCCCCTCCTGAAGGAGCCTGTCGTCGTTCCCAACTCCGATCAACAGCAGTTCAAAGGGACCTTCGTGAAGTATCTGGCGCAGCTCGCCCTGGCGCTCCCGCAGGCATCCGTATCGCGCAAGAGGTTTACGCGTTTTGTTTGTGAAAACGCGGACGCTGTTTGGAAATTCGCCCGCAACGACGCCAACGAGATCAGCGTCTACTGGCATGGCGGCGACCAGCCCCCGATCTACAATGCCACAACACAGACCTGTGCCATCGATCTTCTGAACGCGGCAGTCTCGCTGACCCGATAGCTCCCGGAAGCAGAGCGTGACTTCGGATATCGATGGACAGCGGTGCTCCGTGCCTGCCGAGCGGCCAGATCAACGAGAGCGCGAGGTCATCTCTACTAGAAAGAGCTCGCTGCGCAGCAGTCATTCTTGAAGAGGCAAATAGGAGTAGAAATGAATCTAACTGGTAGCCAGTTCAGACAGTTGCATAAGGCGCTTCTCAGCGCCTTTCCTTCGCAATCTGAATTTAGTAGGATGGTACGTTTTGAACTGGACGAAAATCTGGCAACTATCTCTAGTGAGGGCAATCTGACGAGCATCGTCTTCCATTTAATCACATGGGCCGAATCAACCGGTCGTCTCGAAGAGTTGATCGCCGCAGCACACCGTACCAACCCCGGCAATCCTATGTTAAGCAGGTTTGTAGAGACGTTCGGTCCGCACTCCCCGGATACCGAAGGCGATGTTTCCGGTGTCTCCGGGCAGGGTACCCTCCGGACGACATCGATTGAGCCGGATGATCAACGAGGGTCTTCGCGGGAGCGCACTGTAGAACAGATCATTGCCGAAGCTTCCCAGGCAGGCAGCACAACTCTCAGTCTCAGTAATCGTGGGCTGTTGGAGATTCCGGACGAACTTTACACCTGTACCGAGCTTACTGACCTCGATCTGAGTGGCAATCAGCTGGCATCCCTTTCAGAGAAAATAGGGGATCTCAAAAGGTTGGAAGTCCTCAATCTCGCCGGGAATCGGCTTCAGCAGTTGCCGGATAACATAGCTCTGTTGCGACGCCTACGCTCTCTGGATCTCAGCAAAAACGAGTTTGCCGAGTTTCCTAAGGTAATGGGTGACCTGAGGGCGCTGGTCTCCCTCGACCTGAGCGCGAATCGACTTATGCAGACGCTTTCGGTTCTATTCACACTGCCGCTCCTCCAGGTCCTGCGACTCAATAGCAACAACATCGTTCAACTATCTATAGAAATCGGCGATTCCACCGCACTGACTTCCCTGGATCTTAGTCTCAATCGGTTGAGCAGAATTCCCGGAGCGATCGGTCGATTGGCCCACCTTCGCGAGCTAAATCTCAGTGAGAACCGCATGTCCGCTCTGCCGCCACAGTTCGGACAACTCTCTCTGCAAGAACTCAACCTGAGCAAAAACGAGTTCACGGAATTTCCGGAGCCGGTGCTTCATTTGCGTAGTCTCTCTTATCTAAACCTTTCCGATAACTACCTGAAAGAGTTGCCTTATACGATTCGCCAGTTGTCCAATCTGAGCGAGATCAATCTGGAGAGGAATCCATTCTCGCAAGCCGTCGAGATCCTCGCGAGTAGTCGGGATCCCATCCGACTGTTTGCCTTTCTTGAAGAGCAGGGGAAGAGCAAAAAGAAACCTCTCAATGAAGCCAAGTTGATCCTTGTAGGTGAGCCTTCGGTCGGTAAGACCTCTCTTGTCAAGCTCCTGACAGGGGGAGATTTTATACTGGGTGAAAATACGACGAAGGAGATCAGTATTCAGCCATGGTCGGTTGAGCATAAGGGGCACCGGATTCAAGTCAATGTGTGGGACTTTGGCGGACAGGATATCATGCATGCGACCCACCAGTTCTTTTTGACAAAACGAAGTGTCTATGTGCTGGTGCTCGACTCACGTATCGGGGAAAGAGCCAGTCGTCTGGAGTATTGGCTCAAACTGATTCGCAGTTATGGAGGTGACTCCCCTGTTGTCGTTGTGTGTAATAAGTCGGATCAAAACCAGATGGCTCTCAACTGGTCCCACTTAAAAGAGAAATATGGGATCGCGGAATATGTGCGCGAATGCTCCTACCTGACCGGCGTCGGCATTCCCGAACTCAGGGATGTTTTAACAAAGATCATTGCCGAACTTCCGCATGTGAGTGATCCGGTGTCGGAGAGTTGGCTGCGCGTGAAGAATGTGATCGCATCGCGCGAGGCCGATATTATCTCCATTCAGGAATACAGAGCGATTGCCGCCGCGAACGGTATTGAAGGCGATACAGCGCAGGATAATCTGTTGCGCTATCTGAATGATCTGGGAATTATGCTCTGGTTTGGGGACGATCCGCGGTTGACCGAAACAAGTGTGATCAATCCGAAATGGCTTACCCATGCTATCTATACGATCATTAACTCCAATGAACTTTTCCAGCAGCGTGGCAAGATCAAAATTCAGCAGCTCTATCAAATTCTCGACAAAGAGATCTATAAGAATAAGATCCCTTTCATCGTCGATGTCATGAAACGATTCGCCCTCTGCTTTTCGCTGGACTCGCAGCAGGGGGAGGCCATTCTGGTTCCCGGCCTTTTGCCTCTTGACGAACCTTACATCGACATGCCGTCAAACTGTCTGCGCTTTGAGTTTCGCTACGAGGCCCTTCCCAGCAGCATTATATCCCGTCTCATTGTGCGTATGAATGCTTTCTCTCCGAAAAATACTTTCTGGCGCACCGGCATCTTCCTTGCCCGTGATAATGTGCAGGCGGTGGTGAAATCGGAAGAGGAAGAAGCGCATATCACCATCGCCGTTGCAGGCGCTTCGGATGAACGGCGAATGTTCCTTTCCACATTGCGGACAGAAATGCGGATCATCCACTCCACCGTGTCCGAGATCGCGGCTACCGAGTGGGTCCCCATTCCCGGGAACCCTGCTGCTGTGAGTTATGAGCAACTCCTTGCCAACAAACGAGAAGGAATCGAGAAGTTCGTACCTGCGAATATGACGACTCCTGTAGTGGTCCGCGACCTGTTAGAGGGGGTTGATCCGCCGGAGAAAGGATCCGGAATCAAGGCCAATGAACCACGGAAATTTACCGACGCGATTCCATCGAAACTTCGCCTGCTTATCAATGAGGAGATAGAACTGCTGCTGCGTATGCCCGCTTCCACGACCTTCGAAGGACGCAGCAGCTATCTTTTCGGCGTACCGGGCGCCAGTAGGTTGAACCGCAGCACCATAAACGCACAGGGAGACCTGAGCCTACTCTTTGAGCAGCTCTGGAATCGCGAAATGGTGTTCGATTCCAATCATCCGCTCTGGATCATCGCGGAAAATGCACTCCCTTATACTGGTGGCGCGGAGACTTCCTGGGGGCAGCAGATCCTTGATTTACGCTCCCAGATGGAACAGATCTATAAGGAACTCTAAAATGCCTCCTCCCTTCGATCAAACGCTACGGAGAAAACTGGTCCAGACCCTAATGCAGATACCGGTCACGGATACCTACCAGGGCCGTTCAAGCCTGCTCAGCGGGCTCCCGAAAGTGTCTATCAACCGCTCGCAGGAGAATCCGCAGCTCGATCTGAATACGATTGTTAATCAGTTCATCGATTTAGGACGGGACAAAAAATCGGGAGTGCGTCCCCTGATCGTGATCGTCGACAACGCCCTCGATTATGTCGGCGACTGGCAGAACGATCTTACCGATACCCTGCAGACGATTCGGACCGCGCTGGAAACGTACTACGCTGGAGAGCTACAACCCCAGAATCTTCCGCTCCCCGAACCGGAACTACTGCTGTTCAAGGGCAGGGACGAACGCGTGCCGGTGGACTTTCTCCGGAAAGCCATGGAGACCTCCCGTAGTGTTTGTCGTCTGCAAGTGCCTCGCGTCTTCAATGGCAATCGCCAGGAGGGTCAATACGGTTACGGAACGGGTTGGATCATCGCACCGGACCTGATCATCACCAATCATCATGTTCTCGACGCTCGTGAACCGGCCAGAGAACCTTCGGCAACTCCGGAGGAGTTTCGGCAGCAGGCAGAAGGCACCGTGCTCTGGTTCGACTACCTTCGAGAAGGCGGGACTTTTCTGGAAGTGAAATCGCTGTCGCTGGAGGCGAGCGATAAAGCGCTCGACTATGCGATCTTACGCGTGAAAGAGACCGATCCTATTCTGGATCGTCCGCCGCTGACCCTGGTGAGCCGTCCGCCGCAACTCAACCGTGGGCATCGGCTGAACATTATTCAATATGCCGGAGGAGGACCGCTTACTTTTGCGATCCGCAATAACTTCTATGTGGGTATAGGAGGTTCCACTGATTTCTTACGCTACCTCACGGATACCGCAGGAGGCGCCTCGGGCTCTCCTGTCCTCAACGACCCCTGGGAAGTCGTGGGACTGCATCACGCCGCACAGCCTATCACGCCGGAATACTATGCAGGATTGCCTCAAGAACGCTACCTGACCCTTCCGGTGGAGACGGCAAAAGGCGAGGTGATCACCTATCACAACGAGGGGGTGGCCCTTCACCCGATCCTGGATCATCTGCCGGAAAACTTACGAAACGAGATCGCCCTGGCCCAGGGCTGGACCTGATTTTCGGTATAAATCTGCCTCTCTACCAAGGAGTTTGATCTATGAGATATGGACGTCTTCAAAGCGCAGTATTCCTCCTGTGGATCGCATTAGGAATAGGTATCGGGACAGGAGCCGGAGGTGAGAACACGCCGGCGCAACCACCTGCCACATGGCTGCGTGCCGATACTGCTCAGTTCAAATTTGTGGATGAGAAGGGCAGTACCCAAAATACCGTGACCGTCCATGTGCCGGTTACGATGACACCTCCCATTCCCGCCACCACTCCCATCGCTCTGAAAATCAAGAGTGTCCGTCTCGACGACGCATCCGGAACCAATCTGCTTCCGGCGTTCAAGAATCCTCGCCTGGATCGGGACAGTTCCATCCTCTTACTGGATATCGATCCGACAAAGGCCGCGATGCCAGGGATCTATGCTGTCTCTATCCTGGCTTCCCGGGGCACGCCCCAGACACCTGCCTTCACGGAAGTGCGTTTGGATCTTCAATTTACCCATCCGCCTGCGACCCTCCAGACAATCCCCCCACTGATCGTGGATCGCGACATGATCCCTTTCGGCACCACGCACGATGCCTTGACGCCGCTCCATCTGATGGAGACTTCCAATAAATCACGCCTGACGAACCTATTTTTCTCTCCCGGCAGTTTTACCGATTCGACGACGCGGGCAGTAACAGGCTCCGTTACACTTAAACCGCCCTCTTCTCTGCCTGCCGGTGGGGCTCTGACAGCAAATTATAATTTTACCGGCGATTTTGCTCTGGGAACCACGCGCGGAACCGCCGAACTTCATGCGGATCAACTCGCAGCGCCCGTGACAGTTACCTTTGAGATCCATACCCGTCGTCCCTGGTGGCTGCTGATCCCTATTTTGGTGTTGGGGTTAGGTGCAGGATATTTCACACGCGTTTTTCTTCAAAATAGAATCCAACTGGATCAGATGCGTCTGAAGGGAGAAGACCTCCTGGATCGAATCCAGAACGAGCAGGCGCGCCATCCGGACGAAAAGTTTACTCAGGATTTAAAGCGGCCTACCGAGGATCTGAGCGCTGCGCTCAAGGAGAAAGACCTGGGGGTTATGGGGGGGAAGATCACCGAGGCCGACAATGCCTTGCGGGCCGCTCTGACCGCTCTTGATGCACGTCGGGCCACTGTACAGTCCTCTCTCGATGCGTTGGATAAGGTCTTTCAAACAGCCTGGTTGATCCCGGCCAATATGCAGGGGCATCTCACGGAGGCGCAAACGGAACAGGCGAACGTGCATCTGTTGCTGACTCAGGACGCCCTGCAAGCAGCGCAAGATAAAGAGACAGGGATCTTGAACACGCTGCGCAACAAACTTAGCATCGATCTCGCCGAATGGAAGGCCGATACTGAGATCCGGTTGACGAATCTTCAGAAACCTGATGTACCCTTGCCAGCGACCGTTGCGACCGTACTCAATACAGCGATAGGTCAACTGCTCCCACTTGTCGCGGGAGTGGCAGAGATCGACATGACCAGTGGAGCCGGCGGCGTCACAATGACGTTACAGGCGGTTCACAATGTGACAGCCCAGGTGCGCAACTTTCTCCTGCAGCTTGCCGGTTGGGTGGAGAGCACTGTCGGGGCGTTTGACAGCGTGTTGACATCCATTGGTGAAAGGCTTCCGGATCTTCCGGCTATCAAGCGCTTCGATGATCAGGCAGCCGCCTTCCTCCTGGATCTTCGGGCGGAAGCCCATAAGACGGGGCCGATGCTTGGCCTGCTTGCGTCTCAAAATCTTGGTATTCTGGACCTCTCCTGGCAGAAGGCGATTCTCCCGCAGATCAATTTGCTCTCGTCGTCGGACCAGGAGGTTGTGCGACAGAAGGTTAAGGCCAGGCAGTACATAGAGGCGGCTGAGAGTATCGCGGCTGCCCTGCAAAGAGCCGAGACCATTCTTGAGAATTTCATTCCTGGAGTGCCCGACGCCACAGGCACGTCGATCCCAGGCGTATCGCCAGTACCGCAAGTCTTGTTGGAAAGCTGGCTTCCAGGACAGGCGATGGCACAGATGCCCGGGTTGCCTTTCCGTATTGTCCGTGTGGAATCACTTCCACCGCACACGCATATAGGACGCCCCAAAACGCTGCGTGACCTGTTCCTTTCCAAAGCATGGCAGACCTTGATTCTGGGGATCTTGATCCTTGTCGTCGGCGTGGAGCTATACGCAGACAAGTTTGTTGGGGCGTGGCCTGAAATGACGAGTATCTTCTTTTGGGCGTTCGGTCTCGACGTTACAGTCGATGCGATTGCCCAGGCCGTCAAAGGGATCAAACCGCCTACATAAGATCCTGTTACGAAGTGACCACAGAGACCTCCGACGTTAACGGGACTTAGGCACTGTGATGGAAGGACTGCCCGCAGGTTTCACGCCGTTATCGATCTCGATCGAGGCGATCAGGCGATCGAAGCGCGCGATGGAGGGCATAAAGTCCTTGTGGAGGTCCGCCGCATTCAGTTTCCGAATCCCGGCGGCGCGATAGGTGGGCAACTGTTTATCGAAGTTCTTGTAGTCGAAGTTGGCCGGGGTCTGTTTGGGAAACAGCGGAGTGTAGAGCGGGAAGGTGGCGGACACGTAGGTCTTGCCGTCGTTGGTCAGGCCCTGATAGGTGTAGAAGAAACAGTCCGCGGTGTAGGGCGCCACATCCTGCGCATAGTGGGTGATGTAGCGGATGCCGGTCCCGTTCTTAAAGGAGAGATAGATCGCGTCGGCATGCAGCATCTGCGCGGCCTCCGGTACCGGCAGATAGGGCAGCTCTTTGGCAGCTGCCAGAACACCGTTTCCCACGGAGCGCCTTTTCAGCAGCGCTTTCAAACCCTTTAACTCCCCATCCCATTGGAGCGCGGCGAAGCCGGCGGTGGGATAGATCGCGAGAAGCGGCTGCTCGCCGGAAGTGGCTTTGAGGTACGCGCCGATTTTGCCATCGAAGTAGTGGGGGAACTTGAATTCGATATGGGCAGGCCACTCATCGCCGGGAGGCGTGTCCTTCTGTAAGGGAGCGGCCTTCAAAGACTCATGCGTCACCCCTGCCGCGAAATCCAGCCCCTGCGTGTTGAAGCGTGTGTTACCGTAGGCGACCAGACCGTCCCCTCTGGGGGCAGCATGGATCGCAGCGGCTAATAAACTCAGCACGCCGATCGTCCCCAGCACCTTTAGCTTTGTCATCGTCATCTTAACCTCCTGTTGCTTTCGCTCCATCGTCTTGTGTTCCGCGGGATATATTCGCCGGCTTTCCGCTGTTTCCTGCTTGAGATTGCAGGAATTGGAACGACTGCGGGTGAAGAAACGACCCATAGCCTGAGTTACCGTAGCCGAAATGGAACGGCATGAGGC
>Ga0105239_10008617_pt1 | contig 11563 bp, 10 predicted proteins | sample KBSC44metaG_FD_92761 | JGI IMG/M metagenome (GOLD analysis project Ga0105239, IMG submission 92761) | Corn rhizosphere microbial communities from Kellogg Biological Station, Michigan, USA - KBS C4-4 metaG | ecosystem: Host-associated > Plants > Roots > Rhizosphere > Soil | place: Michigan, USA...
CTGTTTTTTTTGCCGCCATTATTCCGGCTATGATTGCCGTTTGAAACACCGATCCTTTTTTTGTTTGGATATCGCCATCTGCAAGTTGCTCCAATACTTCTTCGGGTAATGATACAACGCTCCGTGCAGTAGCCGTGCGGCGCGAAACTTGCTTTTCGCTTACATCAACCATTGTGGCTTTACCTTGCTCATTTAGGTGCGAAAAAGTCATATCATCAATTGTTTAAATGGCCAAATACGGAATACTTCACCCTGTTTAAATTCGTCTCTTCCTTTTGGCAGTTCCATAAAAGCATCTGTATCTGCTAAGTTAGCAAAATCACCTGAACCATTGCCTTCGATTGCGCCGGCTATTATTTGTCCTTTGTCGGAAAATTGCAGCTTTACCTGCAAAAAATATTGCAGGTCGGGCTTAAAAGTAAAGTTATGCCCCAAAACAGCGTAAACAGCAGATTTTTCGTTAAGTCCCTGACTGGTATTCAACCAGGGCAAAAAGTACCGGTGCAGGCACATAAAGGTAGCTACAGGGTTTCCCGGGAAAGCAAATATCAATACACCGTTATCATGTTTACCAAACCAGAACGGTTTACCGGGGCGTTGGCTCACCTTATGAAAAATGGTTTTTACCCCAATCTCATCCAGCGCTTTAGGAATATAATCAAATTTACCCATGCTGATGCCGCCGGTCATGAGTATCACATCATAGTTTGCTGAGCAAAAGCTCAGTTTTTCTTTTGTAATCTGAGGATCATCGGGGATATGCAACAGGTCGGCATCCAAACCATATTGATGCAGTACCGCCTTAATGGTATAACTATTTGATTTTCTGATCTGGATAGGCGAGGGCTGTTCATCGACATTTACCAGTTCATCACCGGATGAGATAACAACTACACGCGGTAGTGTCTTTACCAACAACTCAGTTTTTCCAACTGACGCCGCAACACTGATAATGGCCGGGCTAATCAATTGCTGTTTTGCGGCAACAATATCACCTTGTTTCTTGTCAGCGCCCTTTAAATGTAAATTTTGTCCTTTTTTAGCGTCCGGGCCCGTAATAGTAGCCGTACTGTTTTGAATATCAATATGCTCATAGGGAATTATCGTATCCGCGGATACAGGTAATGCCGCCCCGGTCATAATCTCAATACATTCGTCGGATTGATCTGTATCTACAGGTACATCACCAGCAGCTTGTGTAGCTTTTATTTTGAAGGATTTAACACCTTGTTCAACTGCGGTATAGCTTATTGCTATTCCGTCCATAGTCACGCGGTTAAAAGGTGGGAGGTCGCGGTCTGCTTTGATATCTTCAGCGAGCGTACGGCCTAAAGCATCTTCGAAAGAAATAATTTCTGTTCCAAAATCCTTAGCTTCAGCCATTATCAATTTTTCTGCTTGCTCAACCGTCACCATAGTTTATCCTCCGATTGTTGCCATTGATTCATGAGCAGGCAAGTTTTTACTTCGGTTCTTCTCTGCTTCCCAACCATCTTTTGGCCTGTGAGAAAAGGCTTTTAATAAAACATTTTGCAAATCCCCATCAGTTGCTCCGCTACGAATTATGTCTCTGATGTTTAGCACACCGGCATCATACAAACAGGTTTTTAGTTCTCCGTCCGGTGTTATCCTTATCCGGTTACATGTGCCACAAAAAGTACGCGAGTAAGCTGCAATAACGCCAATAGTTCCCCTGTGACCTGGAACCTGGTAATTGTAGGAAGTGGAATACGGCGAATCGGTTAATTTGGTAATATCCGGGTATTTTTGTTTGATCTCATCCAAAATCCGCACGTAATCCCATTGTAATCCGGTGTAAATATGCCCGTCGCCATTAAAGGGCATTTCCTCGATAAACCGCACATTTACAGGCAGGTCTTTCGTCAACTCAACTAGTGGAATAATATCCTGTGTATTCTTGCCATCCATTACCACGGCATTGATCTTCACCTCAATATCATGTTTAAGCAGTTGTTCGAAGGTTGCCATCACATTGGTAAACTCGTCACGCTTCGTAATCGCAAAAAAACGATTCGCATCCAAGGTATCCAGGCTCAGGTTGACTGATTTAACCCCGATTTTTTTCAATTCAGGTACAAATGGAGCTGTTAACACTCCGTTCGTAGTCATCGTTAATTCGTTTAGCCCATCCAACGCGGAAAGAGAGGTCAGGAACCGCATGATATCTTTTCGCACAAAAGGCTCGCCGCCAGTAATACGTATTTTTTCTATACCCATTTTTACCAGCAGGCTACACACGGAGAGCATTTCCTCGTAAGTCAATAACTCACTGCGCGATAGCCAATTCAAACCCTCCTCAGGCATGCAATAAAAGCAGCGCAAGTTGCAGCGGTCTGTTACAGCCAGTCGCAGGTAATTGATCTTTCTGCCGTGATTATCTGTTAGCAATGTCTTTTCTAATAAACTGTAAATTTAAGTATTTCGACGCAGCTGAATGTTTATCAAATGTCGTTTTATTGCATAAAAAAATCCTATTGACTCAAATCAAGAGGATTTTCAAGAAACGTAATGTGTTGCTTTTCTATTTCGTTTTGAATTTATAAAACGATTCTGTCTTATAAACCTGCCCCGGCTTTAAAACTGTTGACGGGAATTGCGGTTGATTCGGGGAATCAGGGTAATGCTGGGTTTCCATAGCGAAAGCAGAACGAAAATCGTCTTTGTCACCATATTTCATGATGTTTTTTGCTTGCATAAAATTGCCGCTATAGAATTGCATGCCTGGTTCTTCGGTATAAATTTCCATCACAATGCCGGTTTTATCTCCTTTAACAATGGCAATTGGATCGGCCATAGTGTGCTTATTTAACACGAAATTATGGTCATAACCTTTGCCATTTTTTAATTGCTCGTTTGCATCATCGATACGTGCGCCGATAGTTGTTGCCGTTGTGAAATCAAATGGAGTACCTTTTACAGACTCAATTTTACCTGTCGGAATCAAAGTTGAATCAACTGGCGTGTAGTTATCCGCTTTAATCTGCACTAAATGGTTTAAAATAGTTCCGCTGCCTTCACCATTCAAATTGAAGTAGGCGTGATTGGTCAGGTTTACAACCGTTGTTTTATCAGTAGTAGCTTCATAGCTACATTTAAAGCCATTATCGTCGGTTAACGAGTAAGTTACTTTGATCTTCAAATTACCAGGATACCCTTCCTCCATATCTTTCGATAGGTAGGTAAGTTCAAGGGTCTGGTCGTTAACTTTTTTAGCATCCCAAACCACATCCTGATAACCCTTTTTACCACCATGTAATGAGTTAGGTGCATTATTGGTGGCTAGTGTATATTGTTTACCCTCAAGCGTAAAATGGCCTTTGGCAATACGGTTACCATATCTGCCAATAGTAGCACCGTAATAGCGTTCAGATGATTTTACATAGTCGTCCACACTGCCCATACCTACCGAAACATCTATCATTTTACCCGCACTATCGGGAACCAGCAAAGTCACCAGGCGACCGCCATAATTGGTTATAGCAGCTTCCATACCGTTTTTGTTTTTCAGGACGAATAGATGCGTTTGTTTGCCATCAACAGTTTTTTCAAAGGCCGAATCGGCTGGTAGTTTTTCGTATGTTATGCTATCTTTCATGTTTTTTGATGTGTCTGTATGATTATTTGTGGATTGTTTGCAGGCCCCCATCAAAGCCACGCAACCCGATAAAATGCCCAAAGATAAATTCCTTAATTTCATAGTTATGATGATTATAATTGCTTTTATTGTTTCCCATTTAATTGCCTGATCAGGTTAACTTCTTTCTGTTTATATGGTGTCCCATCTTTTCTAAAAACGTCATGAAACCATAGTTTGGGTTCGTCTCCATTGGGCATAGGTGTATCCCACGCGTAGATGGTGTTGGTTTTGCCTGATACCAACCCCCAATTAATAGCACCAATATTTTCTTTTTTCAACATAGGCATAGTGTTTTCAAAAGTACTTCCACGCAAACGCGCCATATATTCGTTACAAATAACCGGTCTGCCGGTAGCTTTTAAAATCTGTACTACCCTCTGATGTTTTTCAGGTTCTTCATAGTCATGATAGGTGATAACATCCGAATGGGTCAATTGAAATGTGTTAAGTTTCTCCAGGTTCCAATCCCACATTCCTGAACTCACCGGCTGATCGGGGTTAGCCATTTTGGCCCAGGTAAATATTTTAGTAAGTAATCCTAAAGAAGCGGCGCCTTTGTTGCTATTGCCGGGTTCATTGTACAAATCCCACAAAAGGATACGTTTATCATGTTTGAATGTGGTTAACACATCTGTAACATATTTTTGAAGCAAGGACAATTCATCACTATTTTTTATCCGATTTCCCGGATCCTGTAACCAGCCCGAATTATGTATGCCTGTTTTTGGCTCAGGTTGTTTACCAATTTTGGCATCAGGGTTCCAGCAATCATCCAGAACGACAAATATGGTTTGGATATGGTGTTTATCGGCTACGGTCAGATATTGATCAACTCTGTTTTTGAACCCTTTTTGGTCCTGCTGCCAGGCCATGCTATGCAGAAAAACACGCATTGTATTAAAACCGATATCTTCAGCGTAACCTAATTCACGATCGATAGTTTTCGGATCGAATGTATCGGCCTGCCACATCTCCAACTGGTTAATGGCTGTACTGGGAGTAAAATTGGCACCGTTTATCCATTTATGGTTAGCATACCAGGCATTGGCTTTCGCAGTCGGCCAAACAGAAGCAGGTTGCAGCTTTTGTGCTTTTACAGCTGAAAATGGAATAACCAGCAGAAAGAAGGCGAGTAATTGTATATTATTTATTCTCATCGGTTTATTGGTTCTGATTAGTACCGGATGGTACGAGTATTTCGACGCCCTCTTTTATCGGTATACCGAAATTTGGACTCCCATCTTTATTCCAGGTAATTTTCTGAGCTCTTGGCGAGCGATCTTTTCCGCACCCTAAGCCTGGGCGTGAATTGGCATGATATAATATCCAATCCTCTTTGCCATCGGGTGATTTAAAAAACGAATTATGGCCGGGCGCATAAACGCTGTTTTCCGGCGATTGCTTAAATACAGGATGATCTGATTTAATCCAGGAGTTCACGTCAAGTAAATCTTTATTCTCTGATGTTGTAAGCAGCCCGAGAGCGTAATAGTCAGTCCAGCAGCCACTGGCTGAGTATATCAGGAATATTTTTCCATTATGTTTTAGTATTTCCGGACCTTCGTTTACATTCACATGAGGCGGATTAGAACTATCGTGCAAATCGCCATACTTTTCCCAATCGTATGTGGGGCTTGATATTTTGACCCGCTTACTGCTTATTGTCCATGGATTGCTCATTTTGGCAATATAGATGTTCTGCTGACCGTTTTCGTCGCCTTCCCAGCCTGCCCAAATCATGTATAACTGGCCTTTATTTTCAAATACAGAAACATCAATAGCCCATTTATCGGTTGCGTCAGTAACCTTTCCTTTGAACGTCCACTGACCTTTTAAAGGATCCCGGGATACATTTTCAAGCACATATATCCGGTGATGATCATTTTTACCGTCATCAGCTGCAAAGTACATATACCATTTATGGTTGATGTAATGTAATTCGGGCGCCCAAAGTTCATGGGAATACAAAGTATTTTGCGGGGGTGTCCAAATAGTCTTCCTTTCCGCATTTTTTAAGTTGATAATATTTTTTGTTTTCCACACAACCAGGCTATTCTGCATGGAATTAGTGTAGTAATAATACCCACCTACACGTATACACCACGGATCTGCACCGGAAGGCAGCAAAGGATTGGTAAATGATTTTGATTGAGCCATTACCCAAACCGGAAGAATTGTTATCAGGAATAAAACTGAAATATACTTTATAATAGAAAGTATTCTCATAAAAGGCTGATCATCGGTTGTAACTGCTAAGTTGATAAAAAATGTAATAATTACAATTAATTTAATTCATTTTATCTTCTAAGCTTCTCTTGAGGCTCAATTATCCAGTGAGATTTATGTTTTACCAATGGCAGATTATCCAAATTAAACTGCTTTAACTGTATTTCGATCAAATCTTCATGATATTTTCCGCGCATCGAAAGCACACTATCTTGAAGCACATAACTGAAGATATACTTATCGGCAGTATCACTTTCAGCTATTAGCTGGATTGTCTTTTTCGTAGTATCGGGTTTAATAGCAAAATACCGCATATCATTATTCATCTGCATAATACTTGCTTTTCCCGGTAACGACGAAATAATCAATTTGCTCCATCGGGTTGTATCTGTAGTTAAAGGCTTTAAAGTATCCCTGTTAATTATAAAAGTCTTTACATCATAAACGCCATAAAGCGGTGGCTTTTTACCAATGTAGCCCAGTTGCTTAGCCTTAGCAGAAAATGTATGCAGATCAAAGAATATGAGAAAGATAATCAGCCCATATTTGAGCATATTAAATACCAGATTCTTCCCTTTGGTGTCAAAGTGATAAAAGTGTGTGGCCTCGATTGATGTAGTTTTGCCCCGAAAAAAAAAATCGACTAGTCGATTTAAATCTTTTGACAATAAAACCAGGCTCATAACCATCACCATGGTAGACAGCAACTTTACATTATCGTCAAAGTAATAATTGAAAGCCAGAACATTTACCAACGCACCTATGCCAATGAGGTTTCCAAACGTATATGTCCTTCTGAAAAACAGCAATATTCCTATAATGTATTCCGCAATCCCCGTAAAATAATTGAAGCCTGTCGAATATCCCATGAAATTCCAGGCCAATTCACGAGGTGGCGAATTTCCATAGGTATGTAAAAGCGCAATTGGAGTAAGCTCAGAAAACTGATGTTGAGTGACTTTAGCAGTGGCGTAAGCAATCCAAGTAATACCCAAATAATACCTGAGAATAATGATAAGTGCGTCATTTGCTTTATTGTAATTAGTTGATTTTTTATCAATAAACATCCATACGACAGAACCAACGCAAGCGATGCAGATTGTAAAAAGGACAACCAAATAACTAAATGCAGTATCCGTGGCTGCATGAGATAAATTTGATAAAGACCCCGGTATTTTAAAAAAAACATCACCCAGCCGGTCTATCAGATAATAGAACGGCTGCCTGATAAATCGTTGTATGAGATAAAAATAGGGGACAAGATTGTTTGGATTTATCAGGATATAGAGTAACAAAAAGATAAAGGAAAATCGAAAAACCTGCTTTTTGCCAGGTGACCATGCATCTATAGAAAGATTGAACTCGGGCATTGATCAGTAATAATTGTTCAGAATAAATATAAACAATACCAGGAATTAACGGTGTGCTAAAAATCGAGTCCACTTAAGTCGACAACCGCTGAATCGCAGATATAAGTAGGCATAATACCTGCCGCGGTGATACGTGTTTCGTAATCTTTCGCCAAGGTGTTCCCTGTTAATACTAAGACGGTATCTAATCCAAATTTATTACCTCCCAAAATATCGGTATTTAAGGTATCGCCAACCATTACAATATTACTTTTACTGATCTGCCGGTATTCTCGTACCAGGTCATAAGCAAACATAAACATTTGTGAATCAGGCTTTCCAAAACGAATAAACTGTTTGCCCACAACACTTTCTATCATCGCTGCAATACCGCCAATGGCAATAGATACATTTGAGGCGGAAAGAGGATAAGCGCGATCGGTATTTGCAACAATAACGGGAATGGTCTTTTTTCTTATCAGGTTGACGGTTTTGTTCAAATCCTGGCACCAGTCAAACCCTTCATCATCCAAAAATATCACGGCGCTTACTTTATCCATGTTGCTTTCGTTCACCTCGCTCATGGACAAAGTTTGCAGGCCTGATCTTTCAATATAGTGTGCCGAATTAGGTGTGCCCAGATAAGCTACAATACCATCTGGTACTTTCAGATCGAGAAACTCTTTAGTGAGCATGCCCGATGAAACAATCCGTTCGGCAGTAATGGCTTTCAAGCCCATTCTGTGATAGGATTCCGCTAATTGCTGAGGGCCACGTGAGGCATCATTGGTAACTATGTAATATTCCTTGTTTGCTTTTTCCAGATAGGCAAAAGTGTTTTCAATCCCACTAACTAAACCCGAGTAGTTTTTAATAACTCCAAAAGCGTCAAAAAATACGATCTCGTACTTATCTATTATGGATTTAAAGTTGTCTACTTTTGTCATTTATAATTAGTTAGTTTATTTATACTAAAGTTTTACTTTCTTCAAGGTTTAGAGCTTGAATTATATGTTCCGCATCAAAATCGCGGTCGACAGAGGGTAGGTAAATATCAAAAGCCTCCGCCTGAAGCTTTTTCGCGTACTGCTCGTTAAAGAAATATTTACCGTCTTTGATCACATAATTCAGGATAAAAAATCGGTATGCTTCTTTCAGAAAGCGGATCTCATTTGCTGTTAATGGATTTACTTTATGGTACTCTTGCAGGAAAATAACAAAGCGGTCTTCCATTAAAGTATTGATGCCATAACTAAATACGGTTCTGTCGCCAACGTCAGAAACTACCCGACTAAAGAAATAAAAGTCCAGCACCCGGTAGCTCATCCTGAACCAGTCATAATCCCAGCGAGAGTAGAGTTCAAGATCTTTTGTGACAGAAAAATTGCCAATGTTCCAGTCAATAAACACAGGAATGATCTCGAATGAGCTCATATTATTTTTCGACCGGTTTTTAAGGAACAGTTCGCAATGATATTTCAGAAAATCAACCTGCATAGCAGAACCAAATTGCCTTTCGTTCTTCTCTAATTGTTGTTGTAGCGCATAAATATCCGTCCGGAGTGTTTTTGACGATTTTGGCAACACATTTTTAGCGCGGGAGCAGGCTTTGTGAAACTTACCTATTTGCTGGCCAAGCTTGCGGATATGGTGTTCGTCCAAACGTCTCGGCAAACGTTCAGCAATGCGGGTTGGGTTATAGAATACAACCCATGCGTCCTCTTTTCCCTGTTTGTGCCGGTAAATATAAACCCGGTTGTTTTTTAAAAGTGATTTAGATAGCACATTTTCGAATGGGTATAAAAGGTTATTGGACAAACTATGTATAATTCGGTGGTCCTCCTTAAAAAGTTCGAATTTGCCAAAATGTGAAAGTTTCGCGATGATAATATCATCATCCTCAAATGTTATCTTAAACACATGGTTAGTGGAAACCATAGCACTGATATCCTCAATATCACGTATTTTTTTAGAAGCATCATAGCCTTCCCAGGCCTTTTTTAGTATAAAATGGTAGTTCATTTAAATTATCTCAAAATATCTCTTCAATTCCCAATCTGTCACACTTTTTGCAAACTGTTTACATTCCCACAAACGGGTTCTGGTATAATGATCCACAAAACCTTCACCGAATAACTCATTCGCAATCTTCGAATCCTGCATAATATTTGCAGCATCGAGCAGGTTAGATGGTATGGCTCCGTTTTTGGTATCCTGATAACCATTGCCTGCAGTAGCCGGAATATCCAGTGGTAATTTATTCTTAATACCATATAACCCCGAGGCCAACGCTGCCGCCATAGCCAGGTAAGGATTTGTATCTGAACCCGGTATGCGAGTTTCCAGCCTTGTGTAAGCAGGAGAAGTGTTGATCACCCGGAATGCTGTAGTCCTGTTTTCAACTGCCCAGGTAATTGTAGTCGGAGCCCATGCGCCTTCAACCAGCCGTTTATAACTATTGATTGTAGGAGCGTACATTGGCAGAATGTACGGCAAACAATGCAACTGACCGGCAAGATAGTACTTATGCAGGTCGCTCATCTTATTAGCATCATCGACACTGAAGAATAAATTTTCTGATTTATCCTTATTCCATAAACTCTGATGCACATGCCCACCGCAACCTGGCAGATTTTCGTTCCATTTTGCCATAAAAGTCGCCATAATACCATGTTCGTAGGCAATCTCTTTTATAGCTGTTTTTAATAATACGGCCCTATCAGCGGCTTCCATTACATGGTCGTGCAAAATAGCCGCTTCATATACTCCTGGTCCGGTTTCTGTATGCAAACCTTCAAGCGGGATGCGGAATTGCATCAACATGTTGAACAGATCGTAATAAAAGCTACTGTTTTCTGACGTACGCAGTATAGAGTACCCGAACATGCCCGGCGTTAAGGTCTCCAGGTTGGTAAAGCTTTTCTCCCGTAAGGATTGTGGTGTTTCCCTAAAATTGAACCATTCAAATTCCTGCGCAAATTCAGGATGAAAGCCAAGTGATTCGCATTCTTTTGAAATTCGCTTTAATAAGCTTCTCGGACAAGCCGGCAAATCATTTCGATCTGCCTTGCTAAAGTCAGCCAGAAAAAAGGGAATATTGTCCTGCCATGGAATCGTGCGAAAAGTTGAAAGATCAATCCGGCAAAGCTGATCGGGGTAACCTGTATGCCAACCGGTTAGTTCGATATTATTATTGCAAACATCACTGCTGTCCCAGCCGAAAACGACATCACAAAAACCATAGCCTTTTTGCAGCCCGTCGGTGAATTTTTTATGATGGATCACTTTTCCGCGCAGCACGCCATCTATATCAGCAAAAGCGAACTTAATTTTGTCAATATTTTTTTCCTTTAGATAAGATATGATTTGTTGTTCATCCATGAGTAGTGATACGAAAAAAACGTTGGCAAGTTAAATATAAAATTAGTGAATTATTGATTGAGTGAATTAGTGAATGATTAGTTTTATATAAGTTTTAAATTTTTGAATGATGAAAAACGCCTTATTATTTGTGTATGGTACATTGTTAAATCACAACAATGAATTCGCGGTTTATCTGAAAGATCATAGTCATTTCTTTGCCAATGGCAAGGTAAAAGGGAAGCTTTATGATATTGGCGAGTACCCGGGTGCAATATTAGGTGACGGCGATGATTACATTTATGGCGTTATTTTACAAATTGAAGACCCGGAGGTGGTATTTTCAGAAATAGATGATTATGAAGGTTATGGCGATGAACAGCCCGAGCCAAATGAGTTTATCAGAATATCGGCAGATGTTGAGACAGTATCGGAAACGGTTAATTGCTACGTATATGTATATAATATGCCCGTTGAAGGTTTAGAAAAAATCGATGGGGGTAGATATATTAAGTAAAAAAGCCCTACAGAAATAGATCTGCAGGGCTCAGTTTAAATTAATTAGGAGTTATATTATATTGCTGATTTAACAGTTTTAATGATTCGAGCAGCTACTTTGTATGGATCAGCAGCTGAGTTTGGACGACGATCTTCCAGGTAACCTTTCCAGCCTTTCTGTACAGTGTACAAAGGGATCCGGATAGAAGCACCACGGTCAGATACACCATAGCTATAGTCGTGGATAGAAGCGGTCTCGTGTTTACCGGTCAAGCGCTGATCGTTGTCAGCACCGTAAACTGCGATGTGTTCTGCAACAACAGGGCGGAAAGCTTCAAGGATCTTTTTGTATACATCCTCGCTGCCGGTAGTTCTCAACAGTGTATTTGAGAAGTTAGCGTGCATACCCGAACCGTTCCAGTCTAATTGACCAAGCGGTTTGCAATGCCAGTTGATAGAAACTCCGTATTTC
>Ga0105239_10008619_pt1 | contig 11562 bp, 9 predicted proteins | sample KBSC44metaG_FD_92761 | JGI IMG/M metagenome (GOLD analysis project Ga0105239, IMG submission 92761) | Corn rhizosphere microbial communities from Kellogg Biological Station, Michigan, USA - KBS C4-4 metaG | ecosystem: Host-associated > Plants > Roots > Rhizosphere > Soil | place: Michigan, USA...
CAACACGTCGTCTTGACCGTAGAGGTAGATACCGGGAATCGTCATCTTGTCCAGGCGCCCTTTGGTGCTTAGGCGGGCAGCGATGTTCGGGTCGGAGATACGATTATTGGCGAACTCGAGCATGGCTGGGAAATAGGCACGTGCCGCCTCGGCATGCACAACGGACGCCGAGTGCCGCATCTCGACGAGATCGTCGCTGATGTTCTCCGGGCGGTAAATGATGGCGCTCATCATCGTCCGCATGCTCTCCGCTGTCCCGTCGTACATCGGTATCTTGGCTTCGCCTTGCGGGCGGGTCAGATGTTCGGTGATGTCGCCGATCTCGCCGGCGATCAGCGCAAAGCTAAGGATCTTGTCCGGGTGCGCGACAATGTAGCTGGCCGAGTTCATGCAGCCCATCGAGTTACCGGCGATATGAAATTTGTCCAGACACAGCGCGGTGACGAATTCGTGGATGAAGTCCACCTGAGTATGGATCCCGCGCGGGCGATGCTCGGCAGCGGGATCTGACAGTCCATAGCCCGGCATATCGGGTGCATACACGCGAAAACCGTTGGCGCCCAAGAACGGTGCCATGTACCGCCAACCGGCGGTGCCGGACGATCCGGGCAGCCCGCCATGAAGCAGCAGGACTGCAGGGCCGGTATCGCCAGAGGTCATGTAGTGCGCTTTCGCGCCGCTGGCAAGACGAACCCACCGGCTCGCTAAGCCGGGTACCTCGATGATTCCTTCTTCGGTTAGAGCCACCTGCTGCCTCCTTGTGTAGTGATGATCAACCGATTCTTGTTATGCGTAGTCCCAGGTCGAGATCGCCGACCTGCGCGCGTTCGTTGATGGCGCGCCGGCACCGCAGCATCAGCCGGGGATCGTCGACGATGACGGCGCCGACCAGAGATCCGGACGGGGCGGCGTAGAGCGCGACCAAATGGTCGTGGGCGTCGCCGGCATGCAGAAATAGTTTTCCGGCGCTGGGCCGCCCGATGATCTGGATTCTGTGATCGTATTGGTCCGACCACACGTACGGCATAGCCGGCGACGGGATGGGTTTCCGCATGATGCTGGCAGCTACCACCGCACCGTGCTCGTTGGCACTCGTCCAATGCTCGATCCGGACGCTGGTGTCGTAGTGCGGGTGCGGTCGGCGTGCTACGTCGCCGGCTGCATATACACCGGGAAAAGCGATGACGCGCAGCTGCTCGTCGCAATCAATGCCGTTCGACACAGGGAGGCCTGACGTGGCAAGCCAGTCGGTGGCGGGACGGGTTCCGATGCCCACCACGACCAAATCGGCAGGCAGAGTGCGGCCGTCGTCGAGTACCACCGCCGATACGTGGTTGTTGCCCTCGAACCGCGCGAAGCAGGCATTGGTGACCAACCGCACGCCATTGGCACGGTGTAGGTCGGCCAGCAGCGCTCCCACCTCTTCACCAACGATGTGCGCCATCGGGGTGCGTTGTGCTTCGACGATAGTGACCTGACATCCGTACTTGCTTGCCGCGGTTGCGAACTCAGCGCCGATGAACCCCGCGCCGATCACTACGACGTGCTCCGCTCCAGGCAGTTGGATGCGCAGATTGTGCGCGTCGTCGGCGGTGCGGATGGCGTGCACGCCCGACAGATGCTCCATCGCAGGCAGCGTCCTCGGCGTGACACCGGTCGCGATGACCAGGTTTTTGTAAGTGAGATCCTGCATCAGGTCGGTGGTGACGACTCGACGTGCAGGGTCGAGCGACAAGGCGCGCACTCCGAGTTGGAGATCGATGGTGAGCGCTTCTAGGTCATCGTCTGACAACAGGGGGACCTGCGCTCCGTCACCGTGGGGGTCAAGCATCGCCTTGGTGAGGGGAGGTTTGTCGTAAGGCCGATGAAGCTCCTCACCGATCATGGTGATGTCGCCGGCGTAGTCGGCCGCGCGAAGGGCCTGGGCCGTGCGCACCCCTGCTACGGATGCACCGACGATCAAGACAGACATGTTCGCAGTGTCGACTGGCGTGGAGGGTTGGACAACGCAATTTGCCAGTGGCTGGAACGCTTGGCTGATCCGGGTTCGACACGTAACTGGGCACCTGGGGTTGCTCAGATCAGAGGCGGAGATTAGGCGAGACACGCCCTTCGGCCGAGATGTGCTTTCCCTACCGATCCGGGAGACGTATTCTCAACCTCAGTGGCGGCGATCACAGCTCAAGAGCATGGAGGAGCCGCCAGGATGGAGCGATCAACGTTGACGATTCAGCCGGTCGAACATGATTCACCGTCGATCTTGTCGAAAGCCTTTGAACTGCTTAGAGCGTTCAACCAGACTTCTCGGGTCATGACCCTCAGCGAGCTCGCTCGCGCAGCGAATCTGCCGAAGTCGACCGTACACCGGTTGCTGGCACGGTTGATCGATCTCGACGCCATCGAGCAACACAAGCACGGCTATCGGCTGAGCCTGTCGCTGCTGCAGCTGGGTGCGACGACTCCAGCTGCCGGTCTGCGCGAGTTGGCCGCGCCTCACTTGAGTGCGTTGCTGAACTTCACTGGCTTCGCAGCACATCTCGGCGTGCTGAGAGACTTCGATGTCATCTGTCTCGACAAGCTCACACCGCGCGGCCGCGTCGAATCACTGTCCGAAATCGGAAGTAGATGGCCCGTCACGTGTACGGCATTAGGTAAGGCTCTGCTGGCGCACGAGGACTTCGAATACCTGCGGACGGCTCTGCCGACTCCGTTGCCGATGATGACGCCACAGTCGGTGTCCGACTTTGACAGCCTCGCCATCGAGCTTAGGCGAACGACCGCAAGCGGGCTTGCCTACTCCGACGGCGAGTTCCGGCGGGGACTGTCCTGTATTGCTGCGCCTGTAGTTGTGCATGCTGCAGGGACACAGCGGACGGTTGCCGCGCTGTCAGTCAGTTTCCCTTCTGGAACACCGCATTCGGCCAAGATCGAGGGCGCGCTTCGTCACACGGCAGGGCGGCTATCGGTCGACGCCACTACACACACTGCATCTCGCGAGCGGTGGCTACCAGCCTGGCACGGGGAGGACTGACTCGCGTGTCAGACAATCCGCGATACGGGATGACGCCGGCAGTAGTGATCGGACCCGATCGTGGCGAATCGTCACTGCGCTGCGCGAGCGACATGGATGCCAAACGCAGTTAGAACAAAACCCGGACCACCGATTCGGCGACGCAGACCGGTTTGGTGGACCCGTCGCACTCGATCGTGTACGTGACCGCGACATCAGACGACTCACCCCGGTTGATGACCGAGTCGAGATGGGCGTGGGCGCGCAACCTGCTCCCAGCGGGTACCACTCCGGGAAATCGAATCTTGTTGAGTCCATAGTTCAACTGCGCACGACAGTTCTGTATCTCGAAGATGGTGCGTCGAAACGCCGGCAGCATCGACAATGTGAGATATCCGTGTGCGATAGTGCTGCCGTAGGGTCCTTCGGCCGCCCGTGACGAGTCTACGTGAATCCACTGGTCGTCGCCGGTTATTTCGGCGAACGCGTCTATTGCCGCCTGGTCGAGCCGAACCCAATCGCTGGTTCCTAAATCCTGTCCGACAGCCGACTCGAGCTGCTCACGGCTCGAGAATACGCGTCTCCCCGATCTCATTACAGTCCATCCCCTTATCGACGGCGAAATGTGTTGTTTTGGTCATGCTTCGGGCCGGTGAGTAAGTCTGACCACCAATTTCAATGTTGCGGAAAGGAATTGGGCAGTTGGAACGGAAGTCCGAACGGTGACCTTGCGAGCGCCCCTTCGGTGTCAAGTGCGTTGATCTCGTCTTCGGTGTATCCCAGCTCGAGCAGCAGTTCTCGCGAGTGCTGGCCAAAGAGGGGTGCCGGACGGCCAGCCGATGCGGCGGGGGCGTGGCTGAATCGTGTAGGGGGGCCGATGTAACGGGCGGACCCCACAACAGGATGGTCGAGTGTGTACACCCGTTGCCGGGCCAGCAACTGTGGATGATGGATCAGGTCAGTACCGACCTTTACTTCGGCGGCGGGGATCCCGAGCTTTCTCAGTATCCCGACGAGACTGCGTGCGTGGTGCTGTAAGCACATCAGACACAGCATCTCGTCGAGTTCATCGTGCTGGTCCACGCGTTCCTGGATAGAGGAAAGGCGCGGGTCCGTTGCCCGTTCCGGCATGCCGGGCGCCTGGGCGAGAGCGCGCCACTGATCATCCGAGGTGGCACTGATCGCAATCCACCCTTCGTCAGCGGTGCGATAGATGCCTTGTGGCGCAATCCCTTCGCGTCGGTTCCCCGAACGTACGGGTCGTTCTCCGAGGGAAGCCGACACGATGTGCGGCGCGGAGGCCTCGAGCGCTACGTCGCCCAGCGCAACCTCTATGTGGGCACCCAATCCAGTCCGCAACCAGCGATGAATCGCCGCGAGCGTCCCGGCGGTCGCCGCGATGGCGGCCATCGGATCGAACATGGTCGACGACAGCAACGGTTCATCGTCCGGGTATCCAGTCATCCAGCTGATACCCGACGCGGCGTTGGCTGTGTACGTGAATCCGGGCTGGTCTCGCCACGGTCCTGTCGAGCCCCAGGCAGGCATCCGGGTCATGACGATCGTCGGCTGAAGTGCCCTGACCCCCTCGTAGTTCAGACCGCGGCTATCGAGGACTCGTGGAACGTTGTTCTCCACCAGTACGTGACTAGACGCGAGGAGCCTTTCGACGATTTCGCGTCCGCGAGGGTCAGCCAATTCCGCTGTAATCGAGCGCTTTTCGTAGTTCACACCGGCGAACGGCGCGCCGCGCTCCCAGAAGCGGTCGACGGTCGGTGCCGTTCCCGCGAGGCGCATCACGTCAGGCTTGTTGGCCGACTCGACACGGATGACGTCGGCGCCCAATGCCCCGAGGTAGGAGCCTACGAGCGGGCCGGCCTGATAGCTCGCGAGTTCGGCGACGCGGACGCCGCTCAGCGGACGCCGCGGATCGCCCTGCAGGCGCACGGCTGTTGGGACCGCAATGGCCGACGAGTCCGCCTGAACGCGGACAGGACTGCGTGGAAACCCGATGTTGGAGATTCTGGTGTCAATACGATCACGATCGGCGTATGGACCGAAGTGGCTGGCCGTACCTGGGGTGTTGACCGGTGCGATCGGGATTCGGTTGGCGATGCCCATCTCGACCAACTCGGCGACGGTATGGCGTTTGGTGAAGTCGTGCACGAGGGGGCGCACTTCCGCGACCAACCGGATGCGCTCGATGAGCAGGTCGAATCGCGGATCGTCCAGGCACGGATCCGATGCAAGTTGCTTGAATGCGCTCCACTGTTGCGGGCTTACGGCTACCACACACACCCAGCCGTCTTTGGCCGGTTCGATGCCAGGGACAGCCATCTGTGGCACTGGGTACGGGAAACTGTCCGCGAATTGAGCCATCAACCAGGGGTACTGCAGCACCGAGATCAGCGACTCGAAACGCGAAACGTCGACCTGTGTTCCGCGGCCTCCCCGAGCCACTTCGATCAGTCCGGCTAGTGCGCCGATAGCGGCCCAGCGGCCCGCCAACTGCTCGGCGAGGTTCACTCCGACCCCGGTCGGCGGCCGTTTGTAGGTCGGGTGAACGGCGACGATTCCCGCCTCCGACTGCAGGGTCAGTTCGCTTGCCGGTGTCGTCGCATCGGGTCCGGTGATGCCGTAGTCACTGATTGATGCAGCGACCAGCTCACTGTTGTGCGCGGTGAAGGCGTCTGTGAGGCCTCGATTGTCATTACCGTCCACGACCAAGATGTCCACCCGCGTCGCGGTGTCGAGCCTGCCTTTACTCCTGTGCAGGTATGCGCTGTAGGCGTCGTCTGCTGCGTCGTTGGGCTGATATCGCGATACACGGGCTCCGAGGTCAGACAGGACTCGGCCACACCACCCGACTGCCTCTGAACTCCCGACCTCGGCGACCGTTACATCACCGAGCAGGTCGGCGTCACCCGACGTCGAATCTGTCGCTCGAAAGTTGTCTTCCGACAATGTCACTGCTCCTTCGGATCGTCGACTGCGTATCGAGATGTTGAGCGTCGCGGGGGAGGGCTTGCGCGATGATTTGGCACATTCAGTACGAGACGGTGAAGCGCCGACCGACAAATTGTGGCTTCTCGATTTCGTCTGCCAGCGCGACGGCGTAATCGGCATACGAAATGCGCGACTTGCCGTTTGCGTCCACCAGCAACTCGTCTTGACCTAGCCGGAATGATCCGGTTCGCTCACCGGGACCGAAGTCCGGTGGAGGCGACAGATAGGTCCAGTTGATGTCAGTCCGGGTCAGCAACGCGTCGAAGAACTTGGCGGCGGCCTCCGCTGGCACGGCGAAACTCGCGGGAAATGAATCGGTATCCATGATGCGCGTCGTGGTACCTGGAACGAGCAGTGTGCCCGACCCTCCCACCACGACGTAGCGCGGCACGCCAGAGGACTTCACGGCCGACATCAGAGAAGACGGATTGGTCTTCTTGAACCGGATGGACGAGACGACGACATCGTGCCCCCTGAGTTGGCCAGTGAGAGTCTCTGGATCGTTGGCGTCACCGCGCACGCTGACGACTCGCTCCAACGCGAGTACGGATTCCGGGTGGGTGGAGATGCCGGTGATCGCATGGCCTCGCTGATGCAGCTCTCGTACTACGCATTCGCCGACCGCGCCTGAGGCCCCGACAACCGCAATGTGCATTGATATCACCGTCCGAATCGATTTGTGCCGTAAGGGCACCGCTATTCAAGGCCGAAGACGGAATCATCAGCATCAAGGGGTTCCGCACGTCGGAACTGCCTTCCACCGTCGGATGGGATCTGAGACACTCGCCGCAGTCGACTGTTGATGTACGGTGCGCGACCAATAATCCGCCGATTCGTTCCGGTGATGGGAACGTGCCCTTCAGAAACGACGCGTCCAGTACGACGCTGTCGCTATGGATGGTGGTGACGGTACCGGGGTGAGCGGCGATGCTCTCTCCGCGGCCTATGGCCCCGCTGGCATACCGTCCGGTTCCTCACAATCGGGCTGGATCCGAGCCACTGACGGGAATCGTCTCTACTGGCGTGCCTGGGGACCAGAGGCGAACAATGCTGCGCCAGCCGTCGTCATCTGCCATGGCGTCTGTGAACACGGCGAACGGTACCCACACGCAGTCGCAGCGCTCGTCGATGCTGGGTACATCGTGTACTCCTACGACGCTCGCGGCCACGGAAGATCGGATGGTCGTCGTGCTACATTCGACAGCTTCTGTCAACTGCAGGGCGACCTAGAGACTTTTCTGGGAACCGTAGTGCGGTACAGGCATAACGCTCCCATCTTCCTCTTGGGGTTCAGCCTGGGCGGCGCGGTCGCGATCGATCACCTATTACGTCAGCACGAAGGGCTTGCCGGCGCGATCGTGATCGGTTCGGCGCTGGGGAGAGGGGAGGACTTCGCGCTGCGCTTGACCTCGTTGGCTGCCGCCCTATCCGCGATACTTCCGCGATTGAGGTTGATTCGGCTGAACGCGCCGGTAATGACTTCAGATCCCGCGGTGGCGCGCAGTTACGAGGTCGATCCCCTTGTTCACCACGGTCGTCTGGACGCGCGGTTCGTCGGCGAGATGCTCGCTGCCATGCGGCGTCTCCGTAGCGAGGCGCACCGACTGCAGTCGCCACTGCTCGTACTACATGGGCAGGCGGACGTGACCGCCGATCCTCAAGGGTCACGCGACCTGCATGACGCGGCGGGTTCCACAGACAAGACCTTGATCGTATATCCGGACCGCCGGCACGACGTGCTGAACGAGCCTGGGCACGAGCAGGTTATGGCCGACATCATCGCCTGGCTGGCGGCGCGTGCCGGAACCGCATCTACCGAGGGTAGATGCGGTCCGTCCGATACAAGAGCTCACGGGAAGGCCGGCCAGGGATGAACTGCCGAACGTTTCAGCGGGAAAATCCGCAGTGTCCCAACGGAATTATTCGGCGCCTCGTGCGTCGACGCATGGTTTGGGAGTGTTGACGAGTGGTTGATTTCGGACTGATCGATTTCCATGCCCACGTAGTGGTTGATCTTCCCAACTTCGCCGAACGTTTCGGCGATCCGCGCTGGCCGAGCTTCCTCACACAAGGCGACGAGGGCCGGCTCACCCGGAATGGTCAGGTGGTGCGAAGTCTGCCCCCGTCGGCATGGCTTCCGCGGCGCCGAATCGAAGAGCTGGACGAATCCGGGGTTGACCGTCAAGTGCTTTCTCCCGTACCGCCGTTGATTTGTGACTTCGGCGACGCTTCCCTGTCCAGCCAGTGGGCCGCTCATGTCAACGACGCGATCGCCACTTTGGTCGCCGACAACCCGTCGCGCTTTTCCGGGTTGGGCACTGTGCCACTGCGCTATCCGGAAGCGGCGATCCGCACGCTCCAGCGAGCGCACGACAGCGGGTTGTCGGGCGTGGAGATCGGGACCTCCGCTGGTCAACGCGAACTCGATGATCCGGCTCTGCGTGAATTCTTTAGCGCCGCAGCTGAATTAGACATGATCATCTTCGTCCATCCATTGGCATTAGATCTGAGTGCGTACAAGGCTCTACGAATCGACGGCCCAGCGGTGACGTTTGGTCTCGGCATGGGAACGGACACGGCCGTCGCTGCGGCGCATCTGGTCTTCGGCGGTGTGACGGCAGACAATCCGGAGTTGAAGATCTGCCTCGCCCATGGCGGAGGAACGTTCTTCTGGGCCCTGACGCGAATCGCGCACATGTGGCAGCAACAAGGCGGCCAAGCGATCGGCGAAATCACGCGAAATGTCTTCGTGGACAGTGTTGTCTACGATCCGGGAAACTTGCGCTACCTATGCGGGAAGATCGGTCCCGAAAAGGTTCTCTTCGGGACCGACTACCCATTACCGGCCCAGGCAGACCTTCACGGCACGGTTCTTGCTGAATTGCCCGAAGTTGACGCTGTCCGCATAGGCCGGCAGAACGCATCTGAGCTGCTTGGTCTGTGCCCGACCTGCCACTGAGCGTCCGTAGGGGCGAGGAACTTCGAGCACAAACGCAGCCATCATTACCACCGAATCACAACGATCGAAGGAGCGAGAGTGACTGAACCGGGCGAACGCACATTAGACGGATCCGTCGCGTTCATATCTGGTGTTGCGCGGGGGCAGGGCCGTTCCCATGCGATTCGGCTCGCGGAAGCTGGAGTGAAGATCATCGGGTTCGACCTGTGTCAACAGGTAAGCACGGTGCCTTTCGACATGTCCACCTTGGAGGATATCGCCGAAACGGAGCGGCTGGTCAAGGCGGTTGGCGGTGAGATCCAAACGCACATTGCCGATGTGCGGGATCAGAGCCAGGTGGATGCCGCGTTGCAAGCCGGACTTGACCGTTTCGGCCGTCTGGACATCGTGTTGGGCAATGCGGGAATCAATAACAATTACAAGAAGACATGGCTACTGGACGACGACGATTTCCGGAATGTCATCGACGTCAACATCGTCGGTGTGTGGCACACCGTCAAAGCCGCAGTGCCTCGTCTCATCGAACAGGGCGAGGGAGGATGTATCGTGTTGACGGGGTCGGCCGCCTCGATGTCCGGCATACCCAACCTCTCCGCCTACGTGGCCTCCAAGCATGCGGTGCTGGGGCTCATGCGGACAATGGCAAAAGAACTTGGCCGCTACCAGATTCGCGTCAACGCAGTCATGCCCGGTAACTGCAACACGCCGATGTTCGACAACGCGGGTATCCGGCGGCTCTACGTCCCGGACGAAGAGGTCGCGTCGACGGAGACATTCCTCGCGCGTGCGGCTGCCATGTCTCCGATGCGCAATCCTTACGTGGAGCCGCGTGATGTGTCTGACGCCATCGCCTATTTGGCGTCGCCGGCCGGGCGATGGGTGTCTGGGGTGGCGCTTCCGGTCGATGGGGGTACGGCTACGCCGTGACGGCGGCAGACGGTTGGTCGTTCTAGAACAAACCAATTCCCGCGGACGAACGTGCGTTGCTCGATATTCACGTCACCGCGTTCGATGTGGGAGAGCGCCGAGGACACGACAGGCACTCATTCGAGCATGCTTCTAGACCCTGACGTCCTGCCAGTCTCGGCGGTGCCTTCATCGTTCCGGGGATCGGAAATGGCGGTCGGCAGGTGTGTCGCCTTTGGCCACGATGGACGAGCGGTGGATTTCCTCTGTTTTATGAGTGGAGTTGGATATGGGCGCTATGAGAGTCGATGTGCAGCGTGTTGGTCGGGTTGCCGATCGGCTTGCTGGGGCGGTTGCATCCGGTGTCCCTGTTGAGCCCGTGCGTGACATTCTTGGTGTTGACGATATTGATGCTGCGTACGCGGTGCAGTTGGAACTCACGCGTCGTCGGTTGGCTGCCGGCGGTCGTGTCGTCGGACGCAAGATCGGGTTGACGTCGCCGCCGGTGCAGCGTCAGCTGGGTGTTGATCAGCCGGATTTCGGCGTGCTGTTTGCGGACATGGATGTCTCTGGCCTCGATGAGGTGCCATGGGGTCGGTTGTTGCAGCCGAAGGTCGAGGCTGAAATTGCCTTCGTGCTTAAGTGCGATCTGGACGGCGACGACAGTGCAGATCCCGAGAAAGTAACGGCTGCAGTGGATTACGCGGTAGCTGCGCTCGAGATCGTTGACAGCCGAGTGGTGAATTGGGACATCGCCATTACCGACACGATTGCCGACAACGCGTCGTCTGCGATGTTCATCCTATCTGGTAGTCGGCTCGCATTGTCGGACTTCACTCCTCGGGACGTTCCCATGCTCATGTATGTGGACGGCGTCGAAGTCTCCAGAGGCAGTGGTGAGCTCTGCTTAGGAGACCCGTTGAATGCCCTGAGTTGGTTGGCTCGTACGGCGGCTGAATTCGGCGATCCGTTGCGGTCCGGGCAGGTGGTGCTCTCTGGAGCTCTTGGCGCGATGGTGGCTGCACGGCCTGGGTGCAAGGTGTACGCGGATTTAGGCCCGCTCGGTTTGGTTTCGGCGACGTTTTCCAAGGAGGTGTGATGGCTAAGGCGAAGGTCGCGATAATCGGATCTGGCAATATCGGCACGGACTTGATGTTCAAGGTCCGCCGGTTGTCGGAGGTGTTAGAGGTTAGTGCCCTGGTCGGCATTGATTCTTCTTCCGATGGTCTCGCTCGGGCAAGTCGTTTGGGCATCCCGATTACGGCTGACGGTATCGACGGCTTCCTGGGGATGCCGGAATTCGTGGATATCGATATCGTTTTTGATGCGACATCGGCGAAGGCTCATATGGCGAACGCGGCGCGGTTGGCTCCGTTCGGCAAGATGTTGATCGATTTGACGCCGGCTGCGATCGGACCGTTTGTGGTGCCGGCGGTCAATCTCGTCGAGCAGCTCGACGCGCGTGCTCGTAACGTCAATATGGTTACGTGCGGCGGTCAGGCGACGATTCCGATGGTGGCCGCGGTGGCTGCGGTGACTTCGGTGCATTACGCCGAGATCGTGGCCTCGATCGCATCGCGCTCGGCCGGCCCGGGGACTCGCGCCAATATTGACGAGTTCACCGAGACGACTTCGCGTGCTATCGAAGTTGTTGGGGGCGCGGCCAAGGGAAAGGCAATCA
>Ga0105239_10008620_pt1 | contig 11560 bp, 8 predicted proteins | sample KBSC44metaG_FD_92761 | JGI IMG/M metagenome (GOLD analysis project Ga0105239, IMG submission 92761) | Corn rhizosphere microbial communities from Kellogg Biological Station, Michigan, USA - KBS C4-4 metaG | ecosystem: Host-associated > Plants > Roots > Rhizosphere > Soil | place: Michigan, USA...
ACCTCCGACTCCAGCGATTTCCTCAACAGCGGCATCCAGGGACCGAACGATCCGTTCAACGAATTCTACAGCGGCACCACTCTGCAGAAGCTGACGACGGTCGATCTCAAGCAGATGGACGCGTTGGGATTCCATTTGACCTCGGCCGCGGGGACGGTGATCGGGCCGACCGCCGATATCATGTGGTTCAACAGTGGTACGGGCCAGTTCACGGTGTGGGAGTCGACCGGCAGCACCTACCTGCCGAATGTGTATGTGAGCGCTGTAGGCGCCGGCTGGGCCTTGGCGGGAGCAGCGGATTTCAGTGGCGACGGCAAGGCCGACCTGCTCTGGTTCAACAACACTACGCATCAATTTACAGAGTGGCAGGCGACCGGCTCGGGCTTTACACAGAATGTGTATGTGAGCGCGGTTGGCGCGGCGTGGGCGCTCGCCGGGACAGGCGATTTCAGCGGCGATGGCAAGGCTGATTTGCTTTGGTTGAACAGTGCAACTGGCCAGTTCACGGAATGGCAATCGACCGGCAGCGGTTTTACCCAGAATGTTTACGTCAGCGCGGTCGGTCCCGGCTGGGCATTGGCAGGAACCGGTGATTTCAGCGGCGACGGCAAGGCCGATCTGATCTGGTTTAATAGTGCCACCGGTCAGTTTACGGAGTGGCAGTCGACCGGCAGCGGCTTCACGCAAAACGTTTACGTTAGCGCGGTCGGCGCCGGCTGGACGCTGGCTGGTATCGGCGATTTCAACGGGGACGGCAAAGCGGACCTGATCTGGCAAAACGGCTCGACCTTCACGGAATGGCAATCCACGGGCAACGGCTTTACGAAGAATGTCTTCGTCGGATCAGCTGGCGCTGGCATGACCTTGGCGGGCACCGGTGACTTCAACGGGGATGGCAAGGCAGACCTGCTGTGGCTCAACAACACCACGCACCAGTTCACCGAATGGACTTCCACGGGCAACGGTTTCACCGCGAATGTCTACACAGGCTCGGTGAGTGCAGGGTGGACGATTGCCGCCAATGCCAACCTCACCACGACGCAATCGGGGCAGTCGATGGGCGTGGTGGCCCAGCAAGCGTCATCCAATGCATGGGATGGTGTGAACGACAATTTTGCCTTCAATCTGGCGTCAGGTACGCATACCGCCAGCATCGGGATCCATTCCGATCTGAACTCGCCGGATATCTCCGCGCAGTTTGCCCATGCCACCGCGCTGCAATCGCTCTTCGCAGGGGCCGTTGATGGGAACCATACCCCGCTAATCGACCTTGCCCCTCATGATGGCGGAGTGGCAGGAGCTAACTCGAATCCGGATCCGAACGGCTTCCTGCATCACTCTTTCCTTCTGGGATGATCTATCTCAGAGCAGCAGTCTGCCGCTCCGTCACGCCGATAAATAACTTCAATTTCGCCAACGCTGGCGCCTCCTGAGGCGTCGGCCAGCTTCGTGCGGGATGCCTCGTGTGCCGCTCGAAAGCCAGAACGAGCGTAAGGCTTTGCTCAGCCTCGTTTCGAACACCGCAGACAGTAGTTCCTGATGCCTGTCGTTTCCCTCAAGGGTTCGCTGGAAATCGCAGGGGATCGTTGCGACGATTGCAATCAGGTCGCGCTATCGTTCGATCGTCCGCGGTTGAAATTGCGGGAGAGCTGTGGCAGTCGGTGATCGACGGGGAAGCGGCCTATCTAGCGGCGCGCTGCCTTGTTACCGGCGCATCTGGTCTTCTTTCGCCTGCCTCGACCGTGGCAATCGACAAGTTCATGTCGAAATGCGTGGCAAATTCTCTATATCTACGACCGACGGCATGTAAGCCCGTTTTTGGGCCGCCTTTGTTTTCTTGCTCTGCTATGGCATGAGAAACTAGCCTATTCTGTCCAAATGAGCGAGTGCATGAAATTCCTTCGCGATCCGATCAAGCTGAAGTATGTGCTTGTGTTCGGATTATCAGCTGTCGTTGTAGCGGTAAGCGCATTTAACGCCACTTTGGCCTTTGACGATCTCTATCTTGTTGGATATTTCAAAAATTTGAATTCCTCTTTATCGGGATGGAGCCTTGTCCGTCACATTCTTTTAAATCTTGACCTCGCTCCTCATGAGTATCGTCTGTATGGCTTATCGAGACTGATCCATTTCTCGCTGTGGAAAGCATTCGGAATTCACGCCGTTCCCTATGCGATCTTCATCGTCGTTACCCAAATCGCTTCAGGCTACGGGATTGCCAGACTGCTCGTACGGGTCGGTGCCGATGAGCTTCAGGCCGGCCTTGCCTGGGCAGTTTGGGTTTTCTCGGTATTTCTAGTGACGTTCTGCTTCCATTATTACTCCTATGAGATTCTTCCCTATCAAATCACCATTCTTTGTGCCCTTACTCTCAGGTATCGCGTCGTTTCGTTCTTCCTGGGCACCGCCATCGCGTTAACCGGCGAGGCGCACCTTATCGCCTCGTGTCTGCTGCTATTCCTGGTCGCGGTAACAGCGGAGAGTCGCTCGAAGCAGCAGCGCATTGTTGATGCGGGTGTGCCGATCGCCGCGGTTGTTTGTGCCGTCATTGCTCATCGGCTGACGTGGCTATTTATCGTAGGGCATCAATCTGGCCCTACCCGCTTCACGTTTGCAGCTCCGACTACCCTGGAATTTCTTGTACGGGTCCGTATTTGGCTTGGAACGCTTCTTCCCGGAATGACCGATCAGATTATCGAACTTCTGAAGTTTTCAGGAGCGGGGTCCATTCTCGTCGTTGTGATTATTGTCGCCGGCGCGGCGGCTGCAAAGCGAAGTTGGCCCGGGGGAAGTGTCCGGCCCGCGATCGGAATTGCGGTGATCTGTGTTGCCAGCTTCGGCGTTTTATTTGCACATTCCATGCTGACCGGACTGATTTCGCCGTGGCTGCCGAGGCGATACGGCTACGTACCAAACACGCTTTGTGTCATGACGCTCGTCATTGCTTTGCTTACACCGCGGGTGCGCGCCGTGTTTGGCATCGGACCGGCCGTTGTGGCCTTTTCAGTTAGCCTATCGTTTTGGATGCTGTTGCAATTTGTTGCGTTACCCGGAGTCCGTTCTCAGGATCAGCACGTTTGGAACGTAGTTAAATTGAATCTAACAGCGAAGGGACCGGGCGCAAATCTCCTGCTGATAAGTGACGCTTTCTTGGATGTGACCAGGAGACCGATAATAGAGGACCTTAATAGCGTCGCATTCAGACCCGGAGTATCAGAGATCTTTGAGAGTGCGTTTCAGGGATATTGGTGGGAGGCTCAACACGCGATTGTATTTAGCGCAGCTAATTTTTCGGCGTACCGTTGGGAAAATGTCGATGCCGACCACGTCAAATTATTCGGAAATGGTGTCAACGGATTGCCGCCTCGAATCGTGCCGACATCCTCGATCGTCGTTTTATACGACCAGAGAAAAAACCCGTACTCCGCCAATGATCCGCGTGGCGTAACGACCTTCAATCATTGGCAAGAATTCAAAGAGGTAATTGCAGCGAAGGGCTTGTTCTGAGCGACGGCTCGAAACGAGCCTTTCACGAGGCTTTTCGCTTCAATTCTCGCCACATATATCCCAACAGCCGTTTACCCGTTGGCAACGCGGCGAAGTGTGTTTTCCCTTCAAGCCGCACATTCTCGACAATGGGAAATTCCGTGGCCTTGAAGCCGAGGCGATAGGAGCGCACGACCATTTCGAGATCGATGGATAGGCCGGTGGGGAGGGGGTCGATAGCCCAGAAACGCTCGCGGCGCATCGCCCGCATTCCGTGGAGCGGGTCCCAGATGACCGGACCCCTTCGGCCCCACAGCAGCCAGCTCAGAAGCCCCAGGCCTTGCACGAACCATTTGCGCGGCCGCCAGAGGCTGTCGTCCTCCTCGTTGCGGGCGCCGCGCGCCATTCTGCTCGCGATCACCAGGTCATAGCCGTTCGCCAGCAGGGAACGAAACCGGGTCACGGAGGAGGGATCGATGCCGCCTTTGGGATGAAACAGGATGAGCGCGTCGGTGGTGCACTTGTCGAACGCGCAGTGATAGGCCTGATTGTAGCCGGGGCGGGACTGCTGATGGACCGTGATCCCCAGGGATCGAAGGTATTCGACCGTGCCGTCGTTACTCCCGCCATCGACCGCGAATACCTCCTCGAACTGATCGAGCGGCAATTTCGGCACGTCGTGCCGACAGCCGTCGATCTCGTTCCAAGTGAGAAGACACAAGGTCAGCCGCAACGGGCGAGGGGCGGTCGACGCAGCGGTCTCCATGGCGAGCGACTTAAGCATGCGCCAGCCCACCTGTTGCGCGGAGGTCCGACAGCCAGGCATCGAGAAGCGGCCGTTCGTTGGCCCCAACGACTTCCAGCGATATCAGCGTCTCATAACAGGCGCGCAAGTCGCGGCCGAGATTATCGACGCCGCCGGCCAGCTCGGTTTTCTCCAGCGCCAGCCGGATCCGATCGTTATGCAGATAGCCGGGAATTTCGTCGGCAAAGTCCCGCATCAGATTGTGCTCATTGCGCTCCTGCCACATCGTCGGTTCGTGAAACAGGATGTGCCAGTTGTTCTCCCAGGCGATGCGCTGGGCGACGAATCCGCGCCAAATGTCGGTCATCCGGAACGAGCAATGGATCGGCAAGTAGAGCAGGGGGAAGGCCTCTTGCCACCATGTCGTGTTCTGGCTGTTGAAGGGACACCAGGTGCCCCGGCCATAGGCGAGGCGCCGATCCCGGCGGAAATTCTGGGGCAGCGGCAGCAAGAGGCGATAGATGGCGTCGACATCGGGATTCTCGTCAGCCAGCCCCTGCTGGATCGGGCAATCGACCTGCCTTGCAGCCAGCGTTTCGAAATCGGGCAGCGGACGCTGGACCATGTCGAGCGGCAAACCGCGAGGCCAGATGTTGGCGTCGGTGAAATAGCGATAGAGGTTCTGCCATCCCTCGCCTTCGGTCGTCGCCACTTCCTGCATCCGCTGGCGGGAGCCGAAGAATCCCGGCCGGGGCAGGTTGTCATCATCGGTTTCCACGATCAGTTCCGCGCCGTTCCCGATCGCCAGGAGATAACCGATGTTCTTCCGCGCATAAGTCCGTACCGGACAGGCCGCCGCAAAATGCAGGCCGGTTTTGATCTGATCCTCCACCGAGAGATAGCGGCACTCCTTCAGGTCGAAATCCGGCGGGCTCTTGGTATCACCGCATACAATGAATTCGAATCCATGCGACGATGAGCCTTCCGCGATCGCACGCAGCGCGGCGTTCGGCCGATTGATCGAGGTGACGACGATCGCTGTTTTCATCATTCGGTTCCCGGGCGCGCGGAAAACCCCGTGCGCTTCTCGTTTTTCGTCATCTGCAATCTCTGTTGTGGATTTCGGCCGATGGGCTGGTTGTCGGCAGGGGTTGTAGTTTACTTTGCCTCGGGGCGATGCGGCAACTCGGGCTTGCGTTGCCGAAACAATCCTCCTGGCGCCAGAACGGAACTGCAAACCTCGGGCGGCCGTTCTTCCTGCAATAAGCTTCAATGCGTTCGGAAGCAGGGGCTATGGCCCTTATCGATACCGGTCGGGCAACGCGCGGCCGCAACGCGCCTCCTGATTTACGGTCAATGGGTTGTAGATTTGCAAGGGAGAAACGATTGCGGTCGCTCGGATTGACAAACGCCGGTTGAGGCTGCCATAAACGGATCATGTTCTGCCCAGTGCTGCGTCTTCGTGAGACGAACTACTTTCCTTCACTGATGTTGCGTCACAGCGCGATGTTTTGGAGGAGATTGGTGATGACGTCAGGAGTTCGTTGACCGCCTCTTTCGATGAGATGGTGCTCCGTCTAGAACCTCCAACCTGATTAAGCTCCTGAACCTAAGCAGCCAGGCTGAGGCGGTCCGGAAGACGGACTAGATCGGGTCATTCTCCTAGCAGCGATCAGTCAGACAATTCGACGCTGATGGTTGTGGATCCCAAACCATGAAGATTGGTACAAACGACTTACAAAGGCAAATCACTAATCCTGAAGTTAATCTGCTTCAAGCTGTAGAAAGAGTACTGAGAAGCGGTTGGTATGTCCTCGGTGCCGAGTGTTCGGCTTTCGAGCAAGAGTTTGCTCTATATTGCGAAGCTGCTCATTGCGTCACGGTCGCTAACGGTACGGACGCGTTGGAATTAAGCTTACGCGCCTTAGGTGTTTGCGAGAACAAGCGGGTGGCAACCGTTGCTAATGCCGGTTCGTACAGCGCAATTGCAATTCGTGCGGTAGGGGCAGTGCCCGTTTTTGTCGATGTTGATGCTCAGACGCAGCTCATGAACATCGAGGAATTGGCCGCTTTGTTGAATCGGGGTCTCGTCGACGCCGTTATCATTACGCACCTATTCGGACTAATGCATGATATGGAGGCAATCCGCCGGTTGGCAGATCGCGCGGCCGTTCCGTTGTTGGAGGACTGTGCCCAAGCACATGGTGCGCGCAGAGATGGGAAACCAGCTGGTAGTATGAGCGATGTTGCGGCTTTCAGCTTTTATCCGACTAAGAATCTCGGCGCGTTGGGAGACGCGGGCGCTGTAGTAAGCAATAATCCCCGGTTCGCGGAACGCTTGCGATTGCTGAGACAATACGGTTGGGATCGCAAATATTCGATTTCTTGTCTCGGAGGTCGAAATAGTAGACTTGACGAAATCCAAGCCGCCGTGCTCCGCGCAAAGCTACCGCACCTTGATCGCTGGAATATTCGCCGTCGGGAAATTGCTTCGCGTTATTCGACGGAAATCAGCAATTGGCGTGTGAGGTGCCCGCCTCCGCGTGGAGAGGAGTACGTAGCCCACCTCTTTGTCGTGACCTGCGATGATCCTATCGAACTCGGTCGCCATCTCGCCTCGCGCGAAATCGCGACCGACGTCCATTATCCGATTCCAGATCATCTGCAGCCCGCAGTGATCCGGGATACGAACATCTCTCTTCCAGTGACAGAACGACTGGCGAAGCACATTCTGACCCTGCCATGTTTTCCTCAATTGACTGACGATGAGGTGGATTACGTGATCGGCGCCGTCAATGCATGGGTGGGCTGATGTATTCCGTTATCATTCCCGTTTACAACAACGCCGAATTTGTACCGAGGCTTATCGCTGAGTTTGAAAAGATCAGCAAGGGCGCTCAAGGGCAATTCGGTATACCAGTCGAATTCGTGTTTGTGGTAGACCACAGCCCCGATCAAAGCCATGAATTGCTGTTGCACGCGCTGCCCCACGCGTCGTTTCGCTCGCAATTGGTTCTCCACTCCCGAAATTTTGGATCTTTTGCCGCGATACGAACTGGGCTTGGGGCCGCTCAGGGCCTTTATTTTGGCGTGGTTGCGGCTGACCTGCAAGAACCGCCCGAAATCCTGCTTTCCTTCCTCCAACTGTTGGTGGGTGATGAATGCGACGTGGCAGTCGGCGTGCGAGAAGGACGCAATGATCCTGCGGCGTCACGTGCTGCTGCAAAGCTATTTTGGCACATTTATCGGCGCCTTGTTATGAGGGAAATTCCGGAGGGGGGCGTCGACATATTTGGATGCAATCGGCTAGTGCGCGATGAATTGCTCAAGCTAAATGAGCCCAACTCATCCCTAATTGGACTGATCTTCTGGCTCGGTTTCCGGCGTGCCGAGGTCCGCTATACACGCAGGCCCCGCATACATGGCAAGAGCGCTTGGACGTTTGCTAAGAAGTTGACGTACCTTCTGGACAGCGTTTTCGCATTCACAGATTTGCCTGTTCGGGTCCTTACCCTAGTCGGGCTGCTTGGCACCACAGTCGCATTTATGTTCGCGACGATCATCCTATTGCTGCGTTTGTTTGGTGATATCCAAGTGCCCGGCTACGCCGCCACGATCGTGACAATCATGTTTTTTGGCGCACTTAACACTCTAGGTCTCGGGCTCGTTGGCTCTTATGCCTGGCGTGCCTATGAGAATACAAAGCAGCGTCCGCTCTCCGTCGTCCAGTCGCGTACGAGTTTTCAAGGACGCAGCGGCGACGCGATGGGCGAGCCGCGATAGTGGAGGGGACCATGAGCGAGGTTTTTATTCACCCCAACGGATTATGCGAAACGGCGTCCGTTGGAGGGGGCACCCGTGTCTGGGCGTTTGCTCACATCTTGCCCGGAGCGAAACTCGGACGGGACTGCAACATCTGCGACGGTGTCTTCGTTGAAAGCGATGTGATCGTGGGAGATCGGGTCACCGTCAAATGTGGCGTTCAACTGTGGAATGGTCTCACAGTCGAAGATGACGTGTTTATCGGGCCGAACGCTACTTTCACGAACGATCCATTTCCGCGCAGCAAGGCTTATCTTGAGAGGCCGGTTCGGACGGTACTAAGACGCGGTTCTTCAATCGGAGCGAATGCGACTATCTTGCCTGGTATCGAAATTGGCGCAGGTGCAATGATTGGGGCAGGTGCGGTAGTTACGCGTTCCGTACCGCCAAATGCAATCGTGGTCGGTAATCCCGCCCGAATTGTGGGCTACACCCAGACGCGGGAAACTGATGTCGATCCGGCGAACGGGCGCAAGGAGGCGGTGGAGGTTCAATCCGATCTTTCGGTTGTTTCGCTAGGGGTTGGTGGTGCAACGCTTCACCAACTACGGCTGGTGAAGGACATGCGGGGCGACTTAACCGTTGGGGAGTATGAGCGTGACATTCCTTTTACCCCGAAACGGTATTTTTTGGTCTTCAATGTGCTGTCGCGAGAGGTGAGGGGGGAACACGCTCACAAATCGTGTCATCAATTCTTGATCTGTTTACGCGGTTCCTGCAATGTTTTGCTTGACGACGGAATGCATCGGACAGAATTGACGCTGGATCGTCCGAGCGTTGGCGTTTACATGCCGCCGATGATTTGGGGATCCCAGTTCCGGTATTCCCCGGATGCTATGCTGCTTGTGTTCGCTTCAGATTATTACGACCCCACCGATTATATTCGTAACTATTCCGAATTCCGTTCGCTCGCGGCAACGCGACCAAGGGACCCATAGTTTTTGCGAGACGCCCCAGCAGGTCGTGAGTTCTTGGAATAATTGTTTGAGCCGATTATGAGGGCGCGGACCTGATGGCAGACCAATCTTTATCAAGGCCCGACCTTTCGGATATCGACAACATAAAACGCTGGACGGCCTCTATCCTTTTGACCGGGGTGTTCTGCGCCGTTCAGGTCAATCGATCAATGCGCGCGGGCGCGCTTGCCTTGCCGACTCAATATGATGATATTTCTTACTATCTGACTGGCGCGGAATATCTGCAAAGGTTTTACAATGGCGGCTTTCTTGATGTTCTGAAGGCCTATCTCGCTAATCCGCCTCACGCGCCTCTCTCCACAGGTCTTGCATTCCTCGGCTTTTTGCTGCTTGGCCTCAATGCGTGGGCTGGGCCTGTGACAAACGGGATATTGTTCCTGTTCTTTGTTCGTTGGTTCTTCTCTTTCGCGAAGGAAATTCCGTTTTTCCGGACATGTACCTTAGCAGTAGCCTTGCTCGGTTTCCCATTTGTTACCGCCACCATCATGAACTTTCGTCCTGATATGTTCTGCGGTTTGCTGTTGGCGTGTGGCACGTTCTTTATCGTCGCACGGAGCCGGTGGTTGGAGGAGCCTCGGGACCAGATTGTGGCCGGGCTTATGCTTGCTGCTGCGCTTTGGTCCAAACCGACCGTGTTTCATCTCAGTATCGCCCTGTTCTGTGGCGCGATTTTTCTGGCGAGTTTCGCTACGTTGTTACGCGGCAATTTCAAACAGGTTGTAGTAGCCGCTCTCCTCACCTTAGGAACGGGTATTCTATTGTCGCTGCCATATTATGCATTCGCGGCGCGACACGTAATTGAGTACATTTGGACGACCGCGTACGGCAGTGAGTCATCTATTTGGGTCAGGTCGATTCCACTGTCCGAGCATGTGCTTTTCTATCTCACTGGACCGTATGGCCAGAGTTTCTTAGGCGCTTGGCTCTACGCGTCCTCTGTTTTGGGAGGATGCGCGCTTGTTGTGCTTTGGCACAGCGATCGAGAGCTGTTTCAGCGCGCCATGCTTGCTGTTTTTCTGGTCGCGATGACTTATCTCTCGGTTACGATTCCGAGCTTCAAAGGGCCTCACGGCTCCCCGTTTGCGGCGATTGTGTTTGTGAGTGCAGCAGCGGCTAGCACTATCCTCAATAGGAAAGCTCCTGCCGTCGTCGGGTGGACGATCTGTATGGCGCTTATTGGATTTTCTGCGGTGCAGTTCAGTTGGCCGTCTACGGCCGTACCGGCTCGTTATGCCGAGTCCCGTTGGTCAATGGTGCGGCAGGCCCTTGATGCGATCGGTCCGAACGCAAGTGATAAGAGATTTCTTCTGACGACTTCCGCAGTTTATCTCAACTATAGCATTCTGGCGTTTGAATACTATCGTCTTGGATTGTCGCCTCCCGATTCTGATAATACCCAACTGGTGGGCGATCTAGAGGAGCAGCGGCGAAGAATCGGCGCAGCGGATATTGTCTTCGCCCTCACGCCGGATTTCACAGAAGTATTCCCTCATCTGCCAACGGCGAGCCCAGAATTCCGTGCGCAGCTGATCAAGACGATCGAGGAGGACGGTCATCATTTTAAGCTAAAAAGCAGAATTCCGGATCCGTTTTCGAAGGGAGCTGCGCTGATCTATACGAGGTCGATCGACTCCTTTAGTCGGTTTAGTCAGGTCGAAGGTTTACGGGAAGAAGAGGGGCCGTATCCCCAATGGAAGCTACCGCGCGTTCGCTGGGGCTGGGGCGCCCAGACCAAACTAACCATGGAGGGAGTGCCGGATACCAGATCGAGACTCCTTATCGACGCCAGGAGCGTGGGATTACCCAATCAGGTGTTGACAATTTTTGTAAACAACGAACGGAAGGCCCAAGCACCGCTGATTGACGCCTTTATCTCCCTTGAGGCAATAGTCGAATTTAATCATGAGGGGCGCGCGGAGATTGTTTTAAAGTACAGCGTCCCATCGGACACGGCTGTTCTTTACAAGACGATCTCTCTCCAGCCCTTAGACGAAATTCGATAGCAGACCGAGCGTCGGTTTACTCATATTGGCGTACAGATTTGAATTCATTGTAGGCCAGGTTATCTCCTGGCGATCAGGAACGGCGCGGAATTGATTGTCGTTTTTCGTCATCTGCAATCTCTGTTGTGGATTTCGGCCGATGGGCTGGTTGTCGGCAGGGGTTGTAGTTTACTTTGCCGCGAGGTGATCCGGCAACTCGGGCTTGCGGAAATGTTGTCGATTCTGGTGATCCAGAATCAAGTTCGGGGAGAATAGTGATGGAGTTGCAACGCCAATTCGCCAACATCTTATCGCTTGCACCCAGAAAAGGTCTTTATTATCGCTGATGACCTGTCTCGATGGCGGCTCTCCGCCGGAGAGCGCCAAAAGTCCCACGGTTCCATGAGGAGCCGCCGGGCACGGCCGCGACTTCGATAGAGGCGAGATCATGTTGATGGGGACAATCGGCAGAGATCAGCGATCCGTGTCGCCATGGGATTCTTCCAGCGGCACTGAGCTCGAATATCCCGATCGAATCGTTGAGCCTG
>Ga0105239_10008622_pt1 | contig 11557 bp, 10 predicted proteins | sample KBSC44metaG_FD_92761 | JGI IMG/M metagenome (GOLD analysis project Ga0105239, IMG submission 92761) | Corn rhizosphere microbial communities from Kellogg Biological Station, Michigan, USA - KBS C4-4 metaG | ecosystem: Host-associated > Plants > Roots > Rhizosphere > Soil | place: Michigan, USA...
CGTTTGGCTAGCAGCCATAATGGAAGAAACTCCAGCGGAGAGCTCGCGCATTAGAAACAACGCACCGACAGTTCTGTTAGTTGCCAATTGCGCTAAGCAGGAATTCGGTTCCGCGGCAACTCAATCGAACACCTGGCGTATTTTTTAGCTCAGCGGCGTTTGTCTCTGGAACGCCCAATAGCAGCTATGCCGATTTTGCTTCCCGACTGGGTTCTGCAACATTAGCAGGGTATTTCCGCAACGCAGTATACACAACATCTTCCAGTCTACCGATAGTGCCGTCCCTTGGGTGCTGACGTCGATCAATTGTGATTATCCGTGCCGCCATTTCAATTCCCTTCGTGGATACGCATCACAACTGGCCTTGCAATCCTGATGCCAAGCCCAAAGGCATCACACATCGCGCCGAGGACAGGGCCACAGCGGCACATCACAAGCCTTGCTCCAGGAGACAGGTGATCAGAATTTGACACCAAACGTCAACAAAGGTCGAAGGAATGACACTCGCGGTGCTTCTGACGGTCAAAGTTTTTGTGCTAATTTGTGCTAGGTATATGCCATTTGTCGCATTTCAGCACATCTTTTCAAGCAGGTACGTACCGTTTTCAATATGATTTCACACTCAAATCCCATCCTCCCCGCCAGATTTTCCACAGCGTGACCTTTCAACCACTTCTGCATCCAATCCCTTAGGAAATGTTTCCCTGAACCGAAAGGATTCTCGGGATGGCGTGCGCTTGTTCATTCTGGCTTAATGCGGGTTGTTCAAGGAGGAAGTGCTGATGAGAACGATTTCGATGCAGTTCAACATCACCTGCCACATCTGCAATCAGTATCTTGATCCCGGGACAGCGGTCCTCGACGAGTCCAGTCAGGCAGTACATGAGGACTGCTACATTCAACTGATCAATGAGCCGGAGACTTGCTCTCAGGAGTGGGCGACGGTAGCTTAGGCTGCTTACAGATCGATTTGGATTTCCTTGCCGCGCTCCGGCCAGCGCAGCCGGGGCGTCAGCTTGGCCGCAATAAATTCCCGCTCGATGTCTTTCTTGCCCTCGGAAAAGTGTGCCCAGTCTTCGAAGTGAATGGGGACGATTGTGGCTTGGGGGAAGACTTTCGCGGCTTCCACTCCTTCAGCTGATGTCATGGTCAGATGATAGGGGCCGACAGCCTCTACCCGAGCTGCACCCAAATGAAGTAAAGCCGCCCGCACTTTATATCGCTTGGCGATTTCGGGAATACCTTCATACCAAACTGTGTCGCCGGACATGTAGATCGCCTGGTCCGGGGCATCGACGAAAAATAAAAGAAACCCATTAACCGCACCACGATGAAGACCAGCCGGACCGTGCCTTGCTGGTGTAGCCACCAACCGCAAGGTGCGGCGATTGGGAGTGGGTAGATCAATTCCCTGCCAATCTTGTAAGCCTTGGCTGTTGGCACCGAGACGTGTTGCGCCTTCGGTGGTAGTGAAAACTTTTTTTGCTTTGCTTAAAACTTGTCGCCCGGAGTGATCCAGATTGTCGGAGTGATGGTCATGGCTCAGAAGAACGTAGTCGAAGATAACGGAATCGGCATTAAGCCCTGGGCCGACTAACTTGCGCAGCGTTACTGGGCCGGTTGTGTATTCTCCGCCTGCCGGGTCGAATGTTGGATCGGTGAGAAACCGTACACCTCCGAACTCCAACAGACAACACGGTCCGCCTATGTATGTAACTTTGATCTTCTTTGTATCCATAAACCTTGGATGCAAAGAGAAATCTTAGGATTCTGGTTCCGCTATGAAAGCGGTGAGCCACACTCGGAACAGAAATTCCCGGGCTCGGTGGTGGATCCGCACTTTGAGCAAACCGCCGATGTCGACTTTACGACAATCGGTTCGACTGGCTTAAGTTCGATAGGGACAGTAATCACTGGCGGGGGTGGCTCCATGCCCGAAAATTGCGGCGGGGTAGCGGCAATGGCTTGTTTGTTCATTTTCTCAGCAAGGTTCTTCGCCATGACTGCGGAACCTACCAGAATTCCAATTCCCACTGGAGATGAGGCATCGGGAAAAGTTAGTGCCACAGTAATTCCGATCGCCAGGGCTACGACAAAGTTCAGCACTGCCCATCCCCACTTTCCAAGATAGGCAAGCCCAGCTCCGGTCAAAAGAATACTCAACAGGAATGCAACCCATGGTTTTTTTGGTGTTGTTGCCACGATGATCCCCTTTTCACTCTCTAAAGCGAATTCCTCACGGCAAAATGCGCATACATTTTAGCCGAGCTTAATTTTTATGGGATAGCACTATCGTGTGGCGGCACGGGCTTCCAAAGCGCGGAAATTCCAGGTCATGCCCCAGGCGTAGAAAGCGATGATGATCAGCACATCCAGCGGCATGCCGAAGACTATGTAAAGCACAGGCATAAAGAGCACAGTTTTTTGCAGAATTAGGCCTTGAAGCAGAATCTGTAATGGGATGAACAGAACCAGATGGCCCATAGTCATTAACGTCAGCAGTACTTTCTGGGGCATGCTGAATTGGAAGATGAAAAACGTCAGGCCAAATAGCAGCGGCAAGATCGAAATCAATGCCAGTCCCGAGGACATAAGCCCCTCGAGGTAGCTATCCGGCGTATGCGGGAACTGGGCAGGAATCAATGCAAAGTAAACTAATGCCGTGGCTTGAACAAATAGAATTCCGCGCAGCAGATACGTCACTGGAATCCATTGCGAAGGCAGGAAAAATGTTCCGATAAAAATACCCAGAGTCACCAGACCTGTGATCCGCCATACCTGCGCCTCCGGCAGAATGGGCTCGACGGATGGATATGGGACACGAAACTTCAGAAACGAGACGATGTGGTGCGTGGTGATGTGAAGCGGACCGTGAAACGGTAAATTATGGGTCCCGTAGTCCACCATGTATACCCACAATTCGCAGACGGCGGGGACAGCCAAGACCCAGATCAAAGTGATCAGGATGACCATCATCACGGCAGTGATCAGGTCGGCTGGACTCATGACATAACGCGCCAGCGCGCGATGCATGGCGATGACACCTCCGCGGTGGCCGCGGAAGCGGACTCTGTCCTGCCAGCTCAGTTGTTTTCTTGCTGACATTCTCTTTTAGAAATCTTTAAATACGCCGACCAAGCTGCCGCCCTTGGTGTAGAACGGGCTGTGATAAAAGTCCCCGATGATGTTCACGCCCCAACTTTTGTAGACCCACTTGCGCCAGGTCACAGTGAAAGTTTGGCTGGTGAAATCATTCAAGCTGGCCGTAGGGCCGACTAGCTGATATGCCTCTTCGCCGAAGCCGGTACGAATCGTCAGAAAGTAATGCTTGTCACGTCCATGCGTTACCGCCACAAAACCCGATGGTGAATAAACTTGTCCTGGATTGCTCAAGTTAAAGTGGACGCCTTGCTCGATGATCCACGGCTTGGAGAAATAGTAGGTGCTGCCTACATAGAAGCTGTGGTCGCGGTGGACGTCCTTTGATGCGTAATAGCCAAAGCCCGCTGTGGTGATGAACTGTCCACGCTCGAACCATTTTTTGTTGATGAATCCATCCGCGCGGAAGCGGGGCCAGAAAAATCCGCCGATGCTGCTGCCTAATGTCAGCGATCCGTACCAATCATGGTTGATGGTGTAGGTGTCCCCTGCGGCGATGTAGGTGCCGGCGTCAGCGAATTCGTGCTGTCCATTGATTTCGCCGAACCAGACATTTTTTCCCTGGGTTACGGAAGCGCGCGCGTAGCCTCCGCTCACGTGACCGAATTTATCGGTCATGGGCAGATAGCTGCCACCGACTTCGACGTAGTTGGTCAAGATTCGTGACGTCTGGGCTTCCGGCTGGTTGCTCAGAGTGATTTCTTGGGTTGAGGTTTGGTCGGCGTGAGCGGTGACAACATTCTCCTGTGCCCACGCGGCGGCGCTCAGAAGGAGTCCACAAACCAAGAGTCCGAGATGTTTGTGTTTCTTCATATCATTTACCTGCTGTTTGTGCTTCGAATTCCAGTGTCTTCGTTGAGCCGGCAACTACGAGCCAGCCGTCATCCTTTTTTGTGACAGTTCCTGTTCCTCCACGAATCTTGGGTTCGGTATAACGGCTGGCGGGGAAAAACCAGGTTTGGTGTTCCAAGCTGGTTGGGTGCTTAGCTTCGATTTCCACCCGGCCGTCGCGGTGTGAAACTTTCCAGTCCACTTGCTTGCGCGAATTTAAAAAGGTGGCAAGGTCCGTCATTGTGTACCAGCGGAATTGACCTGTGGAGCGCAGGCCCCTGGTCAGGGTCATCCACTGTCGAATGATGGGGCGGTATTGCAGGATTCCCGGAGGATGGAAGTAGAGGAGCCGGACTGATCGGTGATTCACGGTGAATGTGGTCACCGCCTCCAGCCAGTGCTCGATTTCATCCTGAGAATAGTTGTCTTTCATGAACTCTTCGAATGCGGCGGCCTGATTCAGGTGGAGCGTCGGGAACGCCCATATGTTTTGCCCTTCGCGTTGGCCATCGCGGTAGCCTTGCGTCGGCGCCATGCCCGTGTCGCCGGTGAAGTAGTAAGCGACGAAGCCGTGATCCTCAAGCCATTTTGTGACCCATTGCGGCTGATTACCGTCGGGAGCGGAGTATTCGACCACCGGCTTGCCGGTGATTCGCTCGAGTGAATGTTTGTTCCACTCCAAATACTCTTCGAGATCTTTCGGATCGCCGTTGTCTACGTGGAAGGCGAAGTAGTCGTGTATCCATCCACCGTGGCTACCGATGGAGAAACCCAATTTTTCGTACTGGCGAATCACATCCTGGCTGATGGGATTGTTGTCGACGTTGAAACCTCTCTTGTCGCCGAACTCCATAGCATCAGGACCGGCTGTGATGTGGACAGAGTATGGACCTTGCTCGAGGATTCTCCAGTCTTCCATCTGCTGCAGCGGCTTGATGGCGGCGTTGGAGTCAATGTGCCAGTTGAGCGTGATGCCTCCGATACCGTCGGGGACCGGAAGCAGGCGAGGCAGAGCGAGTGTGTGTTCGGCAAAATAATCCAGGAATCCGTGTAGTGGCAGACCGTCAGTATTCCCTTTCAGATAACCCAAGGGAAGGTTCACGAAAAGAACAGAACCGGATTGATATTTGCGTTCACCCGCGACAACACCTGCATCGGAGTGCAGAAGAACTTTGCCGTCATAATTTCCGGAAGTGACCAGACTGGGATATTGGAGATCGCCGTACATGTAGCGGCGCAGTTCGACCTCAGAAGCGTCGACCGACCCGTTTTCCGAGTAGAACGGATAGTATTTGCCCGGCGGCACACCAATTTCGTCGAACGTGTGGGCAGTGCCTCTGATTTTGCTCCATTGCGTTGTCTTGTCACGCAGAGATTCGTAGAGCGCATACTTCACCCCTGCCAATTCGGAGAAGCGTGACTGGCCCGGCAGGTATCGGCCTGTCAGTGAAAGTGTGCCGGCGTCATAGACGAGCATCAGGCTCCCACCTTCGGCTACGAAACGGCGAATGCCAGTGACCAGCAGATCGCTAGCTTCCTTATGAATCGAATCCGGGAGGATTAAGCCGGAAAAATCTGTTTTTCGTAGGAACGGACCAAGGAACTCGGAATCGTGCACGGGAACTACATGTAAACCTTCCTCGTTCCCGGCGTCGATCCACATCGCCACTTTTGGGTCGGAGAACTTCATACCGTCCGGGACCAGGAGCAGCAAGCGATCGGCGCTCGAACTGGCCAGCCTGTGGGCGGCGACCAGTCCGATTACCAGTAGGGCCAGCAAAAAGCATCCCACCAGCTTGATGTTCTTCAAATACTTCACAGGTTCACCACCACGCGTCCGTATTCGCGTGCCCAAAGCGTGCCGAATACAACCACGCCTTCTTCGATATCAATGCGAGGGGAACTGATGGTGGTCGGCTGCGTACTACTGCCACAGCGGGTACCGGCAGCGATTGCCATCTGGCGCTCGGCGATGATCGGGCCGTGCAACAAACAGTTATTGCCGATGGTCATCTTGCTGGCACTGATGACACTGCCATCCACGATCACGTCGGTCTCAAGAGTCAGTTCGTGATGGCTCTTCACGCTGCCGTGGATTTTTGCGCCGGAACGAATCAGCAATCTTCCCCGTGAAACTACGCTGCCGGTAACAACTTCTTTTGGGCCGATTTCGTAGTCGCCATCCACCAGCAGGCGGTGCACGATTCTGGACTGGGTATCGCCGAAGACCGGAGCGTCATTGTCGCGGTCATCAATAATTGCCAACGATCCCAGTTCAATACGCGGCGCGTTCACACGCAGGAATTGCGTATTTACGCCGAGGTGAATGGAGCGGTCGGAAGAGACGCGGCCAAAGAGGTCACAATGGTGGTCTGTGCTGAAGGTGCCCAGCGAGTGTACCCAGCGCATAACCGTGGTTCCGGGAGCGAGGCGGATGTTTTTTTCCCCGAGGATCGCGCGATAGGTACAGTTTTCTCCGCCGACCAGGTCTTCGCCTGCGTAGATCTCGTGCGCGAAGGTCGTGTTGTCGGGAGTCTTCAGCAGCGTTCCTGCCAGAACCACCAGTTCGCAGAGCGGCTCCTTGTCTCGCATTTTCATCTCAGGAAACTTGACGGTCTTGCCCAGGATCAAATATTCGCAACCGTCCGGCAGAACACCATGCGCTGTCGTTCCTGTGGCCACACACTGCTGTAATGCTGGACGTAAACCAGAGATGTAGTTGCGGAAGCCCGAGGCGAAGTGGCGGATCTCTCCCGCGTGCTCCTGAATCACGCTGAGCGGCTTGGCATCCCTTTGATTATGCAGTTCGGTGAGGGATGGAATGAGTGGAAACGCAAGCATCCCTAGCAACATGAGAATCAGCGCGGCAACGGCGAGTACGCTCACGTGGCCTTCCGAAAACGTTCAGTTTTGTCCCAATGAAACTCAGCTTTTCTGACTAGGCCGACTAGCTGTGACCACGCGGCGTGGGAGACAGCAAAGATGCTGACGGAAAATCCCAGAATAAGAAATGGCAGCAGAGAAACTCGCTGACGGTTTCCGTCGAGGCGAACGGCAGCGGCGATTTCGAAAAATGCCGCGAGGTTGCCGACCGATGCGTAGGCCGTGATGCCAAATAGTGCGATTAGCCCATGAAGCGGAGCAACGCCCTGATAGAAAACTCCCAGGGCGAGAATCCACCCGATCATCGTGACTGGCGCAATGGCGTAAACACCCAGCAATAACGTTCCATCAATGCGTTCCCGCAGGGTGGCGCGATGCCGGCCTAGCGCTAAGCGAATGGCATAGGTCACCATGGCCTGATTGTGGCCTTTGGCCCAGCGCATGATCTGCTTAATGCGGACCGTCCAGGTTTCTGGAACTTCTTCGTAGCATTCGGAGCGGTTCTGGTATGCCGTCTTCCAGCCGTGAAGGAGAAGACGATAAGTTAAGTCAGTGTCTTCGGTAAGTGATGCATCATTCCAGCCACCGATTTCGCGCAGAGCGCTGAGACGAACTCCCGCAACGGTTCCGCCGTGCTGCGGAACCAAACGAAGATTCATGCGCGCTTGCTGATCTACTTGATATCCACCGGAGCGTTCCAGATCGAGTAGGCGCGTGAGCAGATTTGCCCCGCAGTTCATCGGTACAACGCGGCCCATGACTCCGCCGACTTCGGGATCGAAGAACGGTGCGACCAATTGTTTCACCAGACCTGCACCGGGGATGTAATCCGCGTCGAAGATCAGGATCACCTCGGTCTTGACCAATTCCATCGCGTCTTTCAGGGCGGCAGCTTTGCCACCTTTTCCTTCTTTGCGGTGGAAAGGTTGAATGCGTCCCGGAAAACGTTCTACAAATTCGTCGATGATCTCCCGCGTGCGGTCGGTGGAGCGGTCATTCACCGGAATAATCAACATTTTTTCCGGAGGATATTTGACGGTCATCAGCGCACCGAGAATGTTGGCGACAACTTTTTCCTCGTTGTGCGCGGCGACGAGAATGGTTACCGGCGGCCACTCGGCGGTGTCGGTGTCAATGTAGGGATGTCGCTGAAAGCCAAACAGCCGGTTTAGCGTGAACCAGTAATGGCGAAAGGTGTAGATGCAGATGATCGCTACGATGATGTAGAGAGGAATGATCACGTCTGCAGTCTCCGCGGGCGGTCACAACCCCGCTATTGCTTCCCTGCCTTTGCGGCTTTCGCTTCGATATCCGTTTTGCGGCGGCGCGGTGTCGGGCGCGGCGGCAACTTGAATTCTTTGTCGGCTTCAAGCAGCGGGATTTTCTTCTGGTGCCAGCGCCAGATGGCCTCGACGATGCGTTCGGAGCCGTGGCCGTCGCCGTATGGGTTCTCGCCGCTGGACATGTCGAGATACGCGTCCTCATCGGTGAGCAGCTTGTCGGCTTCGGTCACGATGCCTTCGCGGGTCATGCCGATGATCTTGGCCAAGCCGAATTGCGAAGCTTCGGGCCGCTCGGTCACTTTGCGCAGGACAAGTACCGGCTTCTTGAACGTTGGAGCCTCTTCCTGAATGCCGCCGGAGTCGGTGAGAATCAGGTGGCAGCGCTGCAACAAACTGACAAACGTTGAGTAATCCAGCGGTTCAATGAGATGAATACGCTCGGCGCCTTGCAACAACCGGTTCACGGTGCTGCGCACATTCGGATTCATGTGCACTGGATAAACCACGCGTATGTCTTTGTGCTTGGCGACCAAATCTTTTAGAGCCAGACACATGTTTTCCTGGTCTGTACCGATCGATTCGCGCCGGTGTGAAGTCACCAGGACCAGACGCGAGTTATCTTGCGGGATCTCCGCCAGCGGTGTTCCTTTCCAGGAGTGTTCCAGCTTGCCGAGGGCGCGGAGCGTATCGATGACCGTGTTGCCAGTGACGACGATCTTGCTGGCGGGAACCCCTTCAGCCAGCAGGTTGTCGCGTGAACCCACAGTTGGAGCAAAGTGAATGTCAGTGACCATGGAGACCAGCTTGCGGTTGGCCTCTTCAGGGAATGGATTGTAGAGATCGTTGCTGCGCAACCCGGCTTCGACGTGCGCGACGGCAATCTTGCAATAGTAAGCGGCGAGGGCGGAAGCGAATGCTGTGGTCGTATCGCCCTGCACCAGCATGATGTTCGGCTGAAAGCGCTGGCAGGCGTTTTCGACCGTGTCCAACACGCGTGAAGTCAGCGAACTGAGCGTCTGGTTTGGACGCATGACGTCGAGATCGAAATCCGGCTTGATTTTGACATAGTGCAGAACGTGGTCCAGCATGGTGCGGTGCTGGCCGGTGTGGACGACGGCGACCTCGAACTCCTCGGAGCGACGTTTGAGTTCGTGAATAACTACCGCCATCTTAATGGCTTCCGGTCTGGTTCCCAGTACTGCAATGGCTCGACATTTCATTCGACACACCTATCGACGACTGCATTCCGGCACTTTTTGTCCCAGGTTGTGGGGTGCTGACCTGGTCGCGATCGGAAGGGGCCTAGTCGGCCGTAAGTGCCTCAATCCGCAAGTGCAAACACCGACTCACGGTCAATTAGATTTGAGCTGTGAGGTTACGTAAAGATTACTGTCGTCATTAGAAAAGATGACATTTCCCTAACGATGTGGAGGGTTCTGAGCTAGGGATTCAGGCGTAATAGTTTTTCATGAGTTCGGTCATCCATGCAGGCTGTCGGACTTTGTCTGATTTCGGGTTGAACTCTTTCACATGGGGCTTGATGTCGAGGACCGGAGTGCGGTCGATGGCGTCGAGAGCTTTGACTTTTAGGGTCAGGCCGTTTACTTCTAGCAGTTCACAAATGGAAACTCCTATTTTGTTGGGACGGTCTTTCTTCCGCTGAGCAAAGATGCCTACCTTGGGCCAGTCCCTGTTACCGCGTGGATGGCCAGCGGACCAAAGAACTTTCTCGTCAGCAACTTTGTCCAAGTAATACACCACAAGAAGATGGGAGTAGTCGCTCAGGCCTTGCACGGCTTCCGAGGTGAATAGAGAGCCGTCCAGTTCGATGGTTGAAATTGTGTTTCCCCAGAAATCGTCGATTACCTCAGTGCGCGGAGCGCGAATCTCGCCTAGTTGCTGAAGCACGATTGGTTGCATGCAGGGATGCTATCGCGAGGTGCAAGAAGTAGGCAAACAGACCTTGACAGCAAGCAACATCACACGCAATATGCAGGCATGAAATCCATCTATTGTGTTGTTGCCATCACAGCGGCACTGCTGGTTTGGTCGCGTACATCCGATGCGAAAGATAAAAAATCAGCTACGCGACCGCCGATCGTCGGAGTGGCTTGGATTGGCTTGCGCACTGCTGACATGAACGCCACGCGCAAGTTCTATACCGGGTATCTCGGATTGCCGGAACAAACTGGAATCAGGGATGCAGAGCATGGTGGGTTGATTCGCGCGGTATTCAAGGTGAGCGAGCATCAGTTTATCCAAGTATTGCCGGAACTGAAAGATCCCAAGCAAAACCGGCTGATCGATATCGCTTTCGAAACCAGTAACGCCGAGCAGCTACGTGCATACCTAGCAACCGAGGATGTAAAAGTTCCGGACAAGATTGCAGAAACGGGAATGGGAACCAAGGGATTCTCCATCACTGATGCAGAAAATCACGTGGTGAAGTTTGTGCAGTTCACTGGAAAATCAAAATCTAAGAACACCACACCCGACAACCGGGTCTCCATCCACATGATCCATACAGGTTTCATCGTGCATAACCGTGAGGCGGCGGATCATTTGTTTAAAGACATCCTCGGGTTCACCGAAACCTGGCACGGCGGCATGACTGACGACAAGACTTCCTGGATCGACATGCGCGTTCCTGATGGGAAAGACTGGCTGGAGTACATGATGAACTATGACGATTCGGACGTTAGAATCTCCGGAATCATGAACCATCTGGCGTTGGGTGTGCCAAGTATTCAGGAAGGATATGACACCGTAGTCAAACGCGGGCTGAATCCGGAGAAACCGAAGATCGGGCGCGATGGCAAATGGCAACTAAATCTGTACGGTCCGGATTTAACGCGGGTGGAGCTGATGGAGCCGAAGCCGGTAGAGACGCCGTGCTGCTCGCCGATGATTCAGTAAATCTTGCTAGTGGCAGGTTTACTGCACTTCAATGGAAACTACGTCTCCGCTCGCCTCTCCCGTCTTGCGATAGTTCACGGCGATCTTTTGATTTGTCCAACTGCAGGAAAGCACGTCCGCACCGATAACCAGGGCATGGGCACGGTCTTTGACGTGCAGTTTCCACGTCTTGGGTCCTAACGCCATCGTCAGTTCTGCGGCTTTAGGGTCAGAACAATCTACCGACACCAGCTTGCCTTTCATGAACGCGATGGGCGCCGCTGGGGCGGGGGGTATTGAGGCCGGCGCCTCCACTGATAATGTTTCCGCTGAGTTGTCGGTTCCCACACGAAACTTCACAACGCGATTCTCCGACTCCGCCTGTTTCATGGATTGCGCACTTTCAGTTAGACGCTGGGCGGTGAAGGCAGCCGGAGAATGGGGATCTTGTGCGAGTGGCTTAAGCGTCGCGACTGCATCGTCGTACTTATGCTGCATCATGTATA
>Ga0105239_10008623_pt1 | contig 11557 bp, 7 predicted proteins | sample KBSC44metaG_FD_92761 | JGI IMG/M metagenome (GOLD analysis project Ga0105239, IMG submission 92761) | Corn rhizosphere microbial communities from Kellogg Biological Station, Michigan, USA - KBS C4-4 metaG | ecosystem: Host-associated > Plants > Roots > Rhizosphere > Soil | place: Michigan, USA...
CTTGATCAAAAAAGTATGATTTTGCCCGAGTGAATCACACTGTGCTAAATTTTTGTGCCTAGGAATGCATATGCTCCAGATCCGTCAACACAACAGTTTGGTGATGAACGCCTTGCTACCCCTCTACGTGACCATGGATAAAGAAATCCAACACTGGAAAGGTCATCAGTTTCGTACCTCTCCGAAAGATCATTGGGAAGTCAACGGCGTTTTGGACTACCTCAAAGCGTGGAACTCTCTCCCGCACGCCTCTATCTTGGCTATATTTGGTCCAACTCGTGGGCGTGACTCCTGGGTAACAGAATTCGCACTTGACACTATCCAGGCCTTCCAAGTTCAGAATGAACTTGTTACATTTGTCATGTGTGGCAGATCGGGAGTCAATCAATACGCTCCTGTGACACTAGTCAAAATCCTTATATGCCAAATTCTTGAACAACAACCGACGTTGATCCTCGAGGAGCCCGGTCTTTTCACCCTTCACAATATCCAGTCCGCTGTCGAACTGAACCAATTATGCAATCTCTTGGGCCGCATAATTTCTAAAATTGATCGTATAGCTATCATTGTCGACCGAATTGAATGTTGTCATCAGGGTGAGAGCAATGAAAACGACGAATTCTTTGAGTTTCTGCTGGGGATTGTCGGCATCCTTGGGAAGGGTGCAAAAATCATCATCACCAGCACAAATTCCATCCCTGCCCAACTCCATCAAAACATTCCAATTAGTATGTGTCAAATTTCAACCCAGCAGATCCCTTCCTCACTTAGCTATCGACAATATCCCAAAAATATATCATTAGACCTTTTCAGCAACAGTTATCAGGTGACTTGCAGGTGTTGGGGCTTAATGAAGCGATTTGATAGGGGCCAGATAGACGACCACTCTTTAGAAAAAACTATGGGTGAGGTAAGCAATCTAATGGCAGGCTTTGGGGATCACTACGCCGGGGTTTCACTAGGCTTTTATGAACGCGATTCAACCTATGCAGGAACACGGCCCCATATGACCATAAAATTGGCAACACGCCGAAGCGGGGGCCTCATATCACTGAGAAGGAAACAAGTCGTCATGTCCAGATAGAACGGTGGGATTCAGTTAACTCTATATAGTAATATAGTAGGGTGCTCTTTTCAGGATTCTACCTTTCGTTAAAAGGCCGAAATGGGCCTATCGACATAGTAGGGTAAAGTTACTATAAAGCTAGATATATGTAATGTAGGCGCCTACGAGGCTAGAGCCTAAATATGAGCCTTACTCGTATATAAGGGAGTATAATAGGTGCGGGCCAGAGGTGCAAAGGGGTAGAAGAGAGGAGAAGGGGAGCGCGCGAGGGAGGCGGGAGTGCAAAGTGGTGGCAGATTAGGCGGCGAAGGAGCGGTGGGGGACAACTTTAAACTCTTCGAGGATATTATGTATTATTACAAAAGTCCATATACTGAACCCCCTCCATGGGACCGTGCGAAAACAATATGGAAATGTGATGTCGCCTTGACCTTGAAGAAACCTCCCTCGATCAGTTCGGAGACAGGATGCTCTGATCTCTCTTTTCCGGCTGGCAGTTGATCTGATCCCTTCCTAAGGCCAAGTGATCCTCACGCCTAATCACAGATATCGCAGATGACGTTAAGGCCCTGTCGCCAACACACACAAGAGATTAGCTCGATTCAACCTGTACATGCCATCGCATGCAAAGGACAGGTTAAACAAGTTTCAAACTTACAAGATCCTTGCCCGGTGAGTTGGTGCAGTTGCTCGACAGCGGGAAATGGCGCTGGATGGCCCAGAGTGAGGAGGTGGGTGAGTGGTTGAACAGGATTGGGGCACGCCACGCTTTGTCGCGGTATGTTTGGAGGATGTCTGGATGCAGGAACTCAGTAAGCAGCCAGTCAGAAACGATGGAGGCGAAAAGTCCTGAGGGCTATATCCTACCTTCGAGGCGGACAGTCAGATTCTGCAGGGGAGAGCCTCGCACGCCAAAACCGACACCCGTGCCGTCCCAGTTAATGCCCTTGAGTTGGTCGCTCAGTTTGCTGATGGGTTGCTCGGGTCCCATGAGAAGCACTGGAAGGTGAAATTTTCCCGAGTTAGATGATTGCATGCGTTGAGAGTCAGAGAAGAGGGAGCTGGGTAGAGGAAATTTACCTCGAAGGTTATAGCCGGCCTTGACAACGTCGGCAGCATCTGCTGTGAGCGACTTGTTGACGAAAATCGGATCAAAACCCTGGGCCTTGACAAGTGGATGGGAGGGTGGCAAGCCACTGCAAGAGATGGATGATATGGTCTGGTTAGCTTAGACTTCTTTTGCGTCCTCCTTGGGTGTTGTCTGGTTGCGTTGAGTACATACGTCATGAAGATATCGATCTCTCCACATCCTGGAGTCCGCCCTGGTGTTGGGAAGGCACTGGTGAGCGCGCTACCCAGCACCCCAAATGATAGAAAGGATTTGAGTGAGACCATGATGTTGGAGAGATGCTGTGCTTTCTTGATAAACTTGCTTGATAGAATGAAGGAAAATCGGATGCTTCCGTCCACTGGAATACAAGAGAGAGGACCTACATGTTTATATAGCATCCCTCAAATCAGGTTCGGGAAGGCTCCGAGATTAAAACTTGGGCCTTACCAATTCATTGTAGTGGTTGTCGCATGGTATGCCCCTCCCGCGGGAGATATTGACGGTTTAGTGCACCCTGCATCGGCAGACGGTACAAATGGAGAGAAGCACGCTCATTCACGGTATTGAAATCGGCCGCTCTTGGTGCGTTAGGATCACATGGTGGTTTGATTTGTCTTACGTCGAATAACAGTCTGGAAACATGATGGCCCCCAGATAGGCTAGACAGGGTGGTGCGACTCCGGCACACAGATGAGTAGCATCTATCTGCGCGACCATACCGAGGTCATGAAAGCCTGTTCGCATCTCGACAGGTAATGGTACGGAATCCTTGTGTCTAGGAAGTCAGTCCAGGCAATTCTCAAAGATAGTCGCCGTCGTTGGAATAGCCAAGACTCGGTTCGGCTTCGTGTCCAACATCCGGGTCTAAGGGGCGACCATTCCAAGTGAGGCAGAAGGCACTCGGATAGCTTTTGGTCAAAAATGCCGATATAAAGCTCAACAACTTTGACATATACTCCGTACCTAAAGGGCAATATCATGCCCCAGAGTCGTGGCGCAGAATATTACTCCCTCTGGCGAGGCTTTCGAGACGGAATTGACCCGATCCTCCTCAACTCACTTGTTGTTTTGGTCCGTGCAAAATTAACGGACGAGGGTTCCGGCGGGGCCTGGACTTTTAAATAGTCTTTCTATGATGTCTTTGACTCAAAAGGTTCACCATTGCGAAACGGTCGATGTTCCATATAAAGTACTCCGGAGTGTCTTACTGTTGCTCAAGCAGGGCTGAGCGTCACTGCTCTTGCATTTCGTTTCGCTTCGACGGGCAAATACGTGATTGGTAGTGAATTTCGGTCAATACTATTGACATGATCGAACTAAGAGAGTCTCATGAAGCGCGACTCTTTTGAACGGAGGAGGTTCGTAGTCCTCCACGCGTCGGGCTCGCGAAGGCAACCAGGTGAGATCGAGGTGGTCAGCAGTCTTGAGGCCATTTTCGACACGAACAACCCGTCGTTTTCTGTCTGATGAGTTCCTGACAATGACATTTGAAAAGGTCAGCCTCACGCTTCACCCTACTCACGAGGCATTACTTTCTGTCTGACGGCTGTCAATGTCTAATGACATGATATCTTGGGTAAATGACTGGTGGCCTCGTTCAGGGGACCTAATCACCTAATCGTGGGCCGAGGGGCCTAAGCAATCTTTGTGAATCGAGCTGCCAGCCTGTACTATGTCAGCTTCAAGTTACCTCAGGTCTCGCCCATCACCTATCTCATCCTGCTACGATATGAAAATGCGAATATCATAAGGAGCTGTTGCCTACTACAATCTAGGGGGTTCAGGTATTATACGAAAACATTAAAAGTAGCAGATGGGCCAACCGCAGGAGGTATCTCGATATGAAACTCGCACAATACCTTTTCACTCGCCTGCGACAGAACAACATTCAGTACATGCACGGTGTTCCAGGTGATTTCACACTGAAGGCACTAGACTATCTTAAACCATCCGGAATTCAATGGATCAACTCCTGCAATGAGCTGAATGCAGGATATGCCGCTGATGGGTATGCGCGTGTCATTGGCCTTGGGGCGCTTTTCACCACGTACGGCGTTGGAGAATTAAGTGCCATCAATGCAATTGCGGGCTCATATGCGGAGCATGTCCCCCTGGTCAGTATAGTTGGCACACCGAGACGCGAACTTCAACGTCAGGCTTTAAATGTTCACCATACACTTGGCGACGGAAGACCTCGCGTATTCGCGGAGATGGCAAAACAAGTCACGGTTGCGCAAGCACATCTCGTCGATGAGAACGAAGCGGCAGATATGATCGATGAAGCCATCACAGCATGTTTGACGAAGAGTCAACCGGTCTACATTGACTTGCCTTGTGATATGGTGACGAAGGAGATTGATCATACACGACTGAGGAGCCCACTAAACAAGAAGAGTACACTCGTGGATGGCCAGTTCGACACACTTGCTGACACCATTCATACAAGAATTCAGAACGCGAAACAGCCTTTGATTCTCATCGACTCCGGTCATGGCGTTCGTCACCTGAAAGAGGAGATGAACGCATTTGTTGAGAAGAGCGGAATTCCGACACTGGCCATGCCGTCAGGCAACGGCATGGTTGACCATTCTCTCAAAAACTTTTACGGTGTTCATTCCGGACCGGTTGGGCGAATCGACACGATGCCCTACCTCAATGGCGCCGATCTAGTCCTTGCGTTTGGACCGATGTTCTCGGATACTCAAACCTTAGGGTGGCAGGTCGTTCCAGACGTGAAGAAGACAATCATAATACACAATGAGTCAATTCAGATCCCAGACCAAGAGACTTTCAGGGTTAACCTCAAAGACTTCCTCCCTGTTTTGACTAAGAAGGTCGATCCGCTGCCGCTCGAGCAGTTCGACGTCTCCTCGCTTGGCAATTTTCGCAATTTCAAGCCTATCGTTAATGATAAAAGTCTCCCGATTGATCAGGAAAACTTTTACCTCTATCTCAATGAATATCTGAAGGATGAAGATATTGTCCTTTTAGCCAACGCTACCCCTATACTGGGAGGACGAGACCTCATCTTACCCAAGTCAGCACATACCATTGCCTCAGGCCAATGGTTTTCCATCGGGCACATGCTCCCAGCCGCACAAGGAGCCGCACTGGGACAGCGACAAAGAGGCGCGTTGGCCTTGAAGAAGACCAAATATAATCCCCGGACTATTCTCCTCGAAGGTGATGGCAGCTTCCAAGCCACGGCGCAGGAGCTCAGTACGGCGATCCGCTATAGCATTGCCATGACCATTTTCATCATTAATAACTCCGGATACGCATATGAACGTCATATTCATGGCATGAATGAGGATTATAACGATCTCGCGCCCTGGATTTATTCTGATCTTCCTCGGGCGTTTGGCGCACACTCCCATGTCTCCAGGCTACAACGCGACCCGAGGGATCAAGATTACCCTATCGTAGCCAAAAAGGTCCAGACGTGGGCCGAACTTGACTTGGTATTGAACAAAGACATACCCAACAATCCGAGCGGGCTGAATCTGATTGAGGTTATTGTTGGGAAGTATGACATACCAGAGAAGTTCAAACCAGTCTTCGAGGCTGCTGGTGAGAAGTTGAGTTAGACGGGCGAGGAGGCTTAGGAATCTCATGAGGACTTCGTGCCGGGGGAAGGTTAGAACACCATCTACGTGACTTAAAACTACATCTCACGGGGTTGTCCTCGTAAGGATACTACCATGAGATTTCTCGCCCTTCCATAGATCCATAGACTCCGTTTGGCTGACAGACTCTTTATCCCGAAAACCCCGATATTCTCCACTTAAGCCGACAACTCCGATGGACCATCCCAGGGACAACTTGACGCGCACCCAATCGATGTTGACCAGTTGAGCTTACACGACATACATCCACGCTGGCAGTATCGGAATGTGACCATGGCTAGGGCTGTTCAGTGGCGTTGATGACCACGACCTCAGCAGCTATGGGTGAGCGTGTTAATGCCCTCCATGAACATAAGTACATACAATGCCCCTTGCGCTCTGATATTCAGCATTTACGTTTCCAGCGTCTCGAACATACAACATCAAACTACTGGATTATCTAGCGTAAAAAGCCACACAGGCCTCAGTCTGAACAGCCATGGGGCGTAACCTGGAATATCCGAAGCGGGAACACAACACAGTCAATCGACTGGGGAAGAACCGAGGAACTTACGATCTGGAAACAATCCACTCCATCATTGACACAGCACTCGTGTTGAATGTGTCATTCAGCCCAAGTCCCGAAGATGAATTCCCTTCGATACTCCCCATGATCGGAGCAATGGCATCGTTCGAGAGCCCCAGTGCTGGACGGGACGAACCCCTTGATTGCTACCTGCACGGCTACGTTTCATCCCGAATCATGAACCTTACCCGGCAAGCTCAGGAATCAGGCAAGCCTGGCCTGCCAGTCTGCATCGCAGCTAGTAAGGTTGATGGTCTCGTGCTAGCCATATCGTCCTTCTCTCACTCCTACAACTACCGCTCGGCAGTGCTGTTCGGTCACGCGCAGCTGGTGACTGACCCTGATGAAAAGCTCTACGCCATGGAGCACATAACCAACAAAGTGGTTGCGGACCGGTGGAAAAACACTCGGCTGCCCATCAACAAAGCTGAGTTGTCGAGCACGCAGATGCTGCGGGTCAAGATTCACAGTGGCAGTGGCAAGATCCGCGATGGCCCGCCCGCCGATGACAAGGCTGATCTGGCAGATGAAACTGCCGTGAATAGCATCTGGACTGGCTATCTTCCTGTGACTGAAACTATTGGAGAGCCGGTGCCCAGCTCCTACAACAAGGTCGCAGTGCCCCAACATGTGATCGAGCATAAGAAGGATTTCAACGATCGTGTGAATGAGTATTCGGATGCCTGTGTGAAGAGAGTTAGAGATATGAAGGTCACCTATGGAGATGTTTGAGCTTGAAATCGATTTGGACCAAGCGCTGGAATGGATGGGTATTGTGAATGAGAGGTAGTTGGCTGGATGCTACACCCATCATTCCAGCCAGCCCTGTTGAATCTGTCTTGAGGGATCGAAGGCAAGGAGCTTGGCTGGCAGGGAAGTAGGAATGCAGACGAAGACAATCGCCATCGCTCAACTTCTTGCAATCGACAACATCTCTATTCATGGTCTCGCGAGCGATAAATGGCAGTGTTGTTGTGGTTAAATCACGACATTCCGTTGTTGATCAAAATAAAATGAGAAAGGCAAGGACTGACGTTGGTCGAGAAATGGGTGGGTGTGAAGTGGCAGTTGTTCTTGGCACTGCTGGGTTGGGGGGGGGGGGGGGGGGGGGGCCCCCAACTTCAACACGCCAAACACGCCCAACTGCACGCCTAGGTAGTTATTTAACTCACCACGGTCAACTTCAGTCATAGACTTGTGCAGATGCAGCAGCACATCAACTACTAATAGAATCGCTTTATTACTGTCAATATGACATCAACACCACCTATTCATTCGACCGAGACCTCGCTGAAATTCACGCTCTACTGTCCCTCGGCGAGGGCATTTGGTGACGAGAATTTCGGCACCAACCCAGAGTGGAATCAGAATGAGACACTCAAGCTCTGGTAAAGGAACATCCAGCCCGGGATCAAAGCAACATACACGTAAGAGAAAGGCCTGCCACCGGTGCCGCGTACGAAAGCAGAAGTGCGACGGACGAGAGCCATCATGCAACAACTGCTCGAAGAGTGGAAATGGTAGGTTTCGCTCTTTTCTATGATGGGAACCAGGGGCACTCAAACGCCTTTGAGCTTACTTGATGTCATGTAGCCTGCATACCAGCCACAGTTGATGCCATCGATGTCTATGATGTTTCTTATGTGAAGTCTCTCCAACAGCGCGTTGCTGAATTGGAAGCGAGATGGGAACCACAGAATCCAGAGGCTGCACCGAGCTTTGTTGTCGACGGAGGGCAACAACAATCGCCTTATTTTATGGTGGACGATATGCAGCCAATGGATCCGATGCATTGGCAATGCTCGTTCTATCCACCGACTGCCCAACCGTCCCGACCACATAACGCTTTTGAGCAGTTTTTTGACTCGAGTAACATCGGTATACATACTACCCATAGTTCAGCAGATGTTATCGAGCCACTAGGGGAAGCAATTGCTGCACATGACCAGGAGTCCTTTGGCCTGGAGCCAGCGCCAGATCACTTGCGCAAAAATGCTCTTCCGCTTCAGCAATTACCAATCTCAAACCACGCCACTGCTCGATTCTTATACACATATTTTGACCTGATACACCAAAGATATCCTTTCTTAGATGTTGAGGAATGCGGTAACGCCTACTTGTACTATAAGCGAATTTTGGTTGTTACGGATGAAGTACAAGTGTCCTGGTACTCATTTCTTTTGACTCTCGTGGGTGCCCCACAACTGCCCTGAATAAACTAGCTGTTTTAACGTGGTAATAGTTGTGTGCAATTGGGTCGACAATAAGCCAATCGACCAATAGTTCAAGCGTATCCAAAGAGCATTGCTTGTTATTGACACGAGTCTCAGATGAGCGAGGTGTCATCTCTAACAACAACGCCTCTCCACTTGTTCGCCTGAAAGCGATGTTACTCCACGTGATATTGGCTTTGCACGGAGAGAACACATCTCGTCTTGTGCATCTTAGCGGCGTCACAATGCGATTTGCGACGTTGCATGGGTTTCACCACCTAGCTCACTCGGAGTCAAATGAAGAAATTGATGCAAAGGTCAAAGCATGGTCATGCATCTACGCGTGAGTTCAAGCCTGAGGCTTGCCCATATCTGATCGAAGGCGAGCTCAAAGCTTGACCTAACTGACAATAACAGGCTCGATCGAATGATCAGTGGAACCCTACGGATCCCTGTCTGTCTTGCAGAATCCTTCATCACGAGGCCCTTATACCTAGACTGTACTCCATATTTGTGCTCGATGCCGTGGCTTTCTGACTACCCAGGCCACGGGAGTGTGGATCAAGTCCTGCTTGAGAAGACATTTACTCATATGCTTCGAATACGGACGATACAGTCGAAAGTCATGTGTACCGCGCCCACATTAGGTCAGGACGAAGTTGAGCCTTTCATCGTGAAGATGGAAGATGAGATAAACAAATGGTCGGACCATAGCCAAATATTCATGCATATGTGGGTGCTTTCCCCAAATATCTGTCATTTATTCTTCGGATCTGCATGTTCTAACAATAACCCAGAGATCCAGAGAACGTAGGATACCTGAGCTCATTCTGGCTCCAATATATGGCTTGCGTGGGCAGAGTGGTCCTTTACAGCTCATTCGGGGAGAAAGACTACGAAATGCCCCGGGCGACACGACTTCTGAAGGCGTGCTGCGATACTTGCACGGCGTTTCGAACGGTTCAAAAGGGTAAACAATTGGTCAGATCTTGGATTGATGTGAGTTTCTTCCAACTTTTACTAGTCCCAGGCCATAACTTTCCACTCAACAGATGGTTTTCGATTTCCAGGCAGGCATTACAATTCTGTACCTCAAATGGCGAGGTGCAGACCAGGGTTTAGCACAAGACGTCGATCGCGGTGTCCGCAGCTGCACATCAACACTCGCCATCCTTGCCGAAGGTGCACCTAATGTCGAGGTATTCAGGGATTGCTTTGATTCACTTGCTACCTTCGTGGGCAGGAACGAATTTGCTGGCGATATCCCGGGTGATACATCCGAAGACCTCAGGATCTACTGCCAGAAGGTAATCGCTTTGGGTGTAGCGCCGTATATTGCAAGTATGCTGCTTGAGATGAGTAATGCATCTTGATTTTGGGGGCGCTCCCCTCCCTATATCACCTTCAAATGACATGACGGCAGCCGGATATCTAATCCATCTCATGACAGTCTAATCTCCTAAATTTACGCGTGCCTCAGCTAAGTTGACAGAAGCTCAGCAAATGGTTTAACATCTGTGTCACTGCTGCTATCTCAAGCTCGATGACTAAGAGTCCTGAGAGCCGAGTCGAAATCTTGCTATCTCAAAGCTAAACCCAGAGGCCTACACCTCCTCTATAAGGGCTCCGTCTGATTCAAAACTATCGGCTTGTCGATTCAGGTATAAGCTCGCCTCATTTCCTCTGTTTCAATTTGACCCCCTTGGAGCTTTCAAGCAGAGCTAACCCCCTGTATCGAGAACTCGAACACCTCCCCGTGCAATTATTCTCAATACTCAACAACAAGCTTCTCCCCGCTGACACCCTTCTGCAATACCTGTAGAGCTTCACTAAGACTCTCCAACCCTTTCCCAACAACCTTGGTCATGGGCGAGGGCCTATAAATCCCATCCTGCAGCGCTTGCGGAAGCCAAGTATTGAAAATGAATGTATCATACGCCCTAAAAGCATCTTCGCCCTGAGGAGGGACCACGAATGTCCACTCCACACCTTCGACCTGCGGATTGTTCTCATTGGGTGGAATGGCTGTTGCGACTTTGCCACCGCCGAACCCTGCCACAACATCCAGCACGGGTTTCAAGTCGCCGATGGCGTGGTATGCTTCCTTGATCGTGACGCCACGGCTTTTCGCGGCGGAGATGATTGCTTCCACCGCTGCGACTGGATCACGGTGGTCGATGACGACGCCGGCACCCAGTGACCTCAGGTACTCGTGGTGTTGCGGTGATGCAGATGCAAACACCTCGTAGCCGAGCGACCGCGCGACCTGGACCCCTCCACTTCCAATGCTGCTTGACGCGCCCCAGACAACGAACCCCTTCTTGTCCGAAGGAGTGTGCCGAGTGTCAGGCTTGATCCCGATGACGCGCATGGCGAGCCAAGTCGTCCACAAAGAGATAGGAGCGACGGACGCATCCGCGAAGCTCAGAGAGTCAGGGATCGGCGCGACCTTGCTGGCATGCACGAGGATCTTCTCCTGGAACCCACCGTACGGTGTCTGTGCAAGCTTGTTGAATGCCTCCGTCATGGCGAGGACGCGGACCCCTGGCATCAGAATCTCTGGTACAGAGGAGCCCACGCTTTCAACAACCCCGGCGACATCTGACCCGGCGACGGCGGGCCACTGGCCCACGAACGCGCCCATTGCGAGCATGTAATTGTCCAGCCCGTTCAACGCCACAGCTTTGACGGAAATGATCACTTCATCTGGGCCTGGCGTTGGTGTCGTTAGGCTCGTGAGCTGAGGTGTTCCGCCTTGCGCAGGGAAGATGAGAGCGCGGTGTGTGGCCATGTTGTTCCGGTGGTGATGACACTGCCGAATGGTTTCAACTATTCTTTTGACTGTTATAAAATCTTCTGCTCCTGCTGGTCTGGTAGGAGAAAGGCTGACTTGAAGCTTAAAGAGCAATCCGTTGCTACTGGTTTTATTCCAGACCACGAGTGAAAGGAGCCAGTCCTTATATATGCATCTACCTC
>Ga0105239_10008624_pt1 | contig 11557 bp, 11 predicted proteins | sample KBSC44metaG_FD_92761 | JGI IMG/M metagenome (GOLD analysis project Ga0105239, IMG submission 92761) | Corn rhizosphere microbial communities from Kellogg Biological Station, Michigan, USA - KBS C4-4 metaG | ecosystem: Host-associated > Plants > Roots > Rhizosphere > Soil | place: Michigan, USA...
GCGAAATCGTTGCCGCGTTCGTCGCCGCCCCAGTACAGCAGTACTTCGCGCGGTTTCACGCCGCGGCAGAATTGTGCGCCGTATTCGCGGTACATCGGCGCGAAGACGTCGTCTTCCTGCATGGCCGAACCGATGCCGACGTGCGCGGCCTCGTGGCCCAGGCACGAGGCATACGTGCCGAGCTTGCCGGTCCGCTGCAGCGCGATCGATTTGGTATCGAACACGCGAACGAAGCTCATCATCTTGTACAGCTCGACGAGCTGCTTCATGTCTTTGGCGAAATCGGGCAGATCGTCGCGGACGAGGTTGCCGTCCGCATCCATGTATTGCAGGTATTCGATTTCGAACGTCGCGACGACTGACACGGGTGTTCCTCGAAAGCGGGGCGTTAGTTAAACCGCAGGCGATGACAATGGCAAGGCGTGATGCATCAAAATTCCGTACCATTGCGCTTTGCAGTGGGATTGTCTTCTCGCACATGACCAAATCCAACCAACGCGAGTTCGAGCCGGGTCTGGAAACCGACCTGCGCGAGCGCCTGACCTATGGCGGCTATCTGCAGCTGAACCAGTTGCTGTCGGCGCAGAAACCGCTGTCGAATCCGGCGCATCACGATGAAATGCTGTTCATCATCCAGCATCAGGTCGCCGAGTTGTGGATGAAGCTGATCGTGCACGAGTTGCGTTCGGCTTTGGTGTATCTACGCGCGGACGAAATCGACAACTGCCTTAAAGTGCTGGCGCGCGTGAAGCAGATTCAGCGGCAGCTATTCGAACAGTGGGCCGTGCTCGAAACGCTGACGCCGAGCGAGTATATGGAATTCCGCCACGTGCTCGGGCCGGCGTCGGGATTCCAGTCGCTGCAATACCGACTGATCGAATTCATGCTGGGCAACAAGGATGCGAACATGCTCAAGGTGTTCGCGTACGACAACGCCGCCGAGCAGGAATTGCGCGCGGCGTTGGAAAGTCCGAGCTTGTACGACGAGTTCCTGATGTTCCTCGCGCGTGCGGGGCACGCGATCCCGCGCGAGTGCATCGAGCGCGACTGGACGCAGTCGCATGCGCACAACGAGGGTTTGATCGAACCGCTGCGGCGCATCTATGAGAATCCGAACCAGTATTGGGCGGAATATCACGCGAGCGAGCAGCTCGTCGATGTCGAAGAAAGCTTCCAGCTCTGGCGTTTCCGCCACATGAAAACGGTCGAGCGCATCATCGGCCACAAACGCGGCACGGGCGGCTCGTCGGGCGTGTCGTTTCTCAGGAAAGCGCTCGATCTGACCTTCTTCCCGGAACTGCTCGAAGTCCGTACGGTGATCGGCACCGGTTAACCGCCGTCTTCGGTCTTCTGCTGTAAAATGCGCGCACTCGGAATGGCATAGCGGAGTCGGCCATGAATGCACAGCTCAACACCGGCATGCAGCCGGTGCAGTTCGAAAACCCGATGGGTGTCGACGGTTTCCAGTTCGTCGAATTCGCCGCGCCCGACGCGAAGCTTCTGCACGACACGTTCAAGAAGATGGGGTTCGTCGCCGTCGCGAAGCACAAGACGAAGGCGATCACGGTCTATCGTCAGGGCGCGTGCGATTTCCTCGTCAACGAAGAACCGGATTCCTTCGCCGCGGATTTCGCCAAGGCGCACGGTCCGAGCGCATGCGGATTCGCCATCCGTGTCAGCCAGGCGGCCGACCAGGCGTGCGAGCTGGCGGTGAAAAACGGCGCGGAGAAAATCCAGAGCAAGGCATCCACGAAAGCCGTGCAGGCGCCGGTCATCAAAGGCATCGGCGATTGCATGCTGTATCTGGTCGATCGCTACGGCGCCAAAGGCAGCATCTACGACGCCGATTACGAATGGCTCGTCAGCGACCGCAACCCGAAGGGTTTCGGACTGACGTTTATCGATCATCTCACGCATAACCTCTTCTTCGGCAACATGGCGAAGTGGTCGGATTATTACGAGCGCTTGTTCAACTTCCGCGAAATCCGCTACTTCGACATCAAGGGTGCCAAGACCGGCCTCGTTTCCAAGGCGATGACGGCACCCGACGGCATGGTGCGCATTCCGCTCAACGAATCGTCCGATCCGAAGAGCCAGATCAATGAATACCTCGACGAATACAAGGGCGAGGGCATACAGCACATCGCCTGCTTCACCGACAACATCTACGAAACCATCGAGGCGATGCGCGAGCAGGGCATGCAGTTTCTCGACACGCCGAATGCGTATTACGAAATCGTCGACGAACGCATACCGAACCATGGCGAAGACGTGGCGCGGATGAAGAAGAACAAAATCCTCATCGACGCCGATCAGGAAACCAAAAAGAAACTCCTGCTGCAGATCTTCACGCAGAATGTGTTCGGGCCGATTTTCTTCGAGATCATCCAGCGCAAGGGCAACCTCGGTTTCGGCGAGGGCAATTTCCAGGCGCTGTTCGAGTCGATCGAACGCGAACAGATGAAGCGCGGCGTTCTGTGAGATGAACGCCGTCAGCGACAAGGTCGTCCCGCTGCGCGACGCGACGCCGGCAAAACCCGATCGCGACAAGTACATGTCCGGCTTCGGCAACGAGTTCGCCACCGAAGCCGTGCGCGATGCGTTGCCTCACGGTCAGAATTCGCCGCAGCAGGCGCCGCTCGGGTTATATGCGGAACAGTTGTCGGGTACGGCATTCACAGCGCCGCGGCACGCGAATCGTCGCAGTTGGCTTTACCGAATCCGGCCGGCGGCGATGCACCATCCGTTCGAGATGATGCAAAATCCACATTTCCACAATAATTTCGAAGACGTTCCCGCGACGCCGAATCAGCTGCGCTGGGATCCGCTCGCCATTCCGGAAACGCCCGCCGATTTCGTCGACGGCCTGTTCACGATGGCGGGCAACGGCAGTGCGGCGGTGCAGTCGGGTGTGGGCATCCACGAATTCGCCGCGAACTCGCCGATGCACGGCCGCTTCTTCTACAACGCCGATGCGGAAATGGTGATCGTGCCGCAGCTCGGACGTTTGCGCATCGGCACCGAACTCGGTGTGCTCGAGGTGCAGCCGCAGGAAGTCGCGGTGATTCCGCGCGGCGTGCGATTCCGCGTCGAATTGCCGGATGACGAGGCGCGTGGCTACGTCGCGGAGAATTTCGGCGCGCATCTGCGCTTGCCGGAATTGGGTCCGATCGGTTCGAACGGCTTGGCCAACGCGCGCGATTTCCTGACGCCGGTTGCGTCATTCGAAGAAGCCGAAGGCGAATTCGAACTCGTTGCAAAATTCCAGGGACGGCTGTGGTCCGCGCGCATCGACCATTCGCCGCTCGATGTTGTCGCATGGCACGGCAACTACGCGCCGTACAAATACGATCTGCGCTTGTTCAACACGATCGGCTCGATCAGCTACGACCATCCCGATCCGTCGATCTTCACCGTGCTTACTTCGCCAAGCGATACGCCGGGAGTGGCGAACATGGATTTCGTGATCTTCCCGCCGCGCTGGCTGGTGGCCGAGCACACGTTCCGTCCGCCGTGGTTCCATCGCAATATCGCGAGCGAGTTCATGGGGCTCGTGCACGGCGCCTACGACGCGAAAGCCGGCGGCTTCGTGCCGGGCGGCGCCAGTCTGCACAACTGCATGAGCGGGCACGGTCCGGACGCGGCGAGTTTCGAGAAGGCATCGCACGCCGACACGACCAAGCCCGACCATATCCTCGACACGATGGCCTTCATGTTCGAGACGCGCAACGTGATCCGCCCGACAAAGCAAGCGCTCGAATCGCCGCATCTGCAGCGCGATTATTTCGAGTGCTGGCAGGGTTTGAAAAAACATTTCCACGCGCCGCAAATTTAAACAAGGACACGCATGAAACTGGCGAGCCTCAAAGAAGGCGGCAGGGACGGCACGCTCGTCGTCGTCGACAAGGATTTGAAGAAAGCCGTGCGCGTCAGCGACAGCGCGCGCACGCTGCAACTGGCGCTGGAAGACTGGAGCAACGTCGCGCCGCTACTCAATCGCGTCTACGAACTGCTCAACGCGACGCACGCGGAAACCGTCAACGGCGAAGAAGTGTTCGAACTGGATTTTGCCAGGCTCGCCGCACCGTTGCCGCGCGCCTATGAATTCGTCGATGGCAGCGCCTATCTGCCGCACGTCGAACGTGTTCGTCGCGCGCGCGGCGCGGAAGTGCCGAAAAGTTTCTACAGCGATCCGCTGATGTATCAGGCGGTGAGCGCGGGTTTTTATGGGCCGCGCGATCCGGTGCTCGTCGCGAGCGCGGATTACGGCATCGATATGGAATCCGAAGTTGTCGTCGTCACCGACGACGTGCCGATGGGCGTTTCATCGGCGCAGGCGGCAGGTCACATCCAGCTGATCGGTCTCATCAACGACGTTTCGCTGCGCAACCTCATTCCCGATGAACTCGCGAAAGGCTTCGGCTTCCTGCAGTCGAAGCCGCGCTCGGCGTTGTCGCCGGTGTTCGTCACGCCGGACGAACTCGGTGCCGACTGGAAAGGATCGAAAATCCATTTGCCGCTCGTCACGCAGATCAACGGTAACGATTTCGGCGCGCCGGAAGCCGGCGAGGACATGCAGTTCAGTTTCGCCGATCTGATCGCGCATGCGGCGAAAACGCGTCCGTTGAGCGCGGGAACCATCGTCGGCTCCGGCACCGTCGCCAATCAGGACGAAAGCCGCGGCGCCTCGTGCTTGGCCGAACGGCGCACGCTGGAAACCATCGCCGGCGGCAAGCCGGTGACGCCGTTTCTCGCGTTCGGCGACAAGGTGCGCATCGAGATGTACGACAAGCACGGCGCGAGCATCTTCGGCGCCATCGAGCAGGAAATCCGCAAGGCGTGAATCTTCCGGCAGACGGCGTACCATGTGCCGTCTGACGATTACGGAGGATTGTCATGCTCGCACGATGGATCGCGCCGCTTTTCCTGTTCCTCGCACTCGACGGCCGCGCCGCCGACGCGGTTTATGGCGGCGAACTGCAGGGTTTCGACTACCCGTATCCGGTAGCGCACTACACCTTCACGTCGCAGCATTTGCCGCTGGACATGGCGTACATGGATGTCGCCGCCGAACACGGCAACGGCAAGACCGTCGTTCTCCTGCACGGCAAGAACTTCTGCGCGGCGAGCTGGGAAATGACGATCAAGGCATTGCACGAGGCGGGTTACCGCGTCGTCGCGCCGGATCAGATCGGCTTCTGCAAATCCACGAAACCCGAGCACTACCAGTTCACGTTCCAGCAACTGGCGTCGAACACACACGCGTTGCTCGCTTCGCTCGGCATCGAGAAAGCGATCGTGATGGGTCATTCGACGGGCGGCATGCTCTCCGTCCGCTACGCGCTGATGTATCCGCAATCGGTGCAGCAGCTCGTGCTGGTCAGTCCCATCGGACTCGAAGACTGGAAAGCCAAAGGCGTGCCGTGGCGCAGCCTTGAGCAGTGGTACGAACACGAACTGAAAACGACGGCGGACAGCGTCCGCGAGTACGAACGCAAAACCTATTACGCGGGAACCTGGAAACCCGACTACGACAAATGGGTGCAGATGTACGCGGGCATGTTCGCGGGACCGGACAAGGAACGCGTGGCGTGGAACTCGGCGGCGCTGTACGACATGATCTACACGCAACCGGTCGTCTACGAACTCGCCGATCTACGCGTGCCGACCGTCCTCATCAGCGGCGACAAGGACAACACCGCCATCGGCAAGGACGTCGCGCCGCCGGAGGTGCAAGCGAAACTCGGCCACTACGATCTGCTCGCGCGCGAAGCTGCCGCGAAAATCCCGCAATGCCAGCTCGTCACGTTCACCGATCTCGGTCACGCTTCGTGGATGCAGGACCCCTCGCGTTTCCACCGCGAACTGCTGCAGCGGCTGGCAAAGTAGCCGCTTTTCTTTGGGCGACGCTGGCGCTAGGCTGCGCATATCCACAGGGGACTACGCATGACCGGTGAACGGATCAAGCTGTACAGCTATTGGCGCTCCAGTGCCGCGTATCGCGTGCGCATTGCGCTCAACCTGAAGAATCTTCCGCACGAGCTGATCCCGGTCAGTCTGATCAACAACGGCGGCGAGCATCGCAGCGAGGAATATCGCGCGGTGAATCCGCAGGGCAAGGTGCCGACGCTGATCGACGGCGAACGCATCGTCCGCCAGTCGATGGCGATCGTGGAATATCTGGAAGAAAGCTACGAAGGCGAGCATCGCCTGATGCCGGCGACGGCGCGCGAGCGTGCGCGCGTGCGCGGACTCGCGCAGATCATCGCGTGCGACATCCATCCGATCAACAATCTCGGCGTGATGCAGTATCTCGAACACGAATTCAACGCGCCGCAGGTCGAACGCGATCGCTGGATCAAGCATTGGATCAGCGAAGGCTTCAAGAGTTTCGAGACACTGCTCGCGACCAGCCCGTCGACCGGTGCGTTCTGCGAAGGTGATGAGCCGTCGCTGGCCGACATCTGTCTCATCCCGCAGGTCTACAACGCCTATCGATGGTCGGTCGACATGGCGCAGTTCCCGCACATCAAAAAGGTGTTCGACGCGTGCATGGCGATGCCGGCGTTCGACAAGGCCAAGCCTGAAAATCAGCCGGATGCGCCGAAGCTGTAGTGGCATTTTTCCCGTCGCGTGCTAGCACTCGCACGCCGAGGCTGCCAGTCATTTTCCCGCAACCTATTGAATCTTCGCGCCGTTTCGCCGATACATAAATGGCGAGCGAACTGACGTGACGCTGCGGTCCACGATTTGCAGCGTAAGGTCAGGACTGCGAGGAGTTCGAGTGATGCGAGACATCCTGACCGACAACCAGACGGCCCTCTGGGTCGATCTCGTCCATGAAGCCGAACACGATGCGTCGGCGCCGCTGGGCGAGGAACTGGAAAGTTATCTCGTGTTTTTGCTGATCGCGCACATGCGCGACACGCATCTGCATCGCAATGCGGTAGCCATCGATTATCTGCTCGCGAAAGCGCAGGCGGGCAAGCGGCATCGCGAAGAATTGCGTACCGTCGGCGATCGATGTTTGCTGCTCGCGGGTCTATATCCTGAACAAGCGCAGCAGCGCATGGTCGGACTCGATTACTTCATCGCGATGGGCAGTCAGGCGTACAACGAACTCGCGCACGCGTTGCGCGCTGCAGTCGGTGATCTGTACGGACACCTCGCGCGTGCGTTCGCTCGTGTCGTGCGCGTGTTGCTGGAAGTCCGGCGGCGCACGAAAGACGTCGCGCCGCTGATGCTGTTCGAGACGAGTTCACGCGCGGGTGTGAGTGAAGACCGGCGCTTCCCCGGCGCGCTGTTGCTCGACGCGGGAACGACGCGTCAGTAAGCGGTCGCTTCGTACGGATCGTGTACCGGATTGTCGCCGCCGCCTTCGGCCAGGCGAATCTTCAGCGCCAGACCATCACGCGAATCGGCCTTGTTGAGCGCCTCTTCGAGTTCGATCTTGCCTTCCTTGTACATGCCGAACAGCGACTGGTCGAAGCTGATCATGCCTTCTTCCAGACTGCGCTCCATCGCTTCCTTCACTTCGTGCACCTGACCGCGACGCAGCAGGTCGCGGATGTGTGGCGTGTTGATCAGCACTTCGACGGCGGGCAGACGGCGACCGTCTTTACCGATGACGAGACGCTGACTGATCACCGCGCGCAAATTCAGCGACAGGTTCATCAGGATGTTCTTGTGCGCCGCTTCCGGGAAGAAGTTGAGGATGCGTTCGATGGTCTGGTCCGCGTTGTTCGAGTGCAAGGTCGCGAGACACAGGTGACCGGTTTCGGAAAACGCGATCGCGGCCTCCATGGTTTCCTCGTCGCGGATTTCGCCGATCATGATCACGTCCGGCGCCTCGCGCATCGCGTTCTTCAGCGCTTCGTTGTAACTGTGCGTGTCGAGGCCGACTTCGCGCTGGTTCACCACCGATTTCTTGTGGCGATGCAGGTATTCGATCGGATCCTCGACCGTGAGGATGTGGCCCGACATATTCGAGTTGCGGTGATCGATCATCGCCGCCAGCGTCGTCGACTTGCCCGAACCCGTCGCGCCGACCACGAGCACCAGCCCGCGCGGCTCCATGATGATGTCCTTGAACAGCACCGGCAGGCGCAGCTGCTCGACCGTCGGGATATCGCTCTTGATGGCGCGGATCACCATGCCGACTTCGCCGCGCTGCTTGAATACGTTGATGCGGAAACGTCCGGCATCCTTCACGGCAATGGCGAGGTTCAATTCGAGATTACGCTCGAACTGCGGCACCTGGCCTTCGTCCATCAGCGAATAGGCGATCTTCTTGACCATGCCGCTCGGCAGCCCCGTGTTGCCCAACGGATAGAGCTTGCCTTCCACCTTGATGTTCACCGGAGCGCCCGTCGTCAGGAACATGTCCGACGCGCCTTTTTCCGTCATGAGCTTCAAGAAATAACCGATATCCATGACCCGCCTCTCGTTGCGACTGCGCCCTCGCGGCGCCCACCGGGGAATATGCAATGCGAAAATCGGGCCTGCCGGCATTGCCTTGGCACCGCGCGTTTCCCACAATAGCCACTTCCGCATCCCCATGGTCTGTGGCCGGGACGTTATGACACCAAATTCGGCAAAAATCTATCGAGTTGTCGGCATTTTGGTCGTGATCTTGAGCGGCTGCGGACCAACCAAGCCGCCGCCGAACATCGGCCTGGACGCGGCCTCCCGCATGCTGGCCGACGCCCGCGCGGCAGGTGCCCCGATGTATGCGCCGCTCGAACTGCGCAACGCGGAGGACCGGTTGAGTCAGGCAAGGGCAAGTTTTGACAAAAATGATTACGACGACGCTGCGAGATACGCATCCGAAGCGCGCGTGGACGGGGAACTGGCGATGGTGAAATCGCGGCTCGGCAAAGCGCGCGAGCGCGCGGACAACCGCACCCGGGAAAATTCGCAGCTTCAGCAAGACATCGCCAACGGCGTATCGCCGACCGTGCAGCCGAGCGGAGAGCACCAATGAAGCGTCTTCTGCTCGCCGGCGTATTGGCGTGTTTCGCCATCGGGGCGTACGCGGCCAAGCAGGATCTGGACTACGAGCGGCTGCGCGCCAGCCTCAACGCGCTCGATGCCGACGCGAAACTGGGCAACCTCGCACCGGCCGAACGCGCCCTGGCCGAACAGGCCGTGCAGGCGCTGAACGATTCGTCCGGCGGCAAAGCCGAACACGCGCATCGTCTCTATATCGCCGAGCGCCGCGTCGACATCGCCTACGCCGCCGCGCAGGCCGTGGATACCGAAAGCCGCGTCGCGCAGCTCGATCGCGAACACGACCGCATTCTGATTGAAGCGAGCCGCCGCGAAGCGGAAAACGCGCGCATGGAAACGGAGAAGCAGCGCATCGCGAGCATGGTGCAGGCTGAAGAATCCGATCGTCTGCGTGCCGAGGGCGAACAGAGCGCCGCCGCTGCCGAAGCGGCGCGCGCACAGGCCGAGCAGACCAAACGCATCGCCGACGCGCAAGCGAAAGAAGCCGAACTCGCCCGCAAGGAAGCGCAGCTCGCCGAACTCGCCGCATCGGATTTGCGCGGACGCCTGCAGAACATCCGCGCCACGCGCGGCGCGCAGGGCATGCAGATGACGCTCGACGACATCGCTTTCGCACCGGGACGCGCGGCGCTGCGTCCGGAAGCGAAATCCAGCCTCGGCAAGCTGGTCGCGTTCGTCAACAAGGACCCGTCGAAACCCATCCGCATCGAAGGCCACACCGACAGCCGCGGCAACGCCAACGCGAACCAGCTCCTGTCGCAAAAACGTGCCGATTCGGTGCGCGATGCGCTCATCGCGGCGGGCGTCGCGGCCAGTCGCATGACCAGCGTCGGCCTGGGCGAGGACAACCCCGTCGCCGACAACGCGACCGAGGAAGGACGCGCCAAAAACCGCCGCGTCGATGTCATCCTGGAAGACGCGCCGCGCTAACCGAATTTTTATCTTCCGCCGGAAAAATCCTGGGCAATTCAGGCATTTAGATATACCGAAAATGACGGTTGCGTGAGGTCATTTTCAGGAGTACGGTGGAGTTGTCGCCCGCCGATCCCGGTGCGCGATGCCTGCAAAAAAGCGAGTCCATGATCGAAATACTGCGCAACCCACAACCGCAGTTACCGCCGTCCCCGGCGGGCGGTGCGCAAGTAGAACTCCGCTTCGTCTCGCTTGTCTCATCCACCCCAAACACGATGCGTCTGCGCTCACGCAAGGCTGCGCCGTGCCCATGCAAAGAGGAGGTCGGCTGATGTTCGAGAACCAGCAACAAGACGTCGAAAATCTGATCAAGAGTGACCACGAGTTCCGTTCGCTGTACCAGCGCCATCAGGAACTCGACAGCAAAGTGCGCGATGCCGAACTCGGCGTACTGCCGCTCGACGACACCACGCTGCACAACATGAAGAAAGAAAAACTGTGGGCGAAGGACAAGCTCACCGTCATGTGGGAAAAACTCCACTCGACCCATTAATCCTTTCGACGCCGGCGCGCCGTTGGATGGCGCGCCGGATACACATTTCAGCGCCGCGCAACGCGGCCGCACGCCTCCTTGATGTATCATTTCGCCGATTGATTTGGCGTGTCCGGGGCTTGCATGACGATCCGCAACAGCGTGCTCGAACTGATCGGCGAAACGCCGATCGTGAAGGCGCAGAACCTCGATTGTGGAAAATGCGAACTTTTCCTCAAGCTCGAAAACTCCAATCCGGGCGGATCGATCAAGGATCGCATCGGCCTGTCGATGATCGAATCGGCCGAGAAGGCCGGCAAGATCAAGCCGGGCGACACGCTCGTCGAAGGAACTGCCGGCAACACGGGCATCGGCCTCGCACTCGTCGCGCAGCAGAAGGGCTACAAGCTCATCCTCGTCGTGCCCGACAAGATGAGCCGCGAAAAAATCTTCAATCTGAAGGCGATGGGTGCAGAAGTCGTGCTCACGCGCTCGGATGTGGCCAAAGGCCATCCGCAGTATTACCAGGACATGGCCGAACGCCTCGCCCGCGAAACGCCGGGCGCGTATTTCATCAACCAGTTCGGCAACCCCGACAATCCGCGCGCGCACGAAGAATCTACCGGCCCTGAAATCTGGCGCCAGATGGACGGCAAGCTCGATGCGATCGTGTTCGGCTGCGGATCGTCCGGCACGATGACCGGCTTGTCGCGTTATTTTTCCAGCGTCGCCCCAAATGTCGAACTCGTGCTCGCCGATCCGGTCGGCAGCATCCTCGCGCAATACATCAACGAAGGCACGCTCTCGACGAAATCGGCATCGTGGATGGTCGAAGGCATCGGCGAAGATTTCCTGCCGAGCATCTCCGACTTCTCGCGCGTGAAAAAAGCCTACGCGATCACCGACAAGGAAAGTTTCCTCGCCGGCCGCGAACTGCTGAAAAGGGAAGGCATCCTCGGCGGATCGTCCACCGGCACGCTGCTCGCCGCCGCGCTGAAATACTGCCGCGAGCAGACCACGCCGAAACGCGTACTGCTGTTCGTCTGCGATACCGGCAACAAGTATCTGTCGAAGATGTACAACGACTACTGGATGCTCGACAAC
>Ga0105239_10008625_pt1 | contig 11556 bp, 10 predicted proteins | sample KBSC44metaG_FD_92761 | JGI IMG/M metagenome (GOLD analysis project Ga0105239, IMG submission 92761) | Corn rhizosphere microbial communities from Kellogg Biological Station, Michigan, USA - KBS C4-4 metaG | ecosystem: Host-associated > Plants > Roots > Rhizosphere > Soil | place: Michigan, USA...
AGTGTGGGTGGACGATCGGGATTTGCAGATCGTCAAGACTTACGGGCGCGGCGTGGGCAACGCCAGCCGCAAGGGCGATAACCAGTTCCCCAAGTTTGAAACTTACCGCGAACAAATCGACGGGAAATACTGGTTTCCCACCTACACCGTCGCGAATGACACTCTGCATTTCAAGAGCGGCGACCAGCGTATCCGCCAGACCATCCGCTATGAAGATTACAAGCAGTTTGGCGCGGAAACCAAGATCATCTTCGGAGACGAAGTGAAGGACGACACCAAACCGGCTCAGCCTGCGTCTCCGAGTCCGGCGCCCCCGAAAAAGCAGTAGCCGAGGCCCTCAGACGAACACCCTAATCCCCGAACCCCATTCAGCCGAAGAACTAAGGGAATGGGGACAATTTCGATCACCGACACCGAGCGCGCCGAAATCGACCGCTTGAAGGGAACATTTCTCGCCAACCTTAACCACGAAGTCCGCACGCCTCTCAGCGGAATCATGGGCATGACGGATCTGTTGCTCGAAACCCGGCTCGACGAGGAACAACGCGACTATGTCTCCACCGTACGCTTGTGCGCCGAGAATCTGTTTCATCTGCTGAACGCCACTCTGGAATATTCCGCGCTCACTGCCGGCCATCTGAAGCTCGACGAAACTGAATTCGGCCTATCCGAAATGGTAGATTCGGCGCTCGCCAAAGAGCGTGAAAAGGCTCAAGTAAAAGACCTGAAGCTGACCGCGACCCTCGATGCCGCGCTTCCTCAGACGATCATTGGCGACGCGGGACGAATTCAGGATCTACTTGGACATCTATTAGATAACGCTATAAAGTTCACCCATCACGGGAGCGTCGATCTCAAGCTTACGCGCGAAGGCGAAGTGTTAAAGATCGAGGTGCGCGACACGGGCATCGGGATCGCGCCGGACCGGCAGGCCCGCATCTTCGAATCTTTCCATCAGGTCGATAGCGGCTTGTCGCGAAATTATCCTGGACTGGGTTTGGGCTTGGCGCTGGTTCAAAAGTTACTCGCCCTGATGGGCGGCGAAATCGCAGCGGAAAGTGAGCCGGACAAGGGCTCCACCTTCACCGTGCGTCTTCCCATCCGTCTGCCCGCATCCTCGCGCGATAAAGCGGCGCGCGCTCCCGCTGGCGCTCCGGCGATTCTGGCGGTTGAAGACAATCCGGTGGGCTTGAGGGTGCTGCGTCACGCGCTCAAAGGCCGCGCCGTAGACGTCGACACCGCCACCGATGGCGCTGAAGCGGTCCGGGCCGCCGCCGCACGCCACTACGATCTGATTCTAATGGACCTCCAGATGCCCCATATGGACGGATTGGAAGCCACGGCTGCCGTTCGCCGGCTGCCTGGGTACGACCAGGTGCCGATCCTCGCGCTAACCGCCAACTACTCTGACGAAATCCGCCAACAGTGCCACCAACACGGCATGCAGGGCTTCCTTTCCAAACCCGTGACGCCGCCTGCGCTCTGGAGCGCGGTTTCGCGCTGGCTCAAACTGCCCGAGTAAATACCCTCGCACACCGATTGGCGTAGCGTTCACGGCAGTTCACGGCAGTTCTGCGGTGGCAAAATACATACGCGGCAACTTACAATGGTCCCTACATGTCACCTCGTCGAATTGCGATCCTTACCGGGGGCGGTGATGTTCCCGGCCTCAACTCAGTCATCAAAAGCGTGGTTTACCGCGGCGCGGAGAACGGTATTGAAGTCACCGGCATCCGGCGCGGCTGGGAGGGATTGACACACGTCAACCTGAACGACCCCGATAGCCGTAAACGCTACATTCTTCCCCTGGACCGCGACAATACCCGCACCATAGACCGCGACGGCGGCACCATGCTGCACACCAGCCGTACTAATCCATCGAAGATGAAGAAGCTGCCGGATTTCCTGGCGGGAGACAGTTTTCCGCAGCATGACGGCCGTTACGATATGAGCGCGCAGGTGCTGTCTAACATCGAAAGCCTCGGCATTGACGCTCTGATCGCGATCGGCGGCGATGACACCCTCAGCTTCGCCCATCGCTTAAGCCAGCTCGGAATGAAGGTGATCGCCGTGCCGAAGACCATGGATAACGATGTCCACGGAACCGAATATTGCGTGGGCTTTTCCACCGCCATCACGCGGGCCTCAGACGCCATAGACCGCCAGTTGACCACCGTCGGCTCGCACGAGCGCATCGGCATTTTCCGCGTATTCGGCCGCGATGCGGGCTACACCGCGCTCTATACCGCGTGGGTCACTTCCATCCGCTGCGTGATTCCGGAATACAAAGTGAATCTCGAAAAGCTGATCGATCTGCTGCTGACCGACAAGCGCCGCAATCCCAGCAATTACGCGCTGGTAGTCCTGTCCGAGGGCGCGCAGTGGGAAGGCTATCAGTTGCAGGAATACGGCGAGGCCGACGCCTACGGCCATCGCAAGAAGGCCAGCATCGCCGAGACTCTCAGCACGGAAATCCAAAAACGCACCGGTGAAGAAACCGTGGTCAGCGATCTGACCTACGACCTGCGGGCCGGCGCGCCCGATTTCATGGACAAGCTCATCGCCTCGACATTCGGCACGATGGCTTACGAGGCAACGAAAGCGGGCCAGAGCGGTCTGATGGCCGCCATTCATGAGGGCTGCTACGCGATGGTTCCACTGCCCGATCCGAAGCTCGGTCCCCGGCGCCTGGATGTCGCGACTATGTATAACACCGCCCGCTACCGGCCCAACTATTCAGGCAAACTCGGCCTGCCGGTCTTTCTCACGCGGGCGTAAAGCAGGAGGCACGCCGTGCCGTATTCTCATCTCACACTTGCGTTGGAAGGGCCGACAGCAATCATGACGCTGAATCGGCCCGCGCAGCGCAACGCGTTGTCGTTAGACCTGATGCGTGAAGTGATCGAGTGCCTGAGTGAGCTGGAGCGCAACCGCGAAGCACGCGTCATCATTTTCGCCGCCGCCGGACCGGCATTCTGCGCTGGTCATGATCTGCGCGAAATGACATGCCTCGGCGCCGATGCGTATCGTGAAATCTTCGCGGTGTGTACCCAGATGATGACCACGATCCAGTCGGTGCCGCAGCCGGTGATCGCCGAGGTGCAGGGCATGGCGACCGCCGCCGGCTGCCAGTTGGTGGCCACCTGCGATCTGGCGATTGCCTCCGAACGCGCGACCTTCGCCACGCCAGGTGTCCGCATTGGATTGTTTTGCTCGACGCCCATGGTGGCGGTGAGCCGGGTCCTGGGACGCAAGCGCGCGCTGGAAATACTGCTGACCGGAGACGCCATCGACGCCTGCACCGCCGCGGACTGGGGCTTGGTGAACCGCGTGGTCCCGGAAGCGGAGTTGCGCGCGGCCACCCTGGCGCTCGCCGAGCGCATCGGCCATGCCAGCGCTTTCACCATTAAAACCGGCAAGCAGGCGTTCTATCGCCAGGCCGATTTACCGCAGGCGGAGGCTTATGCTTTCACGCAAGAAGTAATGACCGAGAACGCGCTGGCTGCCGATGCGCAGGAAGGCATCTGCGCGTTTCTCGATAAGCGGCCGCCCCGCTGGCAAGGGCGCTGAATCGTCAGCCGGACGTCGCCCCCAGACCCAAACGCCTCACGCCGTCTTACTCCGGGCAATCCCTTCCAGCCCCTGCTCCTGGATCTCGATCTCGCGCATGCGGAACTTCTGAATCTTGCCGCTCAGCGTCGTCGGGAACGAATCGACAAACCGGATCGACTCGGGAATCTTGAACCTTGCAATCTGTCCCTGGCAGAACTCGCGGATCTCCTCGGCGGTAGCGCTTTCGCCGGGCTTCAGACGGATCCACGCCAGCACCACTTCACCTAGGCACTCGTGCGGCAGGCCCGTGACTTGCACTTCAGCGATCTTGGCGTGGGTGTATAGGAACTCCTCAATCTCGCGCGGGTAGATGTTTTCGCCGCCACGGATAATCATATCCTTGGCGCGGCCAGTGATATTCAGGTAGCCGTCCGCGCGCATCACGCCCAAGTCGCCGGTGCGAAACCAGCCGTCTCCGTCCACCACCCGCGCCGTCGCATCCGGGTCGCCGTCGTAGCCTTGCATGAGCATGTAGCCGCGCGCACAGATCTCGCCTTGCACGCCTCGCTCCAGCGTTTCGCGGCTCTCCAAGTCCACCACCTTGAGCTCCGTGCACGGCATTGCTTTACCGACGGTAGCGACGCGGTGGTCGAGGTCGTCGTCCACCTCCGACAAGGTGACCAGCGGAGCGGTTTCAGTAAGTCCATAACCGATGATCATCTCGCGGCAATGCATATCCGCGATCACCTGCTTCATCACTTCGATGGGGCAGGGCGCGCCCGCCATCACGCCGGTGCGCAGGCTCGCGAGATCGAAGCGCGAGAACTCCGGGTGGCGCAGTTCCGCGATAAACATCGTAGGAACACCGTAAATCGCGGTCGCCCGCTCTGCCTCGACGGACGCCAGCACCGCCTTCGAATCGAAAGTGTCATTCGGCAGAATCAGACCGCACCCACTCGCGAGCGCCGACATGGTGCCGATTACATTACCGAAGCAGTGCGCAAAGGGCACCGCCAGGCAGATGCGATCCCGTTCGGTATAGCGCAGACCCCGCGCGCTCAGGAATCCATTGTTGAGGATATTGCGGTGGCTCAGCAGCACGCCTTTGGGAGAACCGGTAGTGCCGGAAGTGTATTGAATGTTGGTGATGTCATCGATCTCAATGCGGGCCGCCATGGGGCGCGGCTCTTCGGCCACCAAACCGTCCCATTCAGAGCTATCAAAATAAATCAGCTTGCGAAGCTCGAAATCTCCGCCGCGGCGTACTTCATCCAGCACCGCAGCGTAATTGGCTTTGCTGTCGCGCTCCCGCAGAAACAGAACCTTCATGCGGGAATTCTTGAGGATAAAAGCCAGCTCATGGACGCGGCAGGAAGGGTTGACGTTCACCAGAATCGCTCCGGCGCGCGCGCACGCCATGTGCACGGCCAGCCACTCCCAGCAGTTCATGGCCCACAGGCCCACGCGCTCCCCCGGCTGAATGCCGAGTTTGGTCAGGCCGTGCGCCACGCGGTCCGCCACATCGAGCAATTGCGCCCATGTGAGCCGCTTGCGTTGGTGACACGAAATCACCGCCGGAGCATCCGGCCAGCGCTTGGCATTGCGTTCCAATTGCTCGCCGATGGTGCGGTCGAGCAGCGGGATTTCCGGTCCCCTTGAGTAGCTGAGCAGAGCGCGCCTCCGTATAGCTCAGAATGATTCTACACCGACGGAGGTGCGCCGCAGAGAGTTTCCCACTCGCTGATTGCGAGGACTGCCTTACAACGAACTCCTGAAGTTTCTGTTGGTCATCCGCAGCGATCCGGAAGTCAATTCGCGGAGCCGAAGAGGAGTGGATTCGGAAAGCCTATCTCGCGCAACCCGGTTCCGAGGCTGGGGAGGACGACTGGCCCCCCCCCCAGGAATGGCAGCGAAACGCCTCGTCGAAATCGAGCGCGTCCTAGGACGCGCGCCCGTATGGTATGAACGGATTGACGGCGGATGAAGCTACCTGCCGCTCCCAAATAATCGCGCGATGGGATCGAAGAACACGTCGACCACACGTTCCTTGAGCGGAATGATCGCGTTGTCCGTGATTTTGATTTCCTCCGGACAAACCTTGGTGCAGCACTTGGTGATGTTGCAATAGCCGATCCCCAGCTCATCCTTGAGAGCCTTGCGCCGGTCGCCTGCGTCGATCGGATTCATCTCCAATTGCGCGGTATAGATCAGGAATCTCGGTCCTATAAATTCATCGTGCAGGTCGTGATCCCGCAGCACGTGGCACACGTCCTGGCAGAGGAAACACTCGATGCACTTGCGAAATTCCTGCGGCCGGTCGACGTCCGCCTGCTGCACGCGCCACGATCCATCGGCAGCGTCCGGCTTGCGCGGCTTGAACGGCGCGATCTTCATCTTCACCCGGTAGTTCCACGACACGTCTGTAACCAGGTCCTTCACATGCGGAAATGTCTTCATCGGTTCGACCGTCACCGGCTGCGTCAAATCCAGCGTGTTCAGGCGCGTCATACACATCAGCCGCGGCTTGCCGTTGATTTCGGCCGAGCAGGAGCCGCACTTGCCGGCCTTGCAATTCCAGCGCACGGCGATATCGTTCGCCTGTGTTTGCTGGATGCTGTGCACGGCGTCCAGCACCACCATTCCGCTGGAGATTTCCGTGGTGTAATCGACGAACTTGCCGCCCCCGTTATCGCCGCGCCAGATGCGAAAGATCGCTTGATCGGCCATGCTCACTTATTCTCCTCGATCACCTGTTTCATTTCTTCGGTCAGCGGCACAACCGGTACACGCTCTAGCTGGGGCTGCCGATCCGCGCCTTGGCGGATGCGCAGGTTGTACTTGCCCCATTCCGCATTCTTTTCGGGGTAATCATCGCGGAAATGGCCGCCCCGGCTTTCTTTTCGTTCCAGCGCGGCGAGCGCGATCATCTCGGAAATGGTGAGCATGTTATCAAGATCGAGCGCCGTGTGCCACCCGGTGTTGTACTCGATATTGCCGGTGATCCCAGCGTTCGCGGCTCGCGCCCGCAGCGCGTTGATCTTTTCAATGGCCCGTTGCATTTCACCTTCGACCCGCACGATCCCGACCAGTTCCTGCATTAAATCCTGCAGCTCGTTCTGTACCGCAAATGGATTCTCGCCCGCGGCCCCGCGCTCGAAGGGAGCCAGCGCCGTTTTGGCGGCCGCATCCACCTGGCCCTGATCCAGCTTCCCTGCCCCGTTTTCCTTGGCGAATTTCGCGGCGTATTCACCAGCGCGCTTACCGAATACCAGCAAGTCGGAGAGCGAATTTCCGCCCAGACGATTCGCTCCGTGCAGACCTGCAGCGCACTCTCCCGCTGCGAACAGCCCCGCCACCGAACTCATTTGCGTATCGCCATCCACTTGAATTCCGCCCATCGCATAATGCGTCGTGGGGCCCACTTCCATAGGCTCCTTGGTGATATCCAGATCGGCAAGCTGCTTGAACTGGTGATACATGCTGGGCAGCTTCTTTTTAATGTGCTCCACGGAATTCGGCAGCTTCTCCTTAATCCACGCGATGTCAAGGAACACCCCGCCATGCGGGCTGCCGCGTCCCGCCTTCACTTCGCGGTTGATGCAGCGCGCCACGTGATCGCGAGTCAGCAGCTCCGGCGGACGGCGCGCAGTCTTGTCGCCTTGCGTATATCGCCAGCCTTCGTCTTCATTGTCCGCTGTGGAGCTGCGGTAGTTCTCCGGAATGTCATCGAACAAAAAACGCTTGCCGTCTTTATTTCGCAGCACGCCGCCTTCGCCGCGCACGCCTTCCGTCACCAGAATGCCTTTCACGCTGGGCGGCCATACCATGCCGGTTGGATGGAATTGTACAAACTCCATATCCAGCAGCGCAGCCCCCGCTTTGTAAGCCAGCGCCTGTCCGTCCGCCGTATATTCCCAACTATTGCTGGTGACTTTGAAAGCCCGGCCCACTCCGCCGGTCGCGAGCACCACCGCCTTGGCGGGAAACACTTTGAAGCGCCCGCGTTCGCGATCGTAGCCGAACGCACCCGCGCAGCGGTTACCGTCCATCAGAAGCGTAAGGACCGTGTGCTCGGCATAGACATCGATGCCTTGATGAATGCCATGATCCTGCAAGGTGCGGATCATTTCCAGCCCAGTACGGTCGCCCACGTGCGCCAGCCGGGGATAGCGGTGCCCGCCAAAATTACGCTGCAGGATGCGGCCGTCTTTCGTTCGATCGAAGATCGCGCCCCAGGCCTCAAGCTCATGAACCCGCGCCGGCGCTTCCTTCGCGTGCAGTTCGGCCATGCGGCAATTGTTCAGGTACTGCCCGCCGCGCATGGTGTCGGCGAAATGCACCCGCCAGTTGTCGCGATCGTCCACGTTCCCCATAGCCGCCGCCATGCCGCCCTCCGCCATCACCGTATGCGCCTTGCCCAGAAGCGATTTTGTGATAACGGCAGTCTTGCACCCGGCAGCCGATGCTTCAATCGCCGCGCGCAGTCCCGCCCCGCCCGCACCGATCACCAGCACATCGTATTCGTGAATTGGAAACTCCGCCATCGCTAAAAAATTCTCCAATCGTGCCACACGCCCATCGCGCACAGGCGCACATATACATCCGCGAATCCCACAAAGAACATGCTGACCCAAGCCCACTTCATGTGGCTGCGGTTCAGGCAGCTCACGCAATCGTAAGCCTTCTTGCGCCCTGGCGATCCCGACAGCACGTCTTTGATACCGCCCACCAGGTGCCGGAACGAGTGGCACCCAAAGGTGTACCCGCCGAGCAGAATAGGATTGAGGATCAATATCAGCGATCCCACGCCCATCCCGAGGTGTTTGACGCCGTCCGCGCCCGTAAACCACAGCGACCGGTAGCCGTCAAACAGCAGGATGAACACGAATAGGATGGCGAAGTATAGAAAGTAACGGTGGACGTTCTGCAAAATGAGAGGGAACTTCTTTTCACCGCGATAAGTCTGGCGCGGCTCCCCAACCGTGCACGAGATCGGATCTGCCCAGAACGCCTTATAGTACGCGCCGCGATAGTAGTAACAAGTGAAGCGGAACAAGCCCGGAAACGGCAGAATCAACATGGCCGCCGAGAAGGGAAGAAACGCCGGCCACCACGCCGGCGCCGACGTGTAAAGCAGCGGCGAGTACATGGGCGATAAATAGTCCGCCCCTCCACACTGCGTCGTGCACAAATAATAATTGCCCTGCAACGCGGCCCAAGTCGCGTACACGATGAAGACCATGTAGCCGAGAAACACCAGAATGGGTTCTACCCACCAATTATCGGTACGGCGGGTGCTACCGAATCCCCCGTCTTTGAGGGGGACATCAATCGAAGACATGTTAGTCGGGCTCCTGCGGCTGGGAAAGGTGGGGCAAAGTTCAAGGATAGCGCCGAGGGTCACGCTTATCAAGCGTGGTTGCGGCAGCGTGGTTGCGAGGGCGGCGTTGCGGCGGCGCTGTTGCGACGGCGCAACGGTTGCACCTCATGACCCGGCAGTGATCTCGCAACCGCAATGGTTCATGATGAGAAGTGAGCGCTTCCCTGTCTGAAAACAATATGTCTGAAACCAACACGTCTGGAACCAAACCGCTTCGCGTGCCGGAACTGACCGCCATGAAATCGCGCGGCGAGCCCATCTCCATGTTGACCGCCTACGATGCCACCATGGCCCGCCTGCTGGATCAAGCCGGCATCGACGTCCTGCTGGTAGGCGATTCGCTGGGCATGGTGATCCTGGGCAGCGACGACACGCTTGAGGTCACCATGGACGACATGGTCCGTCACACGCGGGCCGTCCGCCGGGGTGCGCGGCGCGCAATGGTGGTCGCCGACATGCCCTTCCTGAGCTATCAGGCCAGCACTGCCGACGCCGTGCGCAACGCCGGGCGGCTAATGCAGGAAGGCGGCGCGATGGCGGTGAAGCTTGAAGGCGGCAGGTCCGTGATCGAGACTGTGGAGCGCCTGGTTTCCGTCGGCATCCCGGTGATGGGGCATCTGGGATTGTTGCCACAGTCGGTCCGCCAGCTCGGCGGATTCAAGCGCCAGGCGACCACCAAGGAAGCCGCCGACATCCTGCTCCAGGACGCGGAGGCGCTCGAATACGCCGGCGCCTGCGCTGTGGTCCTTGAATGCATCCCAGACAACCTCGCGCGAGAGGTCAGCGGCCGCCTGCGCATCCCCACCATTGGAATCGGCTCCGGCCCCGATTGTGACGGGCAAGTGCTGGTGAGTTACGACCTGCTCGGTCTCACCGCCAAGACGCCGCCGTTCGTAAAGAAATACGCCCACCTCGATACCGTGGTCACCGACGCCGCGCGCGCCTTCGTGAAAGATGTCAAAGCGACCGCCGCTTTGAAAGCCCGCAGCGATGGCTGAACTGGTCGCTGGGTTGGTGAAGGAGATCGCGACGCTGCGCAAGCTGCTCGCGCCGCGGCGTGCCGCCGGCGGGACCGTGGGTCTGGTTCCCACCATGGGCGCTTTGCACGCAGGACATCGCCGTTTGCTGGAAATGGCGCGCGCGGAAACCGATGTGGTCGTAGCCAGCATCTTCGTCAACCCAACGCAGTTCAATCGGGCGGAGGACCTCGATCGTTACCCTCGAACGCTGGACCAGGATTTGGATGTATGCCGTGCCGCTGGCGTCGATCTGGTGTTTGCGCCCACCGCCGCCGAGATGTACCCAGCCGCGATGTATCCAGGGGAGTCACCGCGCACCTGGGTCGATGTACCCGCGCTCAGCGAGCATCTTTGCGGCCCCGGCCGCCCCGGCCACTTCCGGGGAGTCGCCACTGTTGTCATGAAGCTGCTCCAGATCGTGCAACCGGACCGCGCCTATTTTGGCGAAAAGGACGCCCAGCAGCTCGCTATCATCCGGCGCATGGTGAAGGATCTGAATGTCCCCGTAAGTGTCGTGGCCGTGGCCACGGTACGCGAACCCGACGGCCTGGCAATGAGCTCGCGCAACCGGCATCTGACACCCGACGAGCGCCGGCGCGCCGCCGTCCTGTCGCAAGCCCTGTTCGCCGCCCGCGACCTAGTCCAGCGCGGCGAACGATCCGCCGAAGCGATCCGAACCTCGGTCGCACCGCTCTTCGAGGCCGTTCAACTGGAGTATTTTTCCATAGTCGACCCCGAAACCCTCGTTCCCGTCGAGCGCATTGATGGCCCAGTCTTGATTGCCGGCGCGATTTGGCTGGGCGCCACCCGGTTGATCGACAATCTCACGGTCGCACCGTAATTGAGGAGCTGCGGAGCGTCACAACCTCACAATCGCGGCGCTTCACTCGACTTATGAATGGCTTCTCCAAGAAAATCGAGAATCACGTCGCCGCGGTCTCACTTCACTTCATGTACTACAACTCCGTCCGCATCCACCAGACGCTCCGGGTCACTCCCGCAATGTCCGCTGGCGTTACGGATCGCGTGTGGGAGATAGCCGACATCGTGCGGCTGCTGGAAGATCAGCAACCCGTAAAGGATCGGGACGCCCGCCCCGAATGGAAATTAGGTTCCGGTTCGCTGCGTTAGCCGTTCCCTTCCGGCACGATCCTTCATATGGTCCGCTATGATACCCTTCGCGATATATGTTCGAGCAAACGGGGCCGCCGCCGCTCGACAAGCGTATCGTGGCCCTGCTCATTTTATGGTGTATGCTCCTGCCGGTCTGGGTTGTTTCACCAATTGCGGCTACCGGATTTAGAACTGACGTGGGTGTTAACCTCTTTGTGATTGCATACTTTTTGTATCCTGCATTTCTCTTTCTAGCCTTCCTTTTTAAGCGCTCAAGGCCATATCTGCTCGCATTCCCGGCTTTCAGTTTTGTACTAATGTTTATCAGTGGGTGGATCGATGATCTGCTTCGGCATCGCTAAAAAATTACCGATGCTCAAACTGACCCACTACCGCGTCGCCCCTTCAAGTTGACAACCCTCCGAACCTCCTGTATAGTTCTGAAGTACCTGCTGTTTCAACGATTTGTCGAGGTTTTCGACATGGCCGCCA
>Ga0105239_10008626_pt1 | contig 11555 bp, 9 predicted proteins | sample KBSC44metaG_FD_92761 | JGI IMG/M metagenome (GOLD analysis project Ga0105239, IMG submission 92761) | Corn rhizosphere microbial communities from Kellogg Biological Station, Michigan, USA - KBS C4-4 metaG | ecosystem: Host-associated > Plants > Roots > Rhizosphere > Soil | place: Michigan, USA...
ACTGCATTGATTACGGAGATGGGCGTTCTGGTGGGGATCTTTCTGCTGGGATTGCTGGCGAAGTTGTTTCCAAGAAACAGGCATAAGGCGAAACAGTGATCAGGGATCTCAGTTAGGCAAAACACGATCACGAGAACTGTTCATTGCAGATTGCAGTTCAACCATCAACCCGAATTCAACCCCTGTGAAAGGACAGGGATCGAATGACGAACGAAATGATTCTCTTTGTCGGTCTGGGAGTACTGGCGCTGATCTTCCTGATGGGCATTTTGGCCAGGATGTACCGTAAGGCTGGCCCGAACGAAGCCTTGGTGGTATATGGATTTCGCGGACCACGCGTGATCAAGGGACATGGCACGGTGATCTTCCCCATGGTGGAGAACTGCCGCGAGTTGAGCCTGGAGCTAATGAGCTTCGATGTGGCTCCGCAGCAGGACCTCTACACGAAGCAGGGCGTCGCGGTGACGGTGGAAGCAGTTGCGCAGATCAAGGTGCGCAGCGATCAGGCTTCGATCTTGACGGCGGCAGAGCAGTTTTTGACGAAGACTCCGCCTCAGCGCGAGGGATTGATCCGGCTGGTGATGGAAGGTCATCTGCGCGGCATCATCGGCCAGTTGACGGTGGAGCAGATTGTGAAAGAGCCGGAGATGGTGGGCGAGCGGATGCGTGCAACCTGCGCGGAAGACATGAGCAAGATGGGGCTGGAGGTGATTTCGTTCACGATCAAGGAGGTTCGCGACAAGAACGAATACATCGCCAACATGGGCAAACCGGATGTGGCGCGCATCAAGAGAGACGCGGAGATGGCGACTGCCGATGCGGAGCGTGATACCGCGATCAAGCGCGCGACAGCGTTGCGCGAGTCAGCCGTAGCAAAGGCTCAGGCCGACCAGGAACGTGTGATCGCGGAAACAGCGTCGCAGGCACGGCAGGCAGAAGCTCAGCGCGATCTTGAAATCAAGAAGGCGCAGTTTGCCGAGCAGAGCCGCAGACAACAGGCGCAGGCCGACAAGGCATATGAGATCCAGACCAACATCATGCAGCAGCAGGTGACGGCTGAGCAGGTGAAAGTGCAGCAGGTGGAGAAGGAGGGCCAGATCAAAGTACAGGAAGCCGAGATTACGCGTCACGAGAAGGAATTGATCGCGACCATCCTGAAGGAGGCCGAGGTCAATAAGCAGCGCATCGAGACGCTCGCAGCTGCCGAGAAGAGTCGCCTGACAGCTGAAGCTGAGGGTCGTGCTGCTGCTATCCGTACGCAAGGTGAAGCCGAGGCTTCGATCATCTTCCAAAAGGGCGAGGCAGAAGCGAAGGCGATGAACGTGAAGGCCGAGGCATACCAGGAATGGAACCAGGCCGCGGTCGTCGACAAGCTGCTGACCAACATGGCCGACGTAGTACGCGCGATGGCAGAGCCGTTGAGCAAGGTGGACAAGATCACCATCGTCTCGACTGGAAATGACGGCGCCGCCGGAGTGAATAAAATCACCGGCGACATGACGAAGATAGCGGCGCAGGTTCCGGCTTTGTTCGAGGCGCTGAGCGGGATGGATATCAAGCAGTTGATGTCCAGCGTGCAGGCGATCAAGGAGAAGCCGAAGAGCAACGGTGATGCGGCGGGGCAGCACTAATGAGAGGGCCCCGGTCCCCAAATGCCAGGGACCGGGGGCACCCGGCTTCTGTCGGAAGGAATGTGAGGACTGAATGAAAGTGACAACGATTGTTGGGATGGTCGCGGCTGGACTCTTCTTGATGGCTCCAGTGGATGGGCGTTCGCAGGCGATCGCGGTGGGCGCTGACGGGACGATGCAGCAGGAACGTCCGGCCGCGGTGATTGCGCCGGAAAATCAGGCGAGTCCGGAGAAGCTCGCGAAACTGTTTGAGGTGATGCGGATCAAGCAGCAGATGCAATCGATGAAGACGATGGTGCCGGGTATGGTGCAGCAGCAAATCGAATCGGCGATGAAGGAGTTTCCGACACAGTCAAAACTCACGCCGGAACAGCGCGAAAAGCTGCAGGCCATCATGAACAAGTACGTCGCGAAGTCGATGGAACTTTATCCGGCCGACGAGATGCTGACGGACATGACGGGGATCTATCAGAAACATTTGAGCAAAGAGGATGTTCAAGGCCTGACCACTTTTTATAGTTCGCCTGCGGGCCAGCACCTGCTGGATGCGCAGCCGGTGATCGCTCAGGAGTACATGCCGATGGTGATGGGCAAGGTAGGCCAGAGAAGTCAGGCAATGACAAGGGAGATGGTGAAGGAGATGGCTGGCGTTGCGCCGCCGAGCAAGCCAGCACAAGCGAAGCCGGCGACGAAACCAGCAAGTAAATCGGGCGCGGCGAAGTAATGCGTTGATGTTGAGCGGGGAGATCGAGTTTAGAAGCGAGGAGGATGGTTATGTCGTTATTGGATAGGGTTAGCACGCTGCTGAGAGCGAATCTGAATGACCTGGTGGAGAAGGCCGAGGATCCGGAGCGGATGTTGAAACAGGTTGTGCTGGATATGGAGAACCAACTCATGCAGGTCAAGACACAGGTAGCAATCGCGATCGCGGACCAACATCTGCTGGAGAAGAAGAAGGCTGAGCACCAGCAGCAGTCGGCGGATTGGCATCGCAAGGCAGAGCTCGCTGTGCAGAAAAATCAGGATGATCTGGCACGTGCTGCATTAGAGCGCGCTCTGAGTCAGGAGCAACTGGCGATCGGATTCAATTCCCAAGCGGAGGATCAGAAGCATGAAGCTGACAATCTGCGTCAGGCGCTGCGCAAGCTGGAGCAGAAGCTACAGGAGACGCGCGCGCACTGCGAGATGCTGATCGCGGAACATCGTCGCGCAAAAGTGGTGGGACGAGCGGCGCAGGCGCAGCACGTGGTGGGCAATGACCAGGAGAACACTCTGGGTCGGATGAAAAGTAAAGTGCATGTGACGGCAGCAGAGAACGCTGCCGCTACAGAGGTGCTGACTCCGGAGTCTCTGGAGGACAAGTTTCGCGCATTGGAGAACGAGGACAAGATCGAACTGATGCTAAAGGAACTTAAGAGCCGGCAGGGTGCAGCTTAGGTACGAAAGTGGGTTTCGGCGGTGGCGCGTGGCCGGTTTTTTGAATCGATCCATGGGAAACTACGTCTAAATGCCAAGGAGAACACCTCCTTGAGATGACGCGTCCGCCGCCCGAAAGTGTGGCGGATGCACCCTCAGGTGTATCTGTTCGATCAATCATGCAGGTGGATTGAACTGGTGCACCGATTTCCCCCGTGGGTGAATGGATGCGCCATAAATTTTTCTTCTTTGCCGCGGTTCTTGCCGCGTCGATTCCGATTGCTTCTCAGGCACAGAATGTTTCTGTGTCGAATGGCTCCGGCCAGGGCGCAGGATCAACCGCGATTGTTCCCACCACCGAATCTACAACGCTACCGTCTGCGCCAGATCCAGGTCCCGCTGAGCTCAACGGCACCGTGACGGATGTGAACGGCGATCTGATTCCCGGAGCGACTGTCGTTCTGGATGGACCGGATGCGGGTAGCCATCAGACGCAGGCTGCCAACGACTCGGCGTTCTTCCAGTTCGCGGGGTTGAAGCCCGGTGGGCCATATCGCGTAACGGTCTCAGCGAATGGATTTCAGACCTGGAACTCTTCGCCGATTACGCTGAATGGCGGGCAATTCTTCGGAATCACGGACATCAAACTGAAATTCGATGCGGGCGTTTCATCGGTAACGGTGTACTCATCGACGGAACAGATTGCGGCGCAGCAGGTGAGGCTCGAAGAGCAGCAGCGCGTGCTCGGTTTCATTCCGAACTTCTATGTTGTATACGACTCGAAGAATGCGGTGCCGCTGACGACGAAGCTGAAATTTCAGATGGCGTACAAAGCGGCGACGGATCCGATCAGCATCGTAGGGGCGGCTGCCCTGGCGGGTATGAACCAGGCCGGCGACACGCCGAATTACCGGCAGGGTGCAATTGGATATGGCGAGAGATTCGGCGCAGTGTATGCAGACGGAGTCACCGACATCATGTTCGGTGGTGCAATTCTGCCGACTCTTCTGCACCAGGATCCGCGATATTTCTATCAGGGATCAGGGTCGACAAAGTCTCGACTGATGCATGCGCTTTCCGCACCATTTATTTGCCGCAGCGACGATGGCAAGCGAGAGATCAACTTCTCCAGCATGGGCGGAGATTTGATTTCGGGCGCGATCTCGAACGCGTACTATCCGGAATCGAACCGGGGCGCGAGCCTTGTGTTTAGCGGATTCGCGCTGAGCACCGGAGAGCGGATGGTTAGCGCGACGGTGCAGGAGTTCCTTCTGAAAAGGCTGACTCCGAGCGCGAAGGGTCAGTTCTAAAGCAGGGAACAAGAGAACGAGGGACCAGGGAACAGGGACTAGCAGAGATCTAGTCTTTTCCCCAGGCGCCGCCACCGGGGGATTCGATGCGGATGCGGGTTCCGGCTTTGAATTCGTGTGTGCATTTGCCGGGGAGGGTCTGCTGCTCGCCGTCGGCGATAATTGAGGTCTTTCCTTTTTCGCCGGGGTCTCCTCCGGCGAGTCCCCATGGAGCAGTGGTGCGGCGATCGGCGAGGAGCGTGACCTGCGCGTCGCCGAGAAGTTCGACTTCACGGATGAGTCCATCGCCACCTCTGTGCTTCCCTGTTCCGCCTGATTTGCGGCGAATCGCGTAGCGGATCATGCGGAACGGATAGGCGTACTCGAGCGCTTCGACAGGGGTGTTGAGCGAGTTGGTCATGTGAGCGTGATGGCCGCTGGCTCCATCCGATTGCGGCGAGGCTCCGTGACCTCCGGCGATGGTCTCGTAGTAGGTGTAAGGTTGACCGGATCGCGGATCGATGCCGCCGATAGTGAGGTTGTTCATGGTGCCGGAACTTGCAGCGGGAATGCGATCGGGAAGCGCGGATGCAAGAGCATGCATGACAGTGTCGACGATGCGTTGGGAGGTTTCGACATTTCCTCCGGCAACGGCAGCCGGCGGACATGCGTTGACGATGGAGCCTTCCGGGGCAAGCACCATAACTGGGCGCATCAATCCTGCAGTGGCAATGGCGCCGGGCGGAAGTAAACAGCGAAACACGTAAAAGACGGCCGACCATGTGATGGCGTAGACGGCATTGATGGACCCGGGGACCTGTGGATCGGTTCCTGCGAAGTCCACCACGGCGCGACGGCGCTTGGGATCGACGACAACCTTGACGCGGATCTTGATAGGGCCCGGGATCACTCCGTCATCATCGAGGACGTCTTCCGCAGACCATTCGCCTGCCGGCAGTGATGCGAGCACGTTCTGCATCAGGCGCTCAGAGCCGCTGAGGAGCGCATTGATCCCTGCTGTCAGGTGCGCGTAGCTGAAGCGCTCAACAAGTTCAAGCATGCGGGCCGCGCCGATGCGGCATGCACCCAGTTGTGCGGTGAGATCGCCTTCGCGCTCGCGCGGGGTCCGGACGTTAGCGAGGATGGTGGCGAGAAGCTGCGTGTCCATTCTGCCCGCGCGCATCAGCTTGACGGGCGGGATGCGGATTCCCTCTTGTGCGATTTCACGGCATGGCCCCATCGAGCCGGGATACATGCCGCCCACGTCGGCATGGTGAGCACGATTGGCTACGTAGAAGGCCGCGCGCCTGCTGCGAGGAAGAAAAACGGGCGCGACCATGGTGATGTCGGGCAGGTGCGTGCCGCCACGATAGGGATCGTTCAACAGGGCCACGTCACCGGGCTCAAGGTGAAGGTCGGCGAGAACCGCTGCGACGGACATTGGCATGGAGCCGAGATGCACCGGCATGTCATCGCCCATCGCGATGAGGTCGCCGTCAGCAGAAAAGACTGCGGAGGAGTAGTCGCGGCGTTCCTTAATGTTGGGCGAGAAGGCAGTGCGACGGAGGGCAGCTCCCATCTCGACCGCAACGGAGTGGAGAGCGTGGCCGATGACGGCGATTTCAGCGGGATCGAGTTGGCGGCGTGTTGTCATCTGCGCGCTGCTCCCTGCGGAGTAAGGGTCAGGTTGCCGAAGGGGTCGACGAGAGCAGACCATCGGGAAGGAACGTAGGTGGTTGCGGAGAGCTCCGTGATGACCGCAGGGCCTGCGATGCGATTGCCGGCAACGAGGCGTGCCCGATCGTAGAGCTTACCTTTGCGCCAGCGGCCGTCTTCGAAGATGCGGTGATTGGAGATGAAGGCGCGATGAGCTTCAGATTTTCCGGAGCGCGCGCGAGCCAGGCGAGGCCTGGCCGAGCGTGCTATGGCCTGCACTCGCAGGTTCACAATTTCCACGGCGCGAGAAGGATCAGAGTATCCATAGGCCTGCTCATGCAATTGATGGAAGCGGGCAACGGCGTCAGCTGACCAGTCGACCCGGATCTCGTAGCCCTGACCGTGATAGCGAAGATCGGCAGAGCGCTTGAGGGCCGGCCTGCGGGCTTCTGAAGCGAATACAGAGCGCGCTTCGGACTCCAATGCACTGAAAGCTTCGGGGATTCTCGGCGAACCGGGCGAGAGCATCACCGTACGAGAGAACTCACGACGAACGTCGGCATCGAGAATGCCGAGGGCGGAGAGCGCGCCTGGAGCGCCAGGAATGAGAACACGCCTTATACCGAGTGACTGCGCCAGCGAGCAGGCGTGCAGAGGGCCGGCGCCTCCGAAGGCGAGCAGCGTGAACGTACGCGGATCGAAGCCGCGTTCGACGGAGACTCGCCGGAGCGCTGATTCCATTCGGGCATTCGCGACTCGAACGATGCCTTCCGCGAGATGCTCGATGCTGTCGAAAGCGTTTGCGCGGATGCGAGAGAGCGCCGCGCGCGCAAGGGAGATGTCGAGCTGCATGGCGCCACCCAGGAAGTGATCGGGATGCAGCCGGCCGAGGATGAGGTTTGCGTCGGTGACGGCAGCAAGTTGACCACGGCCATAGCTGGCGGGACCGGGATCTGCTCCGGCCGATTGTGGCCCTACCTGCAATGCGCCGGCAACATCCATCCACGCGAGCGAGCCGCCGCCAGCACCGGCGGTATGGATGTCGAGCATGGGAATGCTAACAGGCAATCCTTCAACCTGACCTTCGGTAGTTGTAGGCGGTTCGCGCCTGGTATCGAGAAGAGCCACGTCGGTGGATGTGCCACCCATATCAAACGTGAGAATGCGTTCAATGCCGGCGGTCCGGGCCACGCTCAGCGCGCCGATGACTCCGCCAGCGGGACCGGAGAGGATGGTGCGGACTGGCTCCTGCGCGGCAGTTGCGGCGGAGAGAATTCCGCCGGAGGACTGCATGATGCTGAGAGGCACGTTACCACTTGCAAGTCCCTTTTCAAGAGAACGAATGTATGTCTGCATGCGCGGTGCGAGATATGCGTTGAGTGCAATAGTGCTTCCGCGTTCGTATTCGCGGAACTCAGGCAGAATCTGGTACGAGAGCGAGATGGGCAGTCCGAGAGGCGCCAGAGCTTGGGCGACGGCTTGCTCGTGAGCCGGATTCGCGAAGGAGAAAAGAAGCGAGACGGCAATGGCTTCGACGCGACTGTCGCGAATCCGGCGATGAAGGTCGTCGAGGTCAGACTTCAAGGGAGCACGGAGCACACAACCATCGGGCGCTACACGTTCGGGAACACCGAAGGTGAGATCGGTGATGGGCTTGGAGCGGTGCTGATTCCAGTCGTAGAGGTTGGGACGGGCCTGACGGGCGATTGCGAGCGTGTCTTCGAATCCGGCTGTGGTGACGAAGGCGACGCGGCCGCCTTTGCGTTCGAGCAGGGCGTTGGTGGCGACGGTGGTGCCGTGGCGAACTTCAACTCGCGCGGCGGGGATGATCGCGCAGATCTGGCGGACCGCATCGAGGATGGCGCGGCTCGGATCGTCGGGAGTGGAGGGGAGTTTCAGAACTTCGACGCGGCCGCGGTGGCGGTAGACGCAGTCGGTGAATGTGCCGCCGGTATCGATGGAGATGGTGAGCCGGGGAGTCACTGAAGCCAACATAACAGGCTGGCGGGGCGGGGCTCGGCGGTGAATCGCCGGACCCACAAAACGGGGCAGCGGAGGTCTGGCCAAGGCAGGACCGCTTGTGTCAGTTGTGACACACACGTGTTTACCGGGATACGTGCGGCCGTGAGTCCCGATAGTTAAACCCATTGTTTTCAATCACTCTTCAGTGGCACGCGGGCTGCAATCTACTTGGGCGTTGAAGGAATCAAGGAAAGCCTGGTGGACGTGATGAAAGCGAACGGACTGAGCAAATGGGCGGCGGCGGTGAGCGTGGCGGTGGTTCTGGGGAGTCAGGCGATTGCGCAGGATGCGGCCAAGGTTGAGAGCACACCGGCTCAGACAGCACAGGTGAAAAGGACGATCGTGGTCAGCCTGGAAGATCGCAAGCTCGCCCTGGTGGAAGACGGGCAGGTGGTGAAGGTCTACACGGTTTCCGTTGGCAAGCCTTCGACGCCGAGCCCGGTGGGGACGTTCACGATTCAGCGTCGCGTGAAGAATCCGGTCTACCAGCACGATGGCAAGGCGATTCAGCCGGGCCCGGCGAATCCGGTGGGGACGCGGTGGATGGGACTGAGCGTGAAGGGCTATGGAATTCACGGGACCAACGAACCAAAGTCGATCGGCAAGGCTGCTTCGCATGGATGCATCCGGATGGCGCGGAAGGATCTGGAGGAGATGTACGAGATGGTCCACGTGGGCGACTCGGTTGAACTGATCGGCCAGCGCAATGAGGAGACGGCGGAGTTGTTCGGTGAACCGAAGCCGGCTACTGCGGAGCAACCAGTGGTGGTGGCGAGCGCGGCTCCGGAAGCGGCACCGTCCGAGGCGACAAACGAAGTTGCAGCGGGTGTTGTCGTGAGTGCGAATTAGGAGGAGCGGCGATGAGCGAGGTGGCGAACGCGATGAGTGGAGTGGGAGCAGCGTTGTTGCCGGTAGCGACAGCGCTGCTGTTTGAGGAGTTGACGTTTGGCGGGCTGGTCCGGCTGCTGATTGCTCCACGGCCGGGATTCCGAAAGAACGGGGCGATGCAGAACGGTCGCGCACGGACAGAGCACAAGCACCCCACAGATCAAAGAACGATTTGTGGAGACCCCCGGGGCTTCGAGCCCGACGGGGCGGGAGGCGGACGATGATTGCGCTGAAGACGATGTTGATGATTGCGGGCGTGCTGTTGATGACTCTGGCGGCGGGCATTCCGCTGCACGGATTGTGGATGCAGCTGCAGTATGCGATGAAGAAGAAGAAGTCCGGCGGGGACGGAATGTTGCTCGATTCCGGCATGAAGGAACCGGAGCCGGAGCCCATCCCGTGGAAGGGGCCAGTCGCGATGGCGCTGGTGGCATGCGTGCCGATGTTGATTGCGGGAAGCATGGTGGTGGTGCCAAGCGGGATGGGAGGAGTGCGCGTGAGCCAGATCGGCGGGACGGTGCCGGGGACGCTGTATCCGGGACTGCATTTCATCACGCCGATGATGGACAGCGTGCAGATATTCGATTTGCGCGATCACATGTTCACCGCGGGCGTTGCGGACTCAGGCAAGCCGGGAACGAAGAACAATATGATGGTGCAATCGAAAGAGGGGCTGAACATCGGACTTGCGGTGACGGTGCGGTACAAGCTGGATGCGAACAAGCTGGCGAGTGTTCAAGCACACCTGCCCCAGCCTGCGGATCAGCAGCTTGTGCCTCCGGTGGTAGCGAGCGCATGGAGGGAACTGGCGCCGTCGTATTCCGTTCGCGAGATTTTTTCGAGCAAGCGCGAAGAGGTGAGAAACCGAGCGGCTGGGATCATCACGAAGAAACTTGCGACCGATGGAATCGTGGTGGAAGAGGTGATGCTGTCAGACATCCAGCTGCCTGAGCAATATGCGAAGGGCCTGGAAGGCTTGCTGCTGAAAGAGCAGCAGGACGATCAGATGGCCATCGATACCGATATCCAGCAGAAACAGGTTCGCATTGCCGAACTGCAGGCGGAGGCGGAAGCAAAGCAGAAAGCGCAGCATGCCGAGGGAGATGCGCGCGCCAGAGTCATCGAGGCGAAAGGCGAAGCGGATGCGATGCAATATACGCTGCCGCTGAAGCAGAAGCAGATTGAGCAGACCAAGCTGGAGGCAGCAGCGCGCAAGGAAGCGACGATCCAGAATGCACAGGCGGAGGCGGAGGCAAAGGTGATCGACAGCAAGGCCGAGCTACAGCGGCGCAACCTGCTGGCGGATGCCGAGGCGAGCCGCATCAAGCTGATTGCCAATGCAAACGCCGAGCGCATGACGAGCGAGGCGTCGTTGCTGAATAAATCGCCACTGTTGATCAACAAGATTGTGGCAGAGCGGCTCTCGGACAAGATTCAGGTGGTGATGGTGCCGTCCGATGGGAAGTTCTTCTTTGCGAACGATGTGTTCAAGAACATGGCGAACGCACCGGTGGTGAAGCAGGAGATGGACGCCGAGTCGGACTCTGACGCGAAACCGGGACATTAATGCCGGGGGGTGGTGCATGCCGGCGGAGGTGCGACCGAGTCTCAAGTCGCGCCTCCGCCGCCGTGATTACCGGTGGCTCAAATGGCTGTCACGTAAGCGCAAACACCAAGGTCCGCAGGCGATATAATCCGCGCAGAACAAGCGAGAAACGATGAGGGCGATGAGGCTGGTCGGAGCAGTGACGCTGGTGGTGTGCTGGATGACCGCGCTGGCGTGTAACGCACAAACGGCACAGGTCCAGAGCAGATGGGCACAGCCGGCATCTGATCTGGCGGGGCAGATTGCCGATGTGCTTGGACCGGGGCAGGCACAGCTCTCTTTGCGGAATCTTTCTTCGATACAGGGGAGCGAGATTCCTGTCATCCGAAAGTTGATCGAGCAGGATTTAAAAACCCGCGGAGTGCTGGCTGGAGGCGCGGAAAGCGCAAATGCCATTCGCGTGACGTTAAGTGAAAATGCGCGGGAGCGCCTGTGGGTGGCGGAAATTGTCGAAGGAAATACAACTCACGTTGCCATGGTGCACCTGGAGGCTGCAGAAGCAGAGGCCATCCGCGCAACGAGCGAACGGGTTGTGCTGCGGAAAGAAAAGATCTCCGGGCTCGTCGGCCGGGATGTGCAGGGCATTCCAGTGCTTGGCGCCGCAGAGATCAACGGGCATTTCGTGGTGATGTTTACGGATCGGATTTCCGTCTTCTCGAACATGGGAGGGACATGGACGGAGTCGAATACGTTTGTCATGACTTCGAAGCTGTCGCGCGATCCGCGTGGACTGCTGCTGCCCGCGGCCGATGGAGGTACGTTCACCGCATATGCTCCCGGAACGCAGTGCAGTGGGAGCTATTCCCTTCCCTTGAATGGCGGCACTCAAGACAGTGGCTGGACGGTGAAGTGTCGAGCGAGCGATGATCCCTGGCCTGTCTATCAAAGCGCGGATGCGAGCAGTGCTCCCGCGTTGAAGGCTTTCTACAACACGGCTCGCGATTTCTACACGGGAGTGGTTGCGCCGAACATCGGAGTGGACCTGCCGCCGTTTTACGCGGCGGGAATGATTCCGAGAGCGGCAGGCGGCGCGGCGGTTCTGCTGGC
>Ga0105239_10008627_pt1 | contig 11553 bp, 16 predicted proteins | sample KBSC44metaG_FD_92761 | JGI IMG/M metagenome (GOLD analysis project Ga0105239, IMG submission 92761) | Corn rhizosphere microbial communities from Kellogg Biological Station, Michigan, USA - KBS C4-4 metaG | ecosystem: Host-associated > Plants > Roots > Rhizosphere > Soil | place: Michigan, USA...
CTTGCGCCGTTCGGCGTCGTAGGTCAGGCGGGTGGTGGCACCGTGGCGTTCGAGAAGATCGCGGACCCATTCGATGAGGCCCAGGTTGGATTCGCGGCTGATGGTGTTGAAACCGATGAGGGTCTTGAGGATGTCCAGCGTCGCCTCGGTCGGTTGCGCGGCGGCTGATGTCAGTGGTGCATTCATGATGATGGTGTGCCTGTTCAAATCCGGAACGGCGGGCCAGCGGTCAACAGGACAGCAGGCTGCATGTTCCCTCAGAAGTGCAGCAAGCGGCGTGCCACGGCGGACGCATGCTGGCATAGCGGCCGGTCAAGGCAAACGGTGCCCGCGCTGATCAATTCCCCGATTTTCACAATCTCACCTGGCGGGAACTGCATGATGCAACCGGGTTCGCTGGCGTGCAAATGAAGGTTTAGCTTACACCGCAATGCAGATAGGGGTTGGGGAGATGAAGGATCTTGACGGCAGAGGCCTGGATGCCCGCTGGCAAGGATTTGCCTTCAGAGCCAATTGAAACCCGCACGACCGTCTTGTAGACAGTGACAACAGCGCTTATCAGGAAATTCCTGCTAGGAGCTTTTTCGCATTTTTGTCAGACTGCAGATGAAGTTTTGTGCCCGGAGCAGCGCCCGCAGAGGTCAGCATGGATTCCCGTGGCACAGGAATGGTGATCAGGGTCACTACAAGAGAAGGACAAGACCATGAAACCGCCGATCATACTGATGATTGAGTCGAACGGCGAAGCAGTAGAGCTGGTGCGCTTTGCGCTCTGGCGCAACAATTTTCACTGTGTATTGCAGTGGGTTGACGAAGCAGACGCGGCCATCGAGGGACTGTTGCAGCGCCGTGCGGATGGCGAGATGCAGCTGCCGGGCATGATCTTTCTGGACCCAGGCATGATGGAAAACAACGGCCTGGACTTCATCCAGGCCATGAAGGCGGGCCGCGACACGCGTGCGGTGCCGATCGTGGTATTTCCGGACAGTGACTATCCGCCGGAGATGCCTGCCTTGCTGGAAGCGGGAGCCGTGGAATACCTGCTCAAACCCGAGACGGCCCAGCAGTTCATGGAGGTGGTGGTGGACCGTGCGCGGCGCTGGAGCAAGCGGCGGCGCAGGCGTTCGGCTTCAGCTTCAACTTCCAATGCAAGTGCAGGCACAGGGGAGGCGGACGGAGAAGCTGGAACATCCTGAGCGGAAAGAAAAAACGCCGTGTGCGTCAGTGCTCACGGCGTTGTTCTTGTGCCCGCGCGATGGGCGGGCGAGGTGATGCTTATTTCTTCACACGCGTACTGATGTGGCCATCGAATTCGCGCTGCGCGGCTTCGAGCTTCTTGAGGGCTTCCTGCCAGGGCTGGTAATCCGCCTGGGTGAGCCAGGAGCCGCCGGGATTCTGCTTCCACTGTTCGAGCTTGGCGGTCATCTTTTCATATTCTTCCAGCTGGGCGACCAGCAGGGATTCCATTTGCGTCTTCAACTCTTCGGCACGGACGATCCAGGGGTCTTGTTCCAGTTCTGACATGGGCGGCTTTCCTTGGTGTGAATAATGTGTCGGATGCTATCACGAAGAGGGCTGCTTGCAGCCGGGAGGCGATTCAGGTGCACCAGGGCCCTTCTCTTTGACGGCGGCGGAAGCGACTCCGGGTTTCAGACCGAGGCGGGGAAACGACTGACACAAACATTTTCAAGAAACGAAAAAGAACCTGGCGAGGAGAAAAACACTTCACTGATGGTCAACGGCTAAAAAGTCTGGTGGAAGGCACGCAAATGCAAAAGGCCTCTGACGCGGTAACGTTAGAGGCCTTTATCTACAAGGCTTTCGCCTTGTGCATTTGGTTGCGAGGCGGGATTTGTCCGTTATCTACCGTTCAGAATAAGCTGAGAGAACGGGACAAATTCCCGGATGATCACTCCAATGCCGTCGACACTATCTAGCTTAACACTACGAAGTTCTCTCCTGACGGATGACGAATAATGAAATTATGAATTTCATCAATTGCCATTGGAAACTCCAGTCCGATATTAGCTTTTAAAATGCCCGAAATGATAGCGTCGTGGCAGTAGCTATATGGACCTCCACCATAGGCTGGCACGGTAGAGAGCAAACGCTTCTCCAGCCCTGGGTACTCAAGCAAAATGGCACCGGTCTTCTGCGCGATCCGATCCCTTGACTGAACAAAATAGCCAACACCACGCTCCATTACGAAGACGCCTTCAATGGTTACAGTTTTTCCTGTCTTTGACTTGATATTCTCAATCGATCCAAAAAACTGCATAAAATTTCCCCAAAATCAATTGAATGTTCATTTGCATTTCATCTTGACAACAAGGTCCATATCTTCCATCTTGCCTTGCGTCGCTTCTTGACCCGGCGCCACTGCCTTCTAATTCGGCTTGGTCTTCAAACCAAAAAATCACAGTGGGTCAATTTCTCCCGCAAATCAACTGCATAGGCTTCCATTCAACAATGACGGTTTCTGGCGGTATTGCGACTTCAAGGAATCAGGTCTACCGTTTCGCCGACATTCAAAAGCTGGCGATCTTCACGCTTCAGTAATTCAAAGGCAAATACGGTCAAATCTGGTGAGCCGTCTGGTGGTAGTGCACGTGGTTGTGGAAATTGGCTGTTGATACGAACACCGGCCAGCCGCGAATCCTGCACTAAAAGTAACAGTACATTACCTGCACCCCGACGATCGTCTTCGTCTTCAAAATCCACCAGGCCCTGATGAAAGTGCTTGGTATCGTTACGACACAACGCCTATTGACGCAATCGTCTCTAAAATTCTGTCAGCGCTACCTTACGGAGAAATTTGGTGGGCAGGGAGAACAGTTTGAAGGATTTGAAAAAAGCGCAGCTTAAGGCGAATACCGCAATTGGCCAGTAGCGGACCTTCCCATCAAGTTTTCGGCTAAATCTGAGCGGCAGAAAGTATTTTCAGGTCAACTCCCAAAGGGGCAAAACAGGCGCGGGTCAATCTGGCTATTCAAAGTACTACAAAGGCGTCTATCTATGAAACGTATCTTTTTTTTTGCAACGAGACATGATGTCCTCTCAATCACGAATGCTGTCGAACAAAAAAATGCTCTAAAGTACTATCTAACCTTTCATCATGCCTATCCAAAATATGCAGCTTCTGGCGCTCCAGTGTTTGAGTCGGCATCACTCATTCCTGAGCTAGGCATTGCTGCGGGTAGCCAAACAGGAGGCTGTGAGCGATACGTGGTTGCGTGTGCTTCAACGTTAGTGGAACCCATGACGAGATATATTGGTTTGCCTCCACCTGGTAAAGGAAGGTTCTTGACAGCGTATGAAATGGGGAACTGCCGAGATTGTGTGCAGTTCAATGCAGGTGGATTTTGGGAAGAAACCGTGCTTCTCAACGGTCTTATTGAAACATGGTCAGATAGTGCGTCTGCGCAGCGATTGATGCGACAGTTTATGTCCGCAATCAAGAAGAATTTCAGAGAGAAAATCAATCTCTACTGGGTCGGGCCTGAAGCCTTTGAGTTCTTGAAAAATGGTGGCCGATTGACTTTGAACGTGGACGCGGCTTCATCATTTGATTTAAAAATTCCAGAATGACAATAGAGCCGCGACAGAGGTAACCAGATTTTTGGACCGATAGAGCTGCCACGACCGCTACCAGCCAGAAGCAAGCATTGGATACATAGAAAGCTAACGAGCCAATCCCGCCATGAAAGTAATCGGTCTATTTAAAGAAGTGATTCCAGGTGCTAACCAAACTGCAGCCGGCTTGACTGATATCGCTGGAAAATTATCAAAATTCGAAGTTATTTCGGTTCTGGAATATCTGAAAAGCGGTGTCGCAGTCTTCGATGTAATGGGGGCTGACCGAGATCCACTAAATCAATCGGTAGTTATATCGGGTGCCGCAAGTTTGCTATCTGATGGTTATTGGATCTGGAGGCTCGATCTTGGTTATTACGTGGAGAAATATCAAATCCAACTTGACCACGATTTTTTAGAGCAAGTGGCATCACCCGTTCGAAAGAAAATTAACGAGGCGGATGCTCTCTCAAGTTGGATGGAGATATTGACTTGTTACGAGTCCGCCTGCGCCGCTTTCAAGGATTTCTCAGCTGATTCTGAAGGCTAGACAACGGATAAATCTCGCCCGGCCAATTGATAAGATCTGAAGCGGACCACTTCGCTACCGATCCACTCATTCAAACCAAGAAACTGCCCCTGCAACGGCTCAATCTCATTGCAGCCAAACACAGCAGCCGCCTTAGTCACATCCCCGAACCCTCCGGTGTTATTCGGCATCGTCCCCAGCAACTGCGGCGGCACCCTATGCGCGGCCAGCACGTTATCCCGCGTGCAGTTCTTGATATTGAAGAATTCATCCTTGGCAGCGATCTCCGCCACCGGCAGAATCTGCACCCCGTCCTTCTACCCCCCAGGCGCATAGACGCGCGTGGTCAACGGTTGAACAAGGTCACGCAAAAGCAAAAGGCCTCTAACGCGGTAACGTTAGAGGCCTTTATCTGCAAGGCTTGCGCCTTAGTGCATTTGGTTGCGGGGGGGGATTTGTCCGTCATCTACCCTTCAGAATAAGCTGAAAGACAGGCTTATTACCCAAAAGCACGTCTAGCGACTAAGGTCCGCTTCTGGCCGGTTGCGGACATCCGCGCTGTATTGCGAGTGCTGGTGCTAGCTTCACACACCGTTTCGCATCCGTACGAGCTCCGCGCAACGGTGTGTGATCTGTGGATTAGTCGATTTCAGCTTGGATAACACCTCTACCATCTCTTTCTCGGAGATGAACGGGTACGCTTCAAGATGCAGTGCAATTAGCATCCTTCGCTCATCCCTGCCCTCTATGAGCCAACGTTCTGTTGCGCGCCTAACGCTGGAGCCATTGTCATCGGTTCTCCAAGCAAGCAGATCGAAGAGTATGCAAACGAGCTCAAAGGGAACCGTGGGAGGAATCTCTGTGTAAATTCGGTCTCCGAGATTGGGAAGGCCAAATTCTTCCACGACAGCCAATAGTGCTTTCTCGTCATAGTCCCCCGAACTTTTCTCCTGATTCGAAGAGATTGAGAAAAGAGCTTGTTCCAAGTTCGGATTCATAAGAAATTTTCTCGTGTATCAGTGATTTTTAAAACTGTCCGCATCTGGCCGATAGCGGACTATCGTCCTGGGCTACAAAGTCAACGACGCATCACACCGACTCTATCTTTACGGATTGACACCTATCAGCGCAAGCAATCGCGAAAACCTCGAGATCGCTATGTTGATCTCATCCTGAGTATCGCCGTCCCACTCCTCGACGTTAGCTAACTCTGCCCTAAGTGCATCTATCCGCTCCTTGATCTCCTCTACCTCCCTGTCGCCACACCGTTTTGCAATAGCATCCCACTGCGCCGGTGGAATGGCCTGCTGAATCGACAGTCCGATACGCGCTTCATCAATTAGTGCTGAAAGTTTGCTCATGAGATTAGCTGAGGAGGAAGAAAATCGGTGCGATTAGAGCGTCCGCTCCTGGCCGATTGCGGACATCTTAGCCGAAGAGGAATCTCGCAGGAATGGACAGACTCGAACCCTGGATAAACAGCCAGCAAACTATGCTGAGTAGTTGATGGACGAGGGGGCGGGATTTGTCCGTTATCTACCGTTCAGAATTAGATAGCCAACACACACTTATAAGGCAAAGCTTATTTCAGCAGTTTATAAGCTAGAACAAATATCACCCCCCTTTCTTTCGGGCAATTAGTCCTGTCTACTCCGCGTAATTTCTACAAACGATATTTCAAGGCAACGTCAAAAATCGTGCGATGAGAATCGTTGAGTTTTTAAATATGGCTGAATATACTGTACATACATCCAGTATTTGTGTTGTCGGCCCTCCGCCATCGCTGGGTGGAACGCCCCGATCAATTCCGTTCGCGGCCAATTTACTTATCAGATTGGAAAATTATGACGACGGCTTATAGCGTTTCGAATGCAGTTCCTTTGTCCACTCTTCCTACCACCAACGGGGTGCAGCAGCAATTTTTTGCGCCCAATACAAACGATGGGCCGGCGACTTTCTCTCCCGATGGGCTCTCTGCGGCTCCCATTGTTGGCCTCGCGGGACATGCCCTGCAGGGCAACGAGATTCCGGCAGGAGCGCTGGTCAGCCTTTCCTCCTATATCGGCCCGCTATTAAATTCCGGCGCTCTTTGCTGGTTGTTGATCGACTGCGCCGGTGGCGCGCAACAAATCACACCCGCGAGCCGGGGCGAGCAAGCTGTCACCTTGGACCAGCTCAATAAAACTGGACGCTCAGGGATTCGCGGACTTGTTGGTAAAGCAAACGCAACTTCCCCTGCAACTAAGTTCGATTTCTCCACTGCATCGCGCACATTCCGTGACCCGAACACGGGAATTGTTCAGACCAGCTACAACACATCAGTCATTACAGTAGACGCCAACTTGGCCGGTCCAGTGCTGAACGGCCGTGATCAAGCTGGCGCTTTCACGGCAGGTAGCTGGATTTACCTATATGCCCTCTCCGACGGCAAAGGTTCCGAAGGCGCAGTCTTCAGCGCAAATCCGCCCTCAGTTGGGCCGAACAACGTTCCTGGCTACCCCTATGTCGTCCTGATCACAGCCCTCTACTGGACCAGCCAATCGGTAATTCGACGGGTCGTTGCATCGGGCAATACGGTTTATGAGGCTGCCCAAATTAGCATCGCCGCCTCCGGCAATACAGCTGGATCTGAAATCGCTTTCAGTACGGCGCTTGCTTGCCCACCAATTGCACTGCGTTGGAAAGCTCGTATCAATTCGTACATTTCCACCAATTCGGGCGGGGGAGGCACCGCTTCGGCGAGCTATCGCTTCATTTCTGGATTTGAAGCGAAAGAAATCCCGTTGGGGCAGCCAGTGGCGAATGCGACAGCATATGACAACGAGGAAGTTGAATTCCCCAATGTCTCCCAACAGCTCTTCTTGGTGTTCTCTCTTACGTCGGGCCCGGGAAACATTGCGTCGATCCTCACCAACGTCAAGTCTGTCGGCTACGTTGTTCCCAATGGAGATAACTGAATCTGACAAACACCGTGCACGCAAAATAGCGAGCAGCGATGGCTAGAGGAAGATTTGTCTTAATCAGACCAGTCTAGGTCACTTGCCAGCAAAGAGAGCCCGGGTCCTGAAAAAGACCCGGGCTCTTTTAATTAGGAGAAGTCACCCGGATTGAAATTAACTTGAGTATCGAGAACTCCATATACAACTCTGCGGTTTGGATATAAGCCATTGAGAACCAACATTAATGCTCATCCTTGCCAAGGGGGCAGCATCCATTCGGCACCCTCAGTAACCAAAAATGTTAAGCTTTTGCACCTCCACATTTACAAACGCTTAACAGACTGGTTGGGAAGAACTAATGTCGCTTATGAATGAGTCAAAAATAAATACACTTTTCAAGGTTGGGATAATACTGATATCGCTAAGCGCCTTAGTCTTAGTTTTTACTGCAGGAATGACACAAGACGTCAGCTTCGACGCGGCATTCAATCTGCAAGTCGCAAAAAGCATTTCTCATGATTTGGTTTACGCGTCAACGTATAACCCTAGCTACATTAACGACTATCGAATTACCACCAACGGGCCACTACAGTATCTTTGCGCATTGCTTTTGACAATCTTCGGAGACCGGCTTGGATTAGCGCTCACGCTGACTCTAGTAGCGTTCTTTTTCTTGTACTCCGCCAAGAAATATTCTTCATTGGCCTGGCTCCTTTGCATCACCATCATTTTCACCAGCGCGACTTTCTCAGATCAACTGACGTCGTTTTTGGGTGAAATAACAGCCCTCGGCTTTTTGATACTTGGACTACATACCATAAGCAACGCTCCATTGAGCCGAAACGAAGCTGCGACGCTCGCAATGGGTAGTGTCTTCTTCGGCTTTGCTATATCAACCAAACTAATAAGTGGTGTAGTCATTCCCTTCTTGGCATTCGGAGTGTGCGCATTGCACCAACCGAAGTTGACGTGGGCGAATTTCACCTCGACCACCGTTCGCGCAATTGCTGTAAGCCTGGGAGCACTCGGTGTCTTTATAGCAAGCTTCTATTTCTCCAGCTTCACATCTGAGCTCTTGGTGAAGTTTTTACATGCGGGAAGTCTTGAGATGCCGCCGACTGCACCGGGGCTGGGAAAATTCATTGAACATCATTTCTGGCAGCGCTCGACAGCTGCAGGGAGATACATGCTTCATTTAGACTCTTTTTCCAATCCGCTCACGCTACCGTTAATTTTCTTGGCCTCTGCCTTACTTCTGGTTTCCTCTATTTTCTGGGCGCCACTCGTTCTTTTATGCGGCTACATTCTCATCTCTGGAATGGATGAGCGTCGTATTATGCTAATTTACTTCCCCCTTTTGTTGGCGGCCGCTTGGTACGCCTCGAAGCAACTTAGACAGGTTAGCGAAACACGTAACCAATTCATAACATCAAGAATAATGCCGGCCGCATTTGTAGCAACTACGCTCCTTCTTATTGCGCCGCAAATAATGCAAAAAGGCACTCGTCCCGGTCTTTTCTTACAGACAGATAAATTCGAGAAACTTTTATCGCTAAAAAGATCTGATCTCGCTTCCTTTCCAGTAAATCCAGACATCATCCGGATGTCACAAATTATCTCAGCAACACCTGGAAAGGTTTTAACAAGCGGATGGTGGCAATTTCCAGAGTACCAGTTGGCTAGCGGCAGAAATTTCTACGATAGAACTGCTCCCGCTCCTGCTGAGCAACTAAAGGGAAGAGCAGATTTACTGCTGCTTTTTGACAAAAGCTTTAAATGGTATCCGGAAACCTCTATTGCGCTTTGCAGCGACGTGATCGCAGAGATGGGTGATTTGGTTTTCTGCAGGTTCAAACCGGACACAAGACTTAATCTACGAGTTGGAATAGAAGAATCTTAAGCTCGTGTCACACAGGTAATGACGGCAATTTGAAGCTAGTGGAGAGTAATCCACGCGACTAGAATTGGCTGAGGATGCTGGCATGCTGCGAAGTCGTGATCACGCAGAAACTGCGAAGCTGAAGACTATAGAGTTACGCCAAGCAAAAGGCCTCGAACGCTGTCACGTTAGAGGCCTTGATTTGAGAGGCTCTTAACCTTTAGATTGGGATACAGGGGCGGGATTTGTCCGTTATCTACCGTTCAGAATTAGCTAAAAAGTTGCAAGGAGCGTCCCGCTTCGGGCAGGTTGGAAGGTCCGCTTCCGACCTACAGCATTCATATACTTCCGGCGTATATCTTTGCTAGAAGATACCGTATGAGAAACAAGATGACCGCACTACCGACTAGCCATGCCAGCATGAACGAGAGATAGCGAATGGCGAGTGGATCAAGTGGCTGCTTTGGTGTTCCAGATAGGCTACCCGAAATGCCGACATCAGAAAGTACCCACGTAAGGCACATCGCCATCAAGACGTATGACGCTACTGCTCCAATACCAATGAACGACCAAAAATGTTGAAGGGATCCGCGCCATAAATAGGCGAAGACACCAACCGCAAGCGCTGGGCCAATGAGTCCAAACGGAATCACCAGACTGAACGGGTTCATCGTAGAAATATTCTGACGTGGCTGAAAATACGTAGCTTAACGATTTGCAATTGTCGACATCTGACCGATAGCGGACATCTTATCTCAAAGAAGTAACAGCATAGCCCGATGGGAAAGTGGGCTATGCATGCAGCAAATCACGCTGAGGAGCCGATGGGCGTCGGGGCGGGATCTGTCCGTTATCTACCCTTCAGAATAAGCTGTAAAACAGACCTATAGCCCAAGAGCAAGTCACGCGCCGAAGGTCCGCTTCTGGCCGATTGCGGCCAAATTTAAGCGGAGGTCTGCTCTCGATATTGCTTAAGCTTCCCATTGCTATAGTAGTTTAAGAAATCAGACATGATTGGCGTTAGCTCTGTTCTTGCTGCGATATTCCAAAATCTTGTTTCTCCGAGTACGGGGACGAGACCATCGATGAGTCCTTGGCTGCAATTATGGCTCGCAGATGTCAGCCAGTGCTGCAATAAACGAATAACTTCCTCCAACGGGAGCTGTGATGACCTGGTGAGGGAAAGTGCATACCTGTAGTTCCCCGGAAACAGAGTTGTTATGAACTCGATACGCTCGGAAACCGACTGAGAGCGTAGCCACCTGCGAAGGTCGGTATCAACCTGTGCAGTGCCTGAACGACGGACGAACTGTTCTGGTTTGTATTGGGATTCACACATATCAGTCATTACTTCAGCTATGTCTGCTTAGTGGATATGAGGGGCTGCAGTTGGCCGATAGCGAACACCTCAGCTTGAACAAATAATGGAGTAGCCAGCTGTGGAATCAGGCTATCGCCTTTTTGACTGCATCCATCCAGTCCTGCCATGCGCCTGGGTCGGCCGGCCCTGCGTCACTGGTAATTTCCCAAGATAGAGAACTCAACAGACCGGCAATATCATCAGATTTTGTGCGCTCGTATTCCTGCTCCAAGAAATTAAGCATCGCACGATACGCTTGCTTGGCCGTCAACTCTACTTCATCCATCTTCCCCATCCTATTTCATTAGTTCCGACCTCGCCTGCGAAGGTGCGCGTACATGACCTGCGGCACACGTATGGCACCCGCCTGCGCGCCGCCGGCGTCTCCGAAGAAGACCGGGCGCTATTGCTGGGCCACGCCAGCAAGAGCATGCCCGAGCACTACGCGACTGGAACGGTGGAACGCCTGGTCGACCAGGCCAACAAGGTCGAGGTCGAGCTCAAGCGGAAGAGGATGACGATCTTGCGCGTGGTCAACGGCTGAACAAGGTCACGCAAAAGTCACGCAGGCCGTTTTTTGCAGAGTCACGCAAAAGCAAAAGGCCTCTAACGCGGTAACGTTAGAGGCCTTTATCTGCAAGGCTTTCGCCTTAGTGCATTTGGTTGCGGGGGCAGGATTTGAACCTACGACCTTCGGGTTATGAGCCCGACGAGCTGCCAGACTGCTCCACCCCGCGTCTGAAGAAAACAATTATAGGGCAGGTAAAATCGGAATGCAAACATTTTCTGCAATCTTTTTACAGTGATACACTCCTAACCGCATTACAGCTTCCCGCAGCCGTCCAGACCAGCGTCCCAACGCCCTGTCGCCGCAGCAGGAAAATGCACCAAGGGCACTTCCCTACTATATATAGACAGACACCTTCCGAGCCTCTATGAAATTCTGTTCCGAGTGCGGCCACACAGTCTCCCTGCAGATCCCTCCCGATGACACGCGGCTGCGCCATGTGTGCGGCAACTGCGGCGCAATCCATTATCAGAATCCAAAGCTGGTGGTCGGCTCCATCCCCGTCTGGGATCAGGATGGCCAAACCAAGGTCCTGCTCTGCAAGCGCGCCATCGAGCCGCGCCTCGGTTACTGGACCCTGCCGGCCGGCTTCATGGAAAACAATGAAACCACCAGCGAAGCGGCAATCCGCGAAACCCAGGAAGAAGCCGGCGCCAACATCGCGCTGGGCAATCTGTTCACGCTGCTGAACGTGGCGCGCGTGCA